>ERZ826764.2634-NODE-2634-length-16349-cov-18.857125_pt1 | contig 16349 bp, 17 predicted proteins | sample MGYA00519870_ERZ826764 | MGnify/ENA primary metagenome ERZ826764 (study PRJEB31778, sample SAMEA3449239) | human gut metagenome | biome: human gut; feature: human-associated habitat; material: faeces | place: United Kingdom | collected 2010/2012 ...
TCTTTACGCTCATGATGAATTACGTCGCCATCCAGCTTGTCGCCTGTTGTGTCAACATCTGGCGCGGCCAGGCCTCCGGCCTGGGGAAGCTGAATATGAAGACCAAAGCGGGATGGTTTCCCCAGATTTTCGGCCAGCGCTATACGATCAACCTGATTGTGGTCGCCGTGCTGATGGTGGCCATGTTCTGCTATCTGCGCTATGCCAAGCAGGGATATGAAATCTCCGTTGTCGGGGAAAGTGAAAACACGGCGCGCTATGCGGGCATCAACGTGGGCAGGGTGATCATCCGCACGATGATCCTCTCCGGCGCACTGTGCGGGCTTACGGGCTTTCTGATTGTCGGCGGACGGGATCAGACGATCTCCACCGGCACGGCCGGCGGCAACGGTTTTACCGCGATTATCGTCGCCTGGCTGGCCAAGTTCAACACGTTTTACATGGCGCTGATCTCTTTCCTGCTGATCTTCCTTGAAAAAGGCGCTGCAGAAATCGCCTCTGCCTACAACCTGAACGATTTTGCTTCCGACATCATTGCGGGCATCATTCTGTTTTTCATTCTGGGCAGTGAGTTTTTTATTCAATACAGGGCTGTTTTCCGTGGGCATACGGGAAGGGAGGCAGGCTGATGGAGACGTTGATTGCATGGATTCTGCGCGCAGTGCCCTTCGGCACGATCATCATGTATGGCGCTCTGGGCGAAATCGTGACCGAAAAATCCGGCAACCTGAACCTGGGCGTGCCCGGCATGATGTACATGGGCGGCGTGGCCGGGCTGATGGGCGCGTTCCTCTATGAAAACAGCGTGGAAGCCCCCGTGCCCTTTGTGGGCATGCTGATCGCGCTGGTATGCGCGCTGGTGTGCTCCGGCTTGGGGGCGCTGATCTACAGCGTGCTCACCATCTCCCTTCGGGCCAACCAGAACGTGACCGGTCTTGCGCTGACCACCTTCGGCATGGGCTTTGGCAACTTCTTCGGCGGTTCGCTGTCCAGGCTGGCAGGCGGCGTGGGGCAGATTTCCACACAGGCTACGGCCAGCGCCTTCCGGGCCAAGATTCCGGTACTCAGCACGCTGCCCGTGGTGGGAGAGGTGCTGTTCAGCTACGGGTTTTTGACCTACTTTTCCATCGTGCTCACGGTGATGCTGAGCTGGTTCCTCTACCGCACCCGCAAGGGCCTCAACCTGCGCGCCGTGGGCGAAAACGCCGCCACCGCCGATGCGGCGGGCGTGAACGTGACCGCCTACAAGTATCTGGCCACTTTGGTGGGTGGGATGCTCGCGGGCCTGGGCGGGCTGTATTTCGTGATGGAGTATACCGGCGGTACCTGGGTCAACAATGGGTTTGGCGACCGCGGGTGGCTGGCCATTGCGCTGGTGATCTTCGCCCGCTGGCGGCCGCTCAACGCCATCTGGGGCAGCATCCTCTTCGGCGGGCTGTACATTCTCTATCTCTACATTCCCGGCCTGGACCGCAGCATGCAGGAAATCTTCAAGGCCCTGCCCTATGTGGTGACCATAGTGGTGCTGGTGATCACCAGTCTGCGCAAAAAGCGTGAGGATCAGCCCCCCATGAGCCTGGGCGTGGCCTATTTCCGTGAAGATCGCGGCTGAACAAAGGAGCTGCCATATGACGATTATTGACACACACGCGCACATTTACCCTGATGCCATCGCGCTCAAGGCGGCAAAGTCCACCGGGATCTTTTACGACATTCCCATGTGTCTGGACGGGACGCTGGGCCAGCTGATGGCCCATGGCGAGGCGGCGGGCATCTCCCGCTTTCTGGTGCACAGCGTGGCGGTTACGCCCAGCCGCGTGCATTCCATCAACGACTACCTGATGCGCGTATCCGCCGAGCATCCGGACCGGCTGATCGGCTTTGGCACGCTGCATCCGGACTACGAGGATGTGCCCGGTGAGCTGGACCGCATCAAGGCGGGCGGGCTGCACGGCGTGAAGCTGCACCCGGATATTCAGACCTTCCTGCTGGACGACCGGCGCGCTGTGGCCATGTTCCGCGCCATGGCGGAGCGGGGCCTGCCCGCGCTGGTGCATACGGGCGATTACCGCTATGCCTATAGCCAGCCTGAGCGTATGGCGCATGTGCTGGATCAGGTGCCGGACCTGAAGGTGATCTGCGCGCATCTGGGTGGCTGGTCGGTGTGGAAGGAGGCGTGGCGGGTGCTGGCCGGGCGGCCCAATGTGTGGGTGGATACCTCCTCCAGCCTGTACGCCCTTGAGCCGGAGGAGGCCGCGCGCATCATCCGCCGCTACGGTACGGACCGCGCGTTCTTTGGTACCGACTACCCCATGTGGGACCCGGAGGAGGAGATGGCGCGCTTTCTGCGTCTGCCGCTGACGGACGGGGAGCGGGAGCAGATTTTCCATCTGAACTTCGAGGTGTTCCTGCGGGATCTGGGGTAAGGTTCAGCCATCCTGTTCGCGCAGGAATTCACGCATCATATAGCCGGTTGTCTTGAGGTAAAGCACATACCACCAGGTTTCGTTGGTTTCGTCCAGCACCTCCACCACCTCGCCGATGGGGACGCGCACGCGCACCACGGCGTCACGGGAGGGCCTGACGCGCAGGTTTACCGTGGAGCCCCGCTCGGCCCATACCTCGGCCAGACGCAGCTCCGCATCGGGCGGGGGAGCGGGCTGCGGCGGTTCTTCGGCGTCGTAGTCCACGGCGTTGAGCTCGCCCGCGCAGTACCAGCGCGACAGATCGGTATCGATGCGTACGCTGGGCGGCGTGGCATTGATGATCTTCAGCGGCCGCACGCTCACCACCAGGCCGATGTGATAGTAGTCATAGGGCAGGTTGGGGTCATAGTACCGCCCGCCGGGCTTGTATTCCGCCTTCATGTGACTGATATCCTCGCGCGCCTTGAAAATGGCCATACCCACGCGCAGCTGACTGGCGCTGGTCACACGCCGCACATCGTGGCAATAGACCCGGACGATGCGGTTGGAGCCGTGATAGATGCGCTCGCCAAACTGCTTGTAGGCATAGACGAACGCACCCGAGCAATCGATGCCCGCCGGTCCGTTGGTGCCGGGGGAGGCATAGGGCCAGCCCAGCATGGTATAGAAAACTTCCACCAGCTTGTTAACTGGGATCATATCGTTCCTTCCTTTCGTGCGCGGCTGCGCACGCTACAGGATATGCCCCACGCTGTCACGGGGTGCAAAAAGGGGGAGCCGGACAAATAAATGCCCGGCTCCCCCTGTCATGCATCAGGGAGCGTATGGACTGCTGAGAGGGTCACGCCTTCACGGTGCTGTCCACATAGCGGCTGCTGGTGCGCACCACAAAGTGACGCCGGCAGCCGCGCGGGCCGTCCGCACCCTCAATGCGCAGGTCCTCCGGCAGGACGAAGCGTATCCGGGGCAGGGTAACGTCCCGTGGGCCGTCGCGATGAGCCGGTACGGTCATGGCGTGAAAGCCGCGCGCGTGTTCCCCGCCTGTTCCATCCACCTCGTGAAGCGTGACGCCTACCGCGACGCGCCTGCCGGGGCACACGTTCCTTAGCACCAGGTTCACATCCAGAACGCGGCCCGCGCCGTCCTCGTTATGCTGGCTTTCGGCTACGGTGACCGCCTTGTTTTCCTCGCAGGGTTCAAAATAGACGTGCGTTTCGCTGGCATCCTGCCCGGCCTCGGCCCCCAGGCGCACAGCTGCGCCCTCGCCGATGATCGCGCAAGGCAGGCCTGGTTCGATGTTTGCCATCGTTGTTCCTCCTCCAAGGCATCGTTTCTGATGCCCGCATCATCAGTATACGGCGGCCCGGCGCGAAGGTGTGCGCCGGGCCGTGTTAAGAAAGCGGGCAAAACTGCAAGCCGGAGGGGCTGGCGCGTATCCGCTCCGTCCCGTATACTGATATCAGCCTGATACCACAAGGGAGGGATGGCGCATGAATCTGGGAACCAATCTCTACAACGCACGAAAAAAGAGCGGCCTGTCCCAGGAGGAGGTAGCCGAAAAGCTGGGTGTGAGCCGTCAGACCATATCAAAATGGGAAACCGAAGTTTCCCATAGTTAAAGATACCACACCACAAACCCACGCTTACATTACTTCCAGAACATTAAATTTTGGAGGTACATCCCATGAAACAACTGATTTCCTGTGAGTTTAATATCGACACCGCCTGTGTGGAACTGAAATATTCTGACGACAGCATGATTGCCATTAACTGTACCGCTGTTGAGGATGAGGTGGCTAATAGTTGTTTTCAGCGGTCTGAACTGGACTGGCTCATCTACAACGATCCGCTGTCTTATACAGAATTGATTTTGAATGGCGATCCGGAAGAATATCTGCGAACCGTAACGGAGACTCCGCAGTTAGATCTCGATTGATAGTGGAAGCCATGGCAGAATAATTGAACATATAACGCAGTGCTCATCGGCCAGATGACTGATGGGCGCTTTTTGTTTTGCGATAACAACGAATTAAACGTCAATAGCAGCTGCATTAATTCTCCCAACAGCAAATTATACGAAGTTAGCGCTTAACTAAAAATATTCTTGACTTCTTTGGCGGTAGATGCTATATTGTTTATGGAAGGAGGGATGTCCGATGCGCCCTATTGAAAGACGCCTTGGTGAAGTAGCCGAAGTTATGGCCGGCATGACGGGGCTTGGGGATGTCGGCAACTATCGATATGGAGTTGTTCAGCCAAACAGTTTTTCCGATACAGGCACTATTGGTGCCGTTGAATGGCAAAAGCGGAATGACGAGGTTTCCGAAAAGCAGAAACTGATGGTTGGCGATATTCTTGTTAAGCGATTGAATCCCTCATTTGTACATGTAGTAGATCTTGAAACCGTCGGTATGGTAGCATCTCAAAATCTGCTTATCATAAGACCGGGTGGCGATGTAGACCCGCACTACCTCGGATATCTTCTGGAGCAGAAAGAAATCCTTGGCCAAGTAGAACATGTAACAGGTAGTGCAGCAGCAATTAAGGCAGTGTCCGTAAAAAAGCTGGCCGGGATTACGATTCCTATTATTCCAATAGTCGAGCAACAAAAGGTTGGCGCAATCTGGAAACTAAGCCGCCAGCGGAAACAACTTTTAAATAAGTATATGGCCGAAAACGACCGCTTGGTGTCGATGTTGGCTTCGAAAATAATAAGCGGTGGAGGAAAAGAAAAATGAGCAAGACTACTTCTCAGGATATTCAGGCGACGCTGTGGAAAGCAGCAGGCACATTCCGTGGCACAATTGATGCTGCGAACTATAAGGACTTTGTCCTCTCTATGCTGTTTCTGAAGTATCTGGATGATACCTATAAGGAGTTTTTGAGAGAACTGGAGGAAAAATACAAGGGAAATCAGATCCGTATCGACCGCGCTAAGAAGAACCTTCCGTTCGTCCTTGGTGAAAAAGAGCGCTTTGATTACCTGTATGATAATCGCTTCGACCCCAAAATTGGTGAGATGATCAATACCGCACTGCAGGGCATCCAGGACAGCAACACCGAACTTCGCGGCGTGTTCCGCAGTATTAACTTCAACAGCGAGTCCATGCTGGGCAACCCTCAGCAGAAAGTCACAAAACTCCGCACATTGTTGGAGGACTTTAAGCCCCTGTGCCTGGAACCTTCTCAGATCGAGGTAGGCCCCGGCGAAGATCCTGCATATGTAATCGGTGACGCCTATGAATACATGGTAGGCGAATTTGCCGCCGAGGCTGGAAAGAAAGCGGGCAGCTTCTTCACCCCGAGCATGGTGTCCGAACTGATGGGCATGTTAACCGGTCCGCGCGCAGGAGATTCCATCTACGATCCCACTTGCGGATCGGCTTCTCTGCTGATTCGTACCGCCCGTCAGGCGGGCAATCTGGATCAGGTTGCAATCTACGGTCAGGAAATGAATGGATCTTCTTGGTCCATGGCCAGAATGAACCTTTTTATCCACGGTATCCATGTTAATCCCAACGACATTGCCTGGGGCGATACCTTGGCCAATCCCCAACATCTGGATTCCGACGGAAATCTGAAGCAGTTCGACGTAATTGTCGCCAACATGCCCTTCTCGCTGGATAAATGGGCGGAAGGCTTCAACCCTGGCGGCCAAGAGGATGGTGCCAGCGACAAGGAAAAGAAGTTCAAGATGACTACCAATCTCGACCGGTTCCATCGCTTTGATTGGGGTGTGCCTCCTGCCAGCAAGGGCGACTGGGCATTCCTACTGCATATGCTTCACTCTCTGCGCAGCAACGGTCGTATGGCAGCAGTTGTCCCTCACGGTGTTTTGTTCCGTGGCTCTGCAGAGGGTCGTATCCGTCAGACGGTCATTGAGAAAAATCTGCTGGACGCTGTAATTGGTCTTCCTGCGAACCTGTTTTACGGAACCTCTATCCCTGCATGTATTCTGGTGTTTAAGAAGAACCGCGCCACCAGCGATGTCCTCTTCATTGACGCTTCCGGAAAGGATGCAAACGGAAACCTGAGATATCGTAAGGACAAAAACCAGAACAAACTGGATCAGAGCCATATCGATGACATTTTCCGCGCCTACACCGAGCGTGTAGATGTAGAGCGCTTTGCACATGTGGCATCTTTCGAGGAAATCCAGGCCAATGAGTTTAACTTGAACATTCCCCGCTATGTGGACACCTTCGAGGAGGAAGAATTGATCGACATTGAGGAGGTACAGGGTAATATCGAGCGCATTAAGGCTGAAATCGCAGTGGTTGAAGCCCAGATGGCACAGTATTTGAAGGAGCTTGGCTTATGAGTGAACTTGTAAAATACAGCGAGCAGACATTTGAAAGCATCAAGCATGTAAACGAGTATGGCGAAGAATACTGGCTGGCCCGTGAATTGCAGGGTGTTCTCGAATACGCAAGATGGGAAAATTTCAACAAAGCCATCGAAAGAGCAAAAAAGGCCTGTACTAATACTGGCTTTGACGTAGAAGACCATTTTCGTGAGGTCACGAAAATGGTGCCGTTGGGTTCTGGAGCCGAGCGTGAAATCGATGATGTAATGCTTTCGCGCTATGCGTGCTATCTGGTCGTAATGAATGGCGATCCAAATAAAGAAGTTATCGCTGTTGGACAGACCTACTTTGCCGTCAAGACCCGCCAACAGGAGTTGATCGATAACTACGAGCAGCTTTCTGAGGATCAGAAGCGTCTGGCGATCCGCAACGAAATGATTGCTCATAACAAGTCCCTGGCAGAAGCTGCTCAGATGGCCGGCGTGGAGGACCCCAGAGATTATGCCATTTTCCAGAATAAGGGCTATCAGGGCTTGTATGGTGGCCTTGGTGCCAAGGAGATTCATGCTCGGAAGGGGCTGAAGAAGAGCCAGAAGATTCTGGATCATATGGGTAGCACCGAGCTGGCAGCCAACCTCTTCCGTGCTACCCAGACGGACGAAAAGCTTCGTCGAGAGAATATCCAAGGTAAGCAGGCCGCGTATGACACCCATTATGAGGTTGGAAAGAAGGTTCGCCAGACTATCAAGGAACTGGGCGGCACCATGCCGGAAGACCTGCCCACACCAGAAAAGAGCATTGCTCAGATCGAGCGTGAACAGGAAAAGCGAAAGCTGAAGCCTGGCGACAACAATTAATTTACCACATGTTTGTGGAGACGGTAGCAGCTTGCATCTCACTCGCACTGACCTATATGAGAGCAAAGGAGATGATGCCAATGGCACAGTTTGTTAATGCCCACGTTATCCCCGCGATTACCAAGGTGGCATCATTTGCCGCATATGCTTTCACATTATTTTCTACCGGCGATGCAAGCTTTGCTACTGCGCTGCACAATTTACAGATAGAGGATTGAGTTATGAGAGAATCAATCAAAAATAGAATAGACGCCGTTCGTCGCGGTGAAGTGCCGGAGGGATATAAGAAAGCATATCCCTATATTATCCCCGATGACTGGCACGTAGTAAAGTTGGGCACCATCTGTGCTCGAACTTCTCGCCCGAACAGAGACGGCAAAGAAAGACCCGCCTACTCTATAAATAACAAAAAGGGTTTTATTCCACAGAACGAGCAATTTGAGGAAGGTAGCTATCAGAATCTTGATAAAACGGCTTACAAAATCGTAAAAAAAGGTGAATTTGCTTATAATCCTGCAAGAGTTAATGTGGGATCAATAGGTCGCCTTAGAGATGAAACTGAAGTTATTGTAAGTTCCCTGTATGTTTGTGTTAGTGTTAACAGTGCTGTTGATGGTGAATACTTTGACGCATGGACAAAAACAGACGATTTCTATAAAGAAACTGTTCGCAACACTGAAGGAAGTGTTCGTGAGTACTTGTTTTATGAAAACTTTGCTAATATGCGAATGCCTATTCCCCCGCTGGCGGAACAACAGAAAATTGCTGAGATTCTGGCAACCTGCGACCGTGTAATTGAGCTGAAGCAAAAGTTACTTGAGGAAAAGCGCCGCCAGAAGCAGTGGCTGATGCAGAAGCTCCTGGATCCCAGCAGTGGCGTAAGACTGCCGGGATTTGAAAACAGCATATGGAAAAAAGCGACAATGTCTTCTTTGTTTGATTTTGGGTCTTCAATGGCAAAATCAAGAGACGAATTGTCGGATGAAGGGGATCTCTATCTTCACTACGGGGATATTCATGCAAACGAACGCTATTATATCGACGCCACGAAAGAATATGATTCCATTCCTAAGTATGAGGGAATTTCTCCAGAGAAAACTCATCTCCACAGTGGTGATGTCGTGTTCATAGACGCATCTGAAGACTATGACGGGATCAGTAAATTCGTGGTTATAGAAAATTGTGATGGCTTGACGTTTATTTCCGGCCTACACACAGTTCCTTGCCATAGCCGTGACGATAGGCTCACTTTACACTTTAAGAGATACTGCTTCCAGACATATCTGTTCAAGAAACAAATGGCGTACTATGCAAACGGCATGAAGGTATATGGAGTTAGTGGAAAGGATTTTGCAAAGGTAGAAATAGTTTTTCCTGGCCACGAGGAACAAAGAGCAATTGCTAATGTATTGGATGCAATAAGCACGAATATCGAATTGCTTCAGGACGAAGTAAAGGCGATGGAAGGCGAGAAAAAAGCCCTGATGCAGCTTTTGCTGACAGGACTTGTGCGTGTGAACACTTAATGGAAACGCCGGTGTGGCGGCAACCGCACCGGCATCCTAAAATATAGGTGAATTTCTTGAAAGGTGGTGAGGCCTATGAGGGCACAAAAAATGAGTGATTAAACCGCGGCAACAGTTTAATCACTCGATTATAAGCAGACTCGTACATCAACTTATGTGCTAACTATAGCACGCCGGCTTGACTATCGTCAAGAGAAAGGATTCAAATGCCCTACTATTGTGTAAATAAAAACCAAACACTGAACCCTGGTTTACACCATGAGGTTCATACGCACGAACATGCCTATGCGCTGAAAATCAGAGAGTCCATTGACCTCGGTTGGCACGCCAGCGAGACAGATGCCGTAAGGTATGCCAAGGTCTTCTACTATTCTGATGCAGACGGGTGTGCAGTATGCTGCCCCAAGGCTCATAGGGGATAAGCGCATGGCAAGAAAAGAACATCATATTGTCCCTAATCCCAACGGCGGTTGGGATGTGAAGCGGGAAAATGCCAAGCGCAGCAGTGGTCATTACGAAACCAAGAAAGAGGCTATGGAGGCTGGCAGAAGGATGAGCATCAATCAGGGAACAGAACTGATTCCCCACCGCAAGGATGGCACCATCCAGAATCCCAACAGCCATGGCAACGACCCCTGTCCGCCGAGGGACAAGAAGTAATCAAAACAGGCCAGCAGGGCCTTAGCGCCCTGCTGTGCCTCTTTATCATACAGGTCGGAGGTATTCACTATGCCGCATCATCAGATTTTTAATGAGCGCCCGGAGTCCCAGGACAGAGCGCTGAAAGAACTACAAGCCATGGGCTACCAGTATATTCCCAGAGCGGAGGCCGAGCAGAAGCGCGGCCATCTTTCGCATGTTCTTTTTCCTGATGTTATGCGGGAATTCTTGGCCTCTCAGTCTTTTATTTACCGGGGAAAGCAGACCCCCTTCCCGGATGATGCCATTGGCGAGGCGATTCGGGAACTGGATGCTCCTCTGGAACGTGGTTTAATGTTTTCCAGCAAAGCGATCTATGACAGGTTGATTTATGGTAAGAGCTGCGATGTGCATTTGTATGACGGCAACACTCAGTCCTTCGATATTTCCTATATTAACTGGGATGAGCCGGATAAGAACATCTGGCAAGTTACAGACGAGTTCTCTGTAGAGAGAAATAATGGCAAATATGCTCGGCCTGATATTGTTCTGCTCGTCAATGGCATTCCTTTGGTTGTGATCGAATGTAAGAAGTCCAGTGTAGATGTGGAAGAGGGCGTGAAGCAGAATGTCCGCAACTGGCAACCCGATTATATTCCGCAACTGTTTAAGTTTACGCAGTTGGCCATTGCTATGAATCCGGAATCCGTGAAATACGGAACTGCCGGAACAAAGCAGGAGTTCTACTGCAAGTGGCACGAAGAAGATGTGCAGTGGCAGACCGATACTGCCAAACGCTATGTAGATGACAGCCATATCACAGAGCAAGACCGAGTTATTGTGTCCATGCTCAGCAAACGGCGCTTGCTTGATATTATTCGTTTTTACATTCTGTATGATAGTGGCATTAAGAAAGTTGCCCGCTATCAGCAGTTCTTTGGTGTTGAAAATACGATGCGTCGTATCCACGGTGAGGATGATTGCCTCAGCCGGGGCGGCGTCATTTGGCATACACAGGGAAGCGGTAAATCCCTGACAATGGTTATGCTTGTAAAGCGTATTATCGCTGACAAGCGTGTGGCAAATCCAAGATTTGTATTGGTCTGCGATCGTTTGAATCTGATCAAGCAGCTGCGGGATAACTTCGTTCATACGGGCATGGATCCGGTGGAAGCAACGACTGGCCGTGGCCTGGTATCTCTGCTGAAAGACGACGGAAATACCATTATCGCCACAACAATTAATAAGTTTGAAGCAGCAGCTAAATCCCGCACCAAGATTCTGAACGAAAATATCTTCCTTTTGATCGACGAAAGCCACCGCTCACATACCGGTGAATTCCACAACATGATGAATGAGGTTCTCCCAAACGCATTTAAGGTCGGCTTTACTGGAACACCTCTGCTTAGAAAGGATAAGAGCAATACTTATCTGAAGTTTGGTAAACAAATTGGACATTCTTATCGGTTTGAAGATGGTATTCGCGACGGCGTTATTGTACCGCTGGTTTACGATGGGCGTGTGATTCCGCAGAAAGTTACCAGCGACAAAATTGATGACTATCTAAAGAGCATTCTGGCACCGCTGACCGAGCCGCAGAAGGAGGATATGCGCAGGAAGTGGAGTTCCTTCATGCACTTGGCACAGACGGAACAGCGGCTTTCTATGATTGCTTTTGATATCCACGAACATTTCCTAAATTATTGCAAACCTCGCGGATTTAAGGCCATGGTGGCAGTATCTACCCGTGCGCTTGCTGTCCAACTGGAGCATGCAATTAATGGACTTGGAGGAGTTAAAGCAGCTGCGTTGATCTGCGATGATTCTGTATCTTCAGAGGGTGACGAAGGAACTGTCACCAAAAACGATAAAGCTATCATCCGTGATTTCTTCAAGAATGAAGTCGAGCCACGTTTTGGCACAAAATACGATGATTACGAGGAATACGTAAAAAACAATATTATTGGTGGCGAGGATGTAGATATCGTCATCGTTCAAAGTATGCTGTTAACAGGCTTTGATGCGCCATCTTTAGGCGTGCTGTATGTTGACAAGCCTATGAAAGAGCACTCTCTTTTGCAGGCAATTGCACGTGTCAACCGGATCGCTGCGGGGAAAGACTTCGGTCTGATTGTCGATTATTGGGGTTTGTTTGGAAATCTGAACAACGCCATGGAAATGTACAGTGATGATCAGTCTGGCTTGTCTGGCTATGATCCCGCCGACATTGCTGAATCGATAGTAACAGCGGCTGAAGGCCAGGAAAAATTAAAAGAAGCGCATAAGGCACTGTGGAATTTCTTTGGTGATGTTACTTTTGACCAGAATAATCCCAGAGCATGGGTTGCTTTCTTTGAAAAAGAAGATTCCGCTGAAAGTGAAAAGCTGAGAAAAGAATTCTATGAGAAGTTAGCGGCCTTTTCTAAGATGATGACCATGGCTGTCGGAAACTACTCCTTGTACCAGAGTATTGGTTTTGATCAAATGCAAAACTATAAAGCAGATCTTTTGTTCTTTCAGAAACTGCGGTCTGCCCTGATGATGGTTTATGCGGAAAAAGTTGATTTCAGCAAATACGAGGATGGAATCAGAAATCTGCTGAACACTTTTGTTACATCTGAGCCCGTAGAAATCGTTGTTGAGCCTGTCGCTATTCATGACAAAGCTGCGATGGATAAGCAACTTGAAGAAGTGGAGGGTCAAAAAGCGAAAGCTGCATATATCCATACTCGTATTGTCTCTGAACTCGAATCTCGGAGATATGAAGATCCTATGCTGTTCAAACGCTTTTCTGAAAGAATCAGAGAGACCATTGCAGAATACCGGAGATCCAGAGATGAAAATATTTATCTTGCCAGCATGAAGAGAATGGCAGAAGATCTTAGACAAGGTTTCACCGGCCACTCCTATCCGACTGCAATCTCGAATGATAGCGATGCCAAAGCGTTTTACGGTGTCGTTTCCGACATATTAAAGCAGCATGGCCAGGATAGCCTGGAATTTGATGATGCCATTGGTAAGCTCGCACTGGATATGAAACAGGCAGTACAGTCGCTTGCACGTGTGGATTGGAGAACAAGTACTCCTATCCACAAGAAAATGAACCAGGCTGTGGAGGATTTACTGTGGGATTTCTGTGATGAATTTGGCGTGGACTTACCCATCGACAAAATGGATATCCTAATTGAAAATGCAATCAAGACAGCAATGAGCAGGTACTGATATATGGACTATTTTGTAACTGTAAAAGGATCAGTATTGCCGGTATCGGTTTCCTTAAAGAAGATGAAGCAAGTCCGCCTCAAGGTATTCCCATCTGGTGAAATTAAGCTATCTGTACCAACAGGGACACCAGAGGAATGGATCGCTGAGTACCTGAATGATAAGGCCGGTTGGATTGAAGAAAAACTGGAGTTTTTTATTCAAACTCGAGCAATTGAGAAAGAGAAACATTTTGTGTCTGGATCTTCTACTCGTATCTTAGGCAGACAACTTACAATCCAAGTTTATCAGGCGCGGCGCAAACAAATTATAAGGGAAGACAGCGTCCTCAATGTTTACACACCAGAAACAGATCAACAAATTATCGACAAGCAAGTGAACAACTGGTGGCAAAAAACATCAAAGGAGTATTTTCAAGATGTTCTTAATAGACTGTATCCCATAGTTGAGAAACATGGAGTTCAGCGTCCGGATATATGCGTGAAGAAAATGCGGACATTATGGGGTAGCTGCAGTAGAACTAATCAAAAAATCAATTTAAACTTCTATTTATACAAAGCAAGTGTTCCCTGCATAGAGTACGTAGTTTTACACGAATTGGCTCACTTCCTTTATCCATATCACAACAAGGAATTTTTCGATTTTATCACCGTTCATATGCCCGATTGGCAATATCGCAAGCAACAACTTGATTATGAATTTGTAATAGGGATATAATTATCAAGAGTCATTCTGAATACCAAAACAGCGCAGGCCGCCCAAAATGGTGGTCTGCGCTGTTTTGATTTGGAGATGAGAACTATACACGTCATGAGAGCCCACATTATAAACGATTTCCATTTGAATTGTTGGCGTCGGGAGATCGTAATCGTATTGGCGCCCAATAGAAGCAACAGTGCCCTCGTTAGTCTGCTTCTCCCTTGGACTTCTCACGACTCTTATAGACATTGTACTGGTTCTTGCACCGTGGGCTACAAAAAGCGGCGTTGGACCGGCTGCCCAGGAACACCTTCTGACAGTGCTTGCACAGGCGCAGGGGCTGGTCATCGTCCACCAGCATGAAACTGAACATCATCTGGATACCCAGCAGTAGAGAGTGAAAATCCCAGTAGATGGTGGGCTTATCCAGAAGCTCAATGTGGTAGCTGGGGGCGATTCCGCCGAACGCGGCCATAGCTTTGCGATACAGGCCCCGTGCGTCCTCATCAATGGAGTCATAATCATTGTAGTACAGGATTGAGGTAGACAGGGTGAATGCCCAGTCCTTGAACTGTTGGGCAACCCAGTCGTAGGGTTCCGCATACTCTCGCTGGAAGCTCATGTTCTTTGCCATCGGCTCGCCCATGAAAGTCATGGTCAGGGCAATCATGGTCCGGTCTCTGGACACATTCCATGTGGATTCAATGCCCTTTTTCACCACGTCCAGCTGGTCGAAGGGGTAAAAAAGGGACAGATATTGGCCTGTCGCCATAGATTCTTCCTTGATAAAGTGGTTTTTCGGCAGGTACACCGCCTCGTAGTCCATAAAAGTCGGCGTCGTGGGCAGAGCGGTCATCAGCCCCAGTAGGCCGTACCGGGTGACAAACTCCATCACAGCCTTTTCCACTTCTGCCTCCGGTTTACGTCCCATCAGCAGCATCCCCACATTTAGTGCATCCAACACAATGTTCGGGATCTCTTTCAGCGGATTGTAGACATCCGGCTTTGCGTTTTTGCCGGGGGTGATGTACCGCTTGCCATCTTCCGCTGTTTTCAGCTCATAATGATCGTAGCGCACCCAATGAGAACGGGATTGTTCAAATAGATTCTTCATTATGCGTGCCCTTTCTGTTTCATCGCCCCTGCCATCAGGGGCGTTTTTTCTTTTTTCTGCGCTTGGTCTTGTTCTCCCGCCGAATCACGGCGTCCTTGCCCTGTTTCTTTGCGATTTTCGAGTATTCCTCCAGAAACCGGCGCTCCCGCAAGGTCAGGCCGTTTTCCGGCTTGCTGCACAGATGGTCATACATCTGGCGCTGCAATTTTTTATGGATGGTTTTCCGCAGCTTGCGGATGTTGCGGTCAGACTGCCCACGAATGGCGGCAAGACGGGCGGTGCTGTACAGCCGCAAAGAGAGAAAATACAAGACTTCCTTGTGTTCCTCGCTGAGATTTTTGATCATGCCGGAGATAAAAGGGTCGGCACACAGCTGGTGCATCTCATAGGGGCAGTCAAATAGGACGTCCAAAAAATTCCCGGCCATCAGCTGCCGGTATGCAGGGTTGTTCATCCACAGGGGGATGAGCTTTGGCTCCGGCACCGCCTGATATTCCAGCGGCACATCCCCACGGAGGTTTTCGTGGTCCCGCTCCCGGCGCTCCCGGTTCCGGTCCAGCTTGTCCCATTCGTCCACGACCACCCGGAAATCGCTTTCGGTGCGGGCCGCTTCCTCCAGCCGACGCATGGCTTCCGCCCGGATCTCCCGTTTCAGTCGCTTTTCGCTGACCGGAGCCGCTTCTTCTTCCTCAGTCTCCAGCTCGGCATCATAATCAACGGGATGCTCGTCCTGCTCCAGCCCGCTTTCCATCTCTGCACGACGTTCTTCCGCAAGGGCCTGTTCCAGCGTTTCTTCCGCCGATCCGGCGGCTGCGTCCTCATCCCATTCGGTGAAGCCATCTTCGGTATCCAGAAGCTCGTCATCTGTGAGATACGTCATGACTCCACCCCCTTCAAAATTTTTTATGATTTTTCAAAAAATGGTTCCGTTTTACACCCGGGATTTCTCCTATTAGTGAAAGGATAATCTGAAAGCAGATTACTTTTTTCGGAACTGTACCAACATTATACAACAGCTACGCCGGAAGCGCAAGAAAGAGAGGCTCTATGGGAAAAACGGCATCCGATCATTTTTCAGAGGGGAGGGAGCGAAAATGACGCTATTTGAACTGGTGAAGCAAACGATTCTGGTGCGAGATGCAGCGGAACATTACGGCTTGCAGGTCAACCGCAGTGGGATGTGCCGCTGCCCATTCCACGATGACCGGCACCCCAGCATGAAGCTGAATGAAAAGTATTTTTACTGCTTCGGCTGCGGGGCCACCGGCGATGTGATCGACCTTGTGGCAAGGCTCTTTGGTTTGAGCAGCTTCGAGGCGGCACAAAAGCTGGCACAGGATTTCGGGATTGACCCGGATAAGCCCCCGGCGGCCATTGCTCTACCCAAGCCGAAATGTTCCCTGCTGTCGGCATACCGGCAGGAGGAAGGTCGCTGTCTGCGGGTGCTATGCGATTATCTGCATCTTTTAGAACGCTGGATGGTGCAGTACGCACCCAAGACACCCGAAGATGCTTTGGATGACCGGTTTGTGGAAGCCTGTCAGATGCTGGACTATGTGG
>ERZ826764.2635-NODE-2635-length-16341-cov-3.582586_pt1 | contig 16341 bp, 16 predicted proteins | sample MGYA00519870_ERZ826764 | MGnify/ENA primary metagenome ERZ826764 (study PRJEB31778, sample SAMEA3449239) | human gut metagenome | biome: human gut; feature: human-associated habitat; material: faeces | place: United Kingdom | collected 2010/2012 ...
TCACTGGACGCAATAAAGTATTCAGCCGTTACCGCAGCTATCACGGTTCCTCCTTCGGCGCAGGGAATCTGACCGGCGAACCCAGAAGATATCCTCTGGAACCCGGTATCCCCGGATGGAAACCCCTCCGCAGGTGACGGCAGCCACAGGGCTGGATGCGCTTACCCACGCTGTGGAGTCTTATATTTCCATAAAAGCGATGCCCCTGACCGATGCATATGCCATATCTGCTATAAAACGGATTCTGAAATGGCTTACGGAAGCGTTTCAGGACGGCGGCAATAAAAGGGCAAGGGAAGAGATGGCGGCAGCAGCCCTGGAGGCGGGAAGCTGTATCAATAATTCTTCCGTTACTCTTGTACACGGTATGAGTCGGCCCATAGGTGCGCTCTTTCATGTACCCCACGGCATTTCCAACGCCATGCTCCTTAATAAATGTCTGGGGTTTGTTAAGAAAGGGTATCCGGAAAAATTCGCACGGCTTTCTTACATGGATTATTTTCACCGGGTCATCTTACGGTAATCGATCGGAAGAATTCCGGTACTTTTACGAAACAGTTCCGCAAATCGGCTGGAAGTAGAGTAGCCGATCATCTTTGCAATCTGCCCCATGGTAAAGTCTGTATCAATCAGCAGATGTTCGGCCTGACTCATCCGGCGCTGCTGTATGTATTCCGTGATTGTGCATCCCTGCATCTGCTTAAAAGAGGACTTTAACTTTGTCGTCCCCATACATGCGATTTTGGCAAGATGTTCTAATGGGACATCACAAGCATAATGGTCGTTCAAGTAGGCGGTTACATCTTTAAGATGGGAAAGATCCTGCTGTGACAATTCCTTTTTGCCTCTTTGTAATCGCTTTTTCTGCTCATCCACCACAAGAGAAACTGCTTCCGTAACCTTGGCTTCATAGAACAGGCTTGCGGCAATGCCGTTTCCCTGATAATTCCTCACATCATATAAAAGCTTCGACATGGCCGGGAAGTCGGTCGTCATATCGAGTTGCTGAAAAGCGGGGAGCGGATTCCTATATTCTCCGGGATATTGTTTTTTTAAATAATCTTCATAGTATGCGGGCCTGATTTCAATGCCGATCGAGCAAATGGGTATTTTTTTGTGGATTATTGCCTTATAGGGTTCATAGCCGCCGACAATAGTCTGAATGCAGCCGGCGCAAAGCCGACGGTAAGGATTTAGTTCTTCACCGGAGATCGAATCGTATTTGTTAATGCTCAGGCATTCGGGCAGGCTGAATTCCAGAAAAACATCGTTATGAAAATAAAAATCATGAATTTTAATATCAAATAGATCCTTTTGGGCATACACCCAATAAAAACCCTCCCCGATTTTTGGAGAAAGCCTCCAGCAGCGGCCGGCAGGATTATAGTTATGCTTACAATCCGCAGCGGAAAAATTATTCTCCGTCAGAAAAGAATCATAATAGTCGTTTAATGCGCTGTCGCTCAAAAATCCACCTCCTTTGCAACGAACGGACGAACTTTTGCAACGAAAAGACACAAGTGCTTTTTAAGCATTGCGGTTCCCGTATGAAATAGATATGATAAAAAATGGTTAGCGATATCTAACCACAGAATAGCACATGGAAGAAAATTGGTCAATTGTGCTTAACGCCAAGGAGGATTTTAGGATGAATCAACAATCAGAAAACCCGGAAATGGGTTTGACCGTAAAGGATATGGTTACGACGGGCATCTTTACGGCTTTGTATCTTGTTTTCACTATGGTCAGCGGAATATTCTTCGCGCCAAACCCTGTACTTACGTTCTATATGCCAATCGCCTGTGCGCTGGTCTGCGGCCCCATCTATTTATTGCTGGTGGCAAAGGTGCGAAAGCGTTTCAGCGTGACTCTCCTAGGCATTTTAATGGGGGCCTTAATGTTTGTGACCGGCATGCACTGGGGTATGTGTCTGGGGTATATCATCATGGGAATTGCAGCCGATATGGTAGCCGGAGTCGGCCGGTACCGGCGCAAAGTACTAAATATGTTCTCCTACATGCTGCTGAGTCTGGCGCCTGCCGGATCCTATCTGGTCTATTTTGCGGATCCCGACGCCTGGGCGAGGTCTATGCTGGGCAACGGAACGGAACAGAGCTATATCGACACCATGAATTCCACGGCCAATTTAAGGATCCTGATTATTATGCTTGTGGGGACACTGGCCGCTGCCATACTCAGCGCGTTTATCGGGGGCAGGCTGCTGAAAAAACAGTTTGAAAAAGCCGGGATTACCGCGTGATGGGGAATGAGCGGAAGAAAGGGCTTGGGTTGGATCCGCGTACCAAGCTTTTTCTGATCTTAGTCTGCATATTAGCTTCCATGTATGCCCCTTCCCTAACCTACCAGCTGGGACTGGTTTTCCTGATTGCGGTTTTGGAGACTATTTGCGGCAGATGGAAAAGCGCCGTAAAAAGCGTGCTGTTTTATACCGCAGTTTACTGGATTACCCTATGGGCAATCGCGGATATCACCGGAAATATGCGGACCATGCTCATAGCCTTTCTCGGACTTTTTCATAAAGTATATGCCTGCGGCATGCTGGCCGGCCTGACTTTGTCCACAACAAAGGTCAGTGAATTCCTTTCGGCTATGAATCGCGTGCATGCACCCAAAAAAGCGGTAGTTCCTTTAGCGGTGATGCTGCGCTATCTGCCGACCATCAGAGAGGACTGGCGTTTCATCTGCGATGCCATGAAAATGCGTGATGTATCCCTGTCTCTGAAGGGGATTCTGACGAATCCGGTAATGACAGTGGAATGTGTCTATGTTCCGCTGATGATGGCCGCCTCGAAAGCGGCGGATGAACTTACGATTGCGTCCGTGACGCGGGGAATTGAGAATCCAAACCCGCGCACCTGCCTTGTTCAGATTCGGATCGGCACGGCGGATCTGCTTGTATCGGCCGCAGCTGTGGGTTACTTTATCACAGGACTGTGTCTGAGGGGAGGTGCTATATAGATGATTGAATTGAAACAGGTATCTTTTTGTTACCGGGGACAGGAGCAGGGCGGCCTGCATGATGTTGACCTGACGGTTACGGACGGCGAATGCGTTTTGCTTTGCGGCCGGAGCGGCTGCGGAAAGACAACAGTTACCCGCTTGATTAACGGGCTGATTCCCCATTTCTATGCGGGAGAACTGCAAGGATATATCGCGGTGAATGGGCAGGAGATGATAGACCTGCCTATGTATCAGATTGCTGAAAAGATAGGATCAGTCTTTCAAAACCCGCGCACGCAGTTTTTTAATGTGGATACGGACAGCGAAATTGCTTTTGGCATTGAAAACGAAGCGCGGCCACCCCAGGAGCTGGCCGCCCGTGTGGAACAGACCTGCTGGGATTTACAGATTGGGGATCTGCGCGGCAGAAATATTTTTGAGTTATCCGGAGGCGAAAAGCAGAAGATAGCCTTTGCCTCTGTTTATGCGATGAACCCGGATATTTATCTGCTGGATGAACCGTCTTCCAACCTGGACATGGCGGCGATCCGGGAATTGAAGGAGCATTTGAGCCTGCTCAAGAAACAGGGGAAAACGATACTGATTGCTGAACACAGGTTATATTATCTTATGGATGTGGCCGACCGTATTGTCTATCTGGAGCAGGGGACGATTGCCGGCGTCTACACCCCTGCCCAGCTGCGCAGGTTATCCAGGGATGAACGCAGCGCGATGGGGCTGCGGGCCATTGATCTGTGGGAGGAACAGCCTGAAGGAGTATCTTCCAGACCCGCCGCCCCGCTTTTGGAAATTCGGGATCTCTCGCTTCGTTATAAAAAACGAACGATTCTGGAGCATATCCGGCTGTCTGCATCGCCGGGGGAGGTGATAGCTGTTGTGGGGCAAAACGGGGCAGGGAAAACGACTTTTGCCCGGACAGTGTGTGGGCTGCACAAGGACGGCAGCGGCAATTTTCTGTGGAATGGCGTACCGAAAAGCCAAAAGCAGCGGCAAAAACTTTCTTATATGGTCATGCAGGATGTAAATTATGAATTGTTTGCAGAGAGTGTGGAAGCAGAGTGTTCCTTTGGTATCAAAAAGCCGGACAGAGAGCTTGTGGGACGGACAATCGACGGACTGGGCCTGACCGGCATCCTAAAACGGCATCCGAATACGCTGTCCGGTGGGCAGAAGCAGCGCGTGGCTGTTGCGGTCAGTATGATTTGCAAAAAGGATCTCCTGGTATTTGATGAGCCCACCAGCGGTCTTGACTTTGACAGTATGACGCAGGTGGCCGCTTTGATAAAAAAGCTGTCAGATGCCGGGAAGGTTATTTTTATTGTGACCCATGACTATGAGTTTGTCTGCCGCACCTGCTCCCGGGTGCTGCATTTTGATGAGGGTAAGATGATGGAGGATCTAACTATGGAGCCAGGGAATCTTGTCAGATGGAAAGAATTGTTCCATGTGTCTGAGGAATTCAGCCAAACGGGATATGCCGAAAAAGGCTTCTCTTGTGATTGACAGGAGAAGCCGATACGGAAGAAGGCGCTTTCCTTTTTTTAGTTACAGACTGCGATCCTATTATCCGATTGCGGCCTTATAATTATCCGACTGTGAGTTCGCTCCCTCCAAACCGGGAATCCAGAGTGCGGAAACCGCAGTATCCGTTCTCATCGATAAGGGAAAGCACATCACTGCCGGCAGGAATAGTGACTGTATATCGTTTTCCTTCATATCTGTATTTGATTACTAAAGTAATGTCCGGCCTGGAAGACAGGGCGCTTAAAACACTTCCCGGGAAGCTGTTCCAGATATCAGTATCCAATGTCACTGCTGCGTCTTTCTGAGCAGTTTCGATAGATGCGATACTTTCCTTATTAAATTGAGCAAAAGCAGAGTTCGGCTCCTTCATATAATCCGTGACACGGCCGCAGTTTGTACATTCATATGCGAGAACCGCATCGGCAATTGCCGTTGCTTCCTGTACCGTCACCCACTCGAAATTGTGGTGACAGCTTTCGCTGCCGGAACCCCCACTGTCAGAGGGAGAGGTATCTTTTTTGGGGTGGGTATCCTCTCCTTCATAGATATGTACAAAGTAGTCGCCGTTAATTTGTTCACACCTTACAGACTCATAAATAAAATCTGCATAGACTGCTTCATTCATCTTTCCATATTCGCTGTCATTCTCTTTGGAGCTTGCCCTCTCACCCTGTTTATTGCCATTACTGTCGTAATAATACGCGGTAAAGGGAACGCACGCTCCGCTGCTGTCTTTCACATAAATATTATTCCATGTTTTGTTAATCGCTACGGTCTGCCCGGGACTGACATATACCTGTACCGGGCCTGCTGCTCTGACATCCATCCTGGGAGCCAGTGCCAGCCCTCCAATCATCATGCAGAAACCCAACAGTACCGATACCGCTTTCTTCCATAGTTTCATATACCATTCTCCCTTTCCTCAATTGTTAATGACAATATCGCTCTCTGCCCCGGAGTATAAAATCCACATAACCCTTTATAATCTTCTATTCTTTGCCTTACTAATTAATATCAAAATAGGATAACAAATGATGAATTGCAATGGGTTGGCCGTTTTTTGCAGATTTTGGCCGGAAATGGCATTTAGAGCTGAAGCGGCGGACTAGCACGAATCTCATGTCGTCCATTTCTTTCTTGAAATCCAAAAAAATTCCGCCATGTAACAAAAATAAGAGAATTGAGAGGATGCAGTTACCGGGTTACAATAAAAATACAAACAGAGAAAAATGAAATACAGAGAGGATTAAAATGAAAAGGTGCAATTTGCTATTTATTATGACAGATGAACAGCGTTTTGACGCGGTTGGCTATCAGAATCCCTGCGTAAAGACACCTAATTTAGATGCTCTTGCAGAAGAGTCGGTTGTTTTTGATTATGCGTATACCACCAATCCTTCCTGTATACCGGCAAGAGCGGCGATTTTTACCGGAAGGTATCCTTCTCAGTGCGGGGCTCCTTGTTATATAACGCCATTGCCCAAAAAAGAGACGACGTTTATGAAGCTTCTGCAGGAGGGCGGATATTATACGGCGGTTGTTGGCAAACAGCATTTCTGGAAGTCGGAAATAGAAAAGGGTTATGATTATATGGACATTGTGGATAATCATTTTCCTCCGGCTGTGATTGATGATAAGGTGAGGGAGTCGGATTTTGGCCTGCCTGCCAATCTGACGGTAACGGATCAGGTTCCCAGTTATATCCGGTTTCTGTGGGAAAACGGATTCAAAAAAGGAGAAGAGCTGTTCGAAGAAATTGATGATGGGGGTATTTACCGGTGGAAGGAAGATGAAAAGTATTATGTGGACGCGTATATCGGAGATAAAGGTGTGGAATGGCTGAGAAATCAGAAGCCTGCAGATAAACCCTGGTTCCTGACATTATCGTTTCCCGGCCCTCATATGCCGTTTGACGGAATCGGACTGCCGGATGATAAGCTTTATGAGGAAGAAGATCTGGATATGCCGCAGACGGAACCAGCGGATATTCTGGAGAAGCCGCCGCATTTCAGGGATATATTTTCCAAGTACGGAAAGGTTTCGGAAGACGGCAGAGCAATAGAAGGCGGTCTTTCAGAAGAGCAAATCAGAAAAATGAGAAAGGCTTATTATGCCAATGTATCCCTGATAGACAGGAAAATAGGGGAAGTAATTGAGGAATTAAAAAAGAGCGGGGAGTATGAAAATACGCTGATTATTTATACATCGGATCATGGGGATTATATGGGGGATTTTGGAGTGGCTGCTAAAGCGCAATATCTTTCAGAGGTTCTCATGCGGATTCCATTTTTGATGAAGCCGCCTGTAAGGGATTTTAGGGGATATCATGAAAAAAGCTTTGTCAGTTCGGTGGAAATTGCGGCCACCTTTTTAACCGCAGGAGGAATTGCGGTTCCGGATAATATGCAGGGAAGAAGTCTGACCGGTTTTTATGAGGGCGTGCCTGAAAGGCAGGAAGATATTTACATGGAGGCCCGTGATTTGAGAGGAATAAGGACGAAGGATTTCAAACTTGTTTTTTACGCAGAAAGGGAATACGGGGAACTGTATGATATGAATCAGGATCCGTGGGAACGGCACAATCTTTGGGATCATCCTGCGCAGCAGAAAACAAAGCAGGAGCTTTTGTGCAGGTTAATGAATCATATGGTTCGGCTGGGAGAAAATTCGCAGGCTGCCTGGAATGTGGGGGCGCCGGAGATATGAGGAGGCATCAGTGAAAAAGAAATCAGGGCTGAGTTATTCGAATTTTTATTATTATCTGCTGTTGATAGCGCCGCTGTTTCTTATATATATCGTGTTTTTCGTAGTACCGGTGGTTTCCAGCCTGTTTTTGAGTATGACCAATTATAATGGGCTGAGCCTGGATGTGAAATTTACAGGGCTGAATAATTATATCGTAGCCTTTTCGGATAAGGTGTTTCGGAAGGCTATGTGGAATACGATTTTATTTGCGGGACTTGCGACCTTGCTGCAGAACGGACTGGCGCTTCTTTTGGCGCTGGGACTGAATGTAAAGATTAAGGGGCGGGGATTTATGAGAATGCTTGTTTTTGCCCCCTGTATGATTTCCCCGATCATAACGGCATTTGTATGGCAGTTTATATTTATGCCTGAGGGGCTGCTGAACCGTATGCTCGGTGCGGTGGGGATAGGAAGGATGGATAAGGCATGGCTGGGAAGTGTGGATACGGCGCTGGTCTGTGTGGTGTGTGCGCATGTATGGATGTGGATTGGTTATTCCGCCACGATTTATCTGTCTAATCTGAGCAATATGTCTGAGGATATTACGGAGGCGGCCAGGATTGACGGATGCAGCAGAATGAATCTTTTCCGTTATATCACGTTTCCGATGCTGGCGCCGGCAACGACAATTAACATAACGCTGGCATTCACTCAGTCTTTGAAGGTATTTGACATTGTTTATGCCATGACAAACGGCGGGCCTCTGAATGCAACGGAAACCGTCGGGACTTATGTCATACGTAATATGGGATTAAATCTTCACGGATATGCTTCCGCGATGACCGTTCTTCTTATGTTTGTTATTATTTTGACCGGTACGGTGCTTATCGGACGGCTGAAAAAGAGGGAGGCGGAAATCTATTGAAAAAGAAGCAGAGGGATAAATTATTTTTTACGATTTTTATGTATCTGGTGACGCTGGTCATTTTTTATCCAATGGTAATGATGCTGCTGGTTTCTTTAAAAAGCAAAGCGGAGGTTGTCAGCAATCCGGTTGGAGTGAAAATGAGCTTCCAGTTTTCCAATTATACGGAGGCTTTCCGTGAAATGAACTATCCGCTGGCATTTCGTAATTCCGTGACGCTGACGGCGTGCTCCGTGTTAGCGGTATCTTTTCTGGGATGTATAGCGGCTTATGCAATTGTAAGATGTACGAAAATGAAAAAATTATTTCTGCTCATCAATATTTTGTTTATGATTGGGCTGTCCCTGCCGCAGCAGGTGGCCATTGTGCCTATGGTTCTTTGGCTGCAGAAGCTTCATTTGGGAAATACTCTGTTGGGAGTGGTTTTTGTATATATTGCGGCAAATGCATCGTATGCTATTTTTCTGTTCAGCGGCTTTATAAATACCGTCCCTGTGGCGCTGGAGGAAGCGGCAAGAATGGATGGGGCGACGCCTTTTAAGGTATTCTGGAAAATTGTATTTCCGTTATTAAAGGCGCCGATGGTGACAATGATAATTGTAATGACTCTGCGCGTCTGGAATGATTTTATGTATCCGCTGGTATTGCTGCAGGGAAAAGCGGCGAGAACCCTGCCGCTGACGATTTTTATGTTCAAGGGTGATCTGCAGATTGAATGGAATATCATGTTTGCTGCAACGACTATGGCAATTCTGCCGCTGATGATCGTGTACTTTATCTTCCAGAAACAGATCATTTCAGGTATGATGACGGGTTCTGTGAAGATGTAAAATAAAAGTAAGGAGGGTAAGATGGTATGATGAAAAAGAAAGGGATGGGAACAGTAATATCAATGCTTCTGACGGCTGCCATGCTGCTGGGCGGCTGCGGGAGCGCGGCTGGGGCTCAGACGCCTGCAGAGGAGACGAAGAAGGAAACCGTACAGCAGGAGGTGAAGGAATCCGCTGCGGAGGAAAAGGCGGAGGAGACGGATGGGGAAGTGGTAGAGCTTACCATGTTCGGGTTCAAAACAGGGGCGGAGCAGGGTGCTTTGCCGGAACTGATTGAACAGTTTAATAATGAGAATCCGGGTATCCATGTTACTTATGAAGGAATTTCCAATTCGGGCGGTTATCAGGACGTGCTTACTTCCAGGCTCGCAAGCGGACAGGGAGATGATATTTTTATGGCGCAGGCCTATCTGGGACAGCTGCAGGAGGCCGGATATGTAAAGGATCTGTCTGGTGTGTCTACGGTTGCAGATTATACGGAGCTGGTGCAGGATCTGATGACAATTGACGGACAGATCAGCGGACTTGGCATGGAAATCGCGGTTTTTGGTATGTTTGTGAATATGGATCTGTTAAAGGAGTGCGGAATTGAAAAGGCGCCTGCCAATTATCAGGAGTTTCTGGATGCCTGTAAGGCGGTTACGGATGCGGGGCATACGGCAATTGCCTGCAGCGGAAAAGACGGAACAGGACTGGCGGTTTTCGCAGCTGCCAGGGGATTGTATCCTTTATACCAGGATGCGGAGAAAGCGGCTAAAATAGAGCAGATCAATACGGGTGAGCTTTCCTTTGGTTCCTATATGAAAGACGGGTTTATTCTTTTGAAGGATCTGATTGACAAGGGATATATTAATCCGGAAAAAGCGCTGGTAACTGAGGCTGCAAAGGATGATATAGCTGAATTTGTAAAAGAAGATACGGCATTTATGCCCGGCGGTTCCTGGTTTGTTTCATCCATCAATGAAGGGGCGCCCGACATGAATTATATCCTGACCGGGGTACCGGTAATGGACGATGATTCCCTGATTATGATTAACGCCGGTGTCAAGCTGTGTATTAACAGTAAAACGGAACACAGCGCGGAGGCCGAGAAATTCATTGAATTTATGACGGGAAAGGAAAGTCTGGATAAATATGTGCAGAGCCAGAATTCCTTCAGTCCTTTAAAGGACGGTTCCAGTACTTCTAATGCGGTGGTGGATCCGGTTGCGGAATATCTTACCAGCGGCAGGATGATTTCCTGGGTGGATCCTTCCTTTAAGAGCCCGGTAGAACCGTGGACCATCGCCCGTTCTTATGCATCTAATATTGCTGCGGGAGCGGATATAGATACAACCGTGAAGGATATGGATACGGATCTGACCAATAAGATTAAGCTGAAGTAATCTTCCTGATTTATACGAAAGGGCAATCTGACGCAGGTGCGGGTTGTCCTTTGTTTTTAATTTGTTTATAATCAGATAAACGGGAAGGGGGGAGGATATTTGTATACAGCGGTAATAGCGGATGACGAAGTATGGATCAGAAAATGGCTGGAACAGGTGTTGTCGAATTATGATAAGGAAATAAGGGTTGCGGCCAGTCTGGATGACGGCCTGAAGGTAAAGGAGTTTCTGGAAAAGGAAGAGGCGGATATATTGATATCCGATATCCGTATGCCGGGGATGACCGGCCTGGAGCTGGCAAGGTGGCTGAGAGAACAGGGGCGGACTACAAAAGTCATGATCATCAGCGGATACAGTGATTTTGAATATGCGAAGGAGGCCCTGCACTGGAATGCCGTTGATTATATTTTAAAACCGATAAAAAGAGATGAATTCACGGGGGCTCTCAACAAAATCATAGAGCTTTTGGATGAGGAAGAAAAACAGCGTTATGCCCGGGATCATTTCAAAATAGTGGTGGAAAGATGTTACAGGGACTGCCTGATGTTCCAGGAGGACAGCGCGCTTCAGAAGCTGATGGAAACGCTGGAAAGGAACGGGTTGGGAGACAGTCCTTATTATGTTGCCCTTCTGCAGAAGGAAGGGGAAAGCTATGAAACGGTTATGGATATTTTTAAAAAATATCATTTCCCCGAGCAGGCTGTCTATCTGGTTTCCTGGAATGAGGCAAGCTGGTATGCTTTTATATTGGAAAAAGGCGGTGCGGGTACCAGGGCGGCGGCGATGCATCTTGCGAACGACTGGCAGGAGGAGAGAATGCTCTTTGCCATGACCGGAAGATATGAAAGTACAGGCGACGTGTGGAAGGCGATGGATTGCCTGACGGAAAAACTGATGGAACAGGCAGCAGACAGGGTGAAGGCGGAAACGGCCGGAAATAATATGGTAATCGGTAAGAATATGGAGCAGCTTTGCGGCAGGATTGTTTTTTATCTGCGGAGTCTGGACAGGGAAAAGGTGAGAACAGAGATTAAGGAATTCTATGCCGGATTCAGGGAGGGAGCTGTTGAAGCAAAATATTTGTATGCCTATCATCTTATGCTGGCGGGAGAAATGATGAAGCTGGTGATTGCAGACGGGGGAGTGCCGGCAGACCGTCTGATTACGGACGGGGCACAGCTTTCCGTAATGGCCAGGGGGTATTTTCATGTATCGTCCCTGGAAGAAAAGACGATTTCGTATGCTGAGAAATTACTTGATTTTCTGGAAGAGAAAAAACGCATGGAAGGCAGTAATGTGGTCGAAAATGTGAAAGAATATATGGAGAATAACTACGAAAAAGAATTAAGCCTCACCTATATCAGTGAGATGTTTCATATAAATACCAGCTATTTCAGTAAGAAGTTCAAGGAAGAAACGGGCAGGAATTTTATTGAATATCTGACGGAAATAAGATTGAGAGAGGCAAAGAGGCTTTTGGCTTCCACCGGGCTGACTATCGCGCAGGTAGGTGAGCATACGGGGTACCGGGAACCAAAGTATTTCAGCCGGATATTTATGAAATATACAGGTATGACACCGTCTTCTTATCGGGAAGAAAAGGGGATTAATTCGAATGAGACGAAGAAAAATCAGGTTCGGAATCTATAACAAGATGTTTTTTTCCATGCTTCTGACGGCGTTGATTCCTCTGTTGATGCTTTCCATATATGTTTCGGCCAGATACTATCATAAAACAGCGGCTACCGTTCTTCGGCAAAACCAGCTGGTGGAAGAAAGCCTGGGAGGACAGGTGGAAGATTATCTGGGAAAAATGGAGCAGGTTTCCAATATCTGCTTTAACCAGGAAATTCAGGATCAGCTGGAAAAGGAGCAGGATCTGGCGGGCAGGTTTGCCCTTCAGCAGCTTTTGGAGAGAAACATAAGGGTAGAGATGGATTTCCTGCAGCTTGCAGACCGCGTGGAAGGGATTGGGATATGCAAATCCGGCGCAGAAGCTTATTATGTGAATGATTTTCCGGATTTTATTACGAGAAATGTTGACTTCGAACGGCTGGATGGGGAGCTGGACAGAAGATATAAATATTATCAGATTCAGACGGTGGGCAGTCTTCCCGGTATAGATACACTTGATGGGATGAAGGAATGGGAAAATCAGTATGTGTATGTCCGGAAGATTAGGAGCACAAGCCTGAAAAAAACGACGGTGGCCTGGTTTTTTCTGTTATTTGACAGGAGTCAGCTGGATGAGATCATGAAGGATCTGTGGGAACTTCAGAAGGTCAGAACGGCGGTCACAGACAGGGACGGAAATGATTTATATATTTATCCTGAAATGGGGAAAAAGGAGTGGAAGGAGTTATCAGAGCCATTCTCTGCAGGGGAAGATGCGGTAGAAAATAATTGTTTTATCCGTGATTATGAAATGGGAAACAGCGCGTTGACGGTCCGGTTTTATAACGATAAAACTGAGATTTTAAAGGAATTGGATATTCTGCAGAAAGTGCTTACCAGAATTATTCTGCTGAGTATTATTTTGATTATAGCAGGGGCTTTCCTGCTTACCCGGGTGCTTCTGGAGCCTATAAAAAAGCTGCACAGAAATATTGAAAAGATGGAAAAAGGGGATTTCCATATCCGGACGGAAGTAAAGGGAAATGATGAAACGGCGGATATGTGCAGGGCATTTAATCAGATGGCGGAACGGATTGATGTTTTAATCAATCAGGTGTATACGACTCAGCTTAAGGAGAAGGAGGCTATAATTGCATCCCTGCAGTCCCAGATAAACCCGCATTTTTTGTATAATACTCTGGACATGATTAAATGTATGGTTGAGATGAAAGGGGTATATGAGGCCGGTGAAATGATCACCGCGTTGTCGGATCTGTTCCGGTATGCGGTTCAGAATAAAGAGCCTATGGCGGAATTAAAGGAAGAACTGCATAATCTGGAGCAATATATGCTGATAATCCGGGCCAGGTTCGGTGAGAAGATAGATTATATTATTGATGTGCCGGAAGAGCTTTACTCGTATCATATTTTAAAGATATGTCTGCAGCCGATTGTGGAGAATGCAATTAATCATGGGCTGGCCAGGCAGTCTGAAGCAGGTAAAATTCTGGTATTTATCAGGAAATCAGAGGATATGATCCGTATCGTGGTAAAGGATACGGGGATTGGCATGTCTGCGGATAAGCTTTTCCTGCTGCGGAAGGAACTGGACAGTAAGGCGGGAGAATTTTCCAAAGAAGTATCAGGAACGGGCCTTAAGAATATCAATGACAGAATCCGGCTCTATTACGGGGAGAGATACGGTATGGTGATTGACAGTAAAGAAGGGAAGGGGACGACCGTAGCGCTGCTGCTTCCTGCCGACGGATAAACGATTAACAGGACAAGGGAATCCAATTCATGATATTGTTCCGAACTAAAAAAGTAAAATATATTTATTAAATATTGTACGCAATATACCGATAATATATATAACTTTAAAAAAGGACAGTATGAAGATGAAAGCAGATTTCTATACCCGGATTATAAAGACAGAAAAGAAGTTTCGATATGTTATTGCCGCCAATATCGTCAGCCGCTTTGGTGATTCAATAGACGCCATTGCCTACAGCTGGATGGTTTATACGCTGACGGGATCGAAAGCATGGCTGGCAGTAATATTGGGTATTAATATGGTTCCCACAGTTCTTTTTCAGCGTTGGGAGGGGCGCTGACGGAATATTTCAATAAGAAAAAAGTAATAGTAATCTGCGATTTTTTAAGAGGTTTTGTTGTCTTTTTAACAGGGCTGTTTATGCTTCTGGGTGTTTTAAGGCCGTGGCATCTCATTGTATTGACTTTCATTAATTCTACGATAGAGGCACTGAGAATTCCGAATGGTATGGCTCTTTTACCGTTAATACTTAGTAAAGATAATTATAAAGCGGCGATGTCTCTGAATCAGGGAGCCAGCAGAACAGCTGAATTGGTGGGAATGGGATGTGCCGGACTGATAATAGGAAGCCTTGGCATCGGAGGTGCTTTGTTTATTGATGCCGTTACTTTTATTTTGTCAGGAATATTTTTTCTGTTCATAAAATTCACCTCCCATGCTATAATAAACTATGGTGTTACCCTATAGTCAAGGAGGAAAATAAAAATGTCTCAATATTATCAAACATACTATACAACTGGTGAATTTGCAAAACTATGTCATACAACCAAAGAAACACTTTTTCATTATGATCAGTTAGGATTGCTTAAACCAGATCTTGTTAAAGAAAATGGCTATCGTTATTATTTATCTAAACAATATTTTGAATATGATTTTATCAAAGTTCTTCAAGAAGCAAAGATGTCATTAAAAGAGATTCAACTTTTTATGAAAGAAAGAAACAGTCAGAATTTTGTGAATATTTTAAGTGAAAAAAATCAGGAATTAGAAAACGAAAAAAAGAAGATTCAAAGAATGCAATACCGTATTCAACAAGCTATTCATATGACTGAATATGGAATGAAGACAAAACACATGGAACCTTTTTTTGAAGAGTGTAAAGAAGAACATCTGTTGACTATATCTTTACCTGGTCGACAAATGACTGATAAAGAAATGATGACTTATATTAGTGAACACTTGGAGTATTGTCATCAGAATCATTTGACAGAGGAATTGCCAATTGGAAGTATTGTTTATAAAAATCAATATTTAAAGGGAAGTTATAATGAAAATTGTTATTATGTTAGAATAGAAAAGAAACGTAAAGATGATAATTATTGGTTGAAACCTAAAGGTTTATATGGCACAATTCTTCATGAAGGATTCTATGATACTATACATGAATCTGTTTGTAAATTATTGGATTTTATTGAGAAAGAGGGTTATCAAGTGATTGGTGATATGTATGAATATGAGATTCATAATCATTTTACATCCCAAGATATTTATAAGTATCTTATACAGATATCAATACCAGTTGAGAAAAGATAGACAAAATATATAAAATCATTTAGTATTATAAAAAATGGAGGGAATTATGAAATATAAATTAATAGCATTAGATCTAGATGGTACATTAAAAAATTCAAAGAATAAAATTACGCCAAAGACAAAAAAAGCATTAATACAAGCACAAGAATTAGGCATGAAAATTGTGCTGGCATCAGGTCGACCAACACCAGGATTGCGTCATGAGGCGAAAGAGTTAGAATTAGAAAAGTATGAAGGGTATATTTTATCTTTTAATGGGGCTAGAGTTGTTGATGTAAAAACAGGAGAAACAGTTTATGAACAGACACTTACTCTTGAAGAGGCTAAGAGAGCTTATGAACGCTCAAAAGAATATCAGTTATCTTGTATGACATATAAAGATAATATGATTATGACTGAAGATATTGATGATAAATATGTATGCATTGAAGGACAAATTAATGATATTGAAAAAAAGAAAGTCAGTTCATTTATTGATTGTTTAGAAGAGCCAATACATAAAGTTTTATTAACTGGTGATCCAGATTATGTGGGTAATATTGAAGCAGAATTTAAAGCACCATTTGGGGATACATTGAGTATTTATAGAAGTGCTCCATTCTTTATTGAAGTGATGGCGCAGGGAATCGATAAAGCAGCTTCATTAGACAGATTAGTTAAGACATTGGGAATTCGTCAGGAAGAAGTCATTGCGTTTGGTGATGGATATAATGATTTGAGTATGATAGAGTATGCTGGATTAGGTGTGGCTATGGATAATGCTGTTGATGGTGTCAAAGAAAGAGCGGATATGATTACAAAATCTCATGATGATGACGGTATTGCCTACACACTTTCACAAGTTATAGAAGGGATTGATGTATAATGTTACCAAATGATCCAGCGATGTTGTTAAGTTATATTAATATGAAACTAAGAGATCAATATGATTCATTGGAACGACTATGTGATGATTTAGATATTTCTAAGTCAGAAATTGTAGAAAAACTAAAAACAATAGATTATATTTATGATAATGAAAAAAATCAA
>ERZ826764.2642-NODE-2642-length-16299-cov-3.218296_pt1 | contig 16299 bp, 9 predicted proteins | sample MGYA00519870_ERZ826764 | MGnify/ENA primary metagenome ERZ826764 (study PRJEB31778, sample SAMEA3449239) | human gut metagenome | biome: human gut; feature: human-associated habitat; material: faeces | place: United Kingdom | collected 2010/2012 ...
GAACACCATCCGCGTGCAGCTCTATCTCGTCCGTGCAAACGGTACATATTTCCTCTACGCGCTCTGCGGCCTGTCCAGCGGCGCAGATACGCTGCTCGTCGAAAAAGACAGGATTGCTTCCGGCGTGACCGCACGCACAACGGCAAAGATCACTGCGCAGCATGGACTGCTGTATGATAAGCTGCTCCGACGCTTCGGCGCTGAGGCGGCCGGATTGTATCTGCGTGCCAATGAGCAGGCGATTGCCGATTACCGCACGATGAGCCGGGGCGTTGATTGCGGCTTTGAAACAAAAGACAACTACGTTTATTCGTGTTCCGGCCGCGCAAAGCTGGAAGCTGAACTGCGCGCACTGGATAAGCTCGGCCATCCCGCTGTGTTTGCCGAAGCGCTGCCGCTGCCGTTTGCCGTGGACGGCGCAGTATGCTTCCGGGAGCAGGCGCAGTTCCGGCCGTTGGATTTTCTCGCCTCAGTCTCCTGCGGGCTGCGGATCTGTGAGCAGACTAAGGTACGCGAGCTGGAGGGGATGACGGCGGTGACGGTGCAGGGGCGCATCCGTGCGAAAGCCATCATCGTCGCCACGCATTTTCCGTTTCTCAACAAGCACGGCCTGTATTTTATGAAGCTGTATCAGCACCGTTCCTATGTGTGCGCACTGGAAAACGCGCCGCTGCCGGATGGCATGTTCGTTGACGAGGACCAAAAGGGGCTGTCCTTCCGTCGCAGCGGCGATTTTCTTTTGCTCGGCGGCGGCAGCCATCGGACGGGGAAAAAGGGTGGCGCATTCAGTGCGCTGGACGCGTTCTCCGCCCGCCATTATCCGGCTGCACACGCAGCGTATCGCTGGGCCACGCAGGACTGTATGTCGCTGGACGGCGTTCCCTATGCCGGGTTGTATTCCCGCCGCACGCCGGGACTGTATGTCGTAAGCGGATTCAATAAATGGGGGATGACTTCATCAATGGTCGCCGCGACGCTGCTGCGCGACCTCATTCTGGAACGCCGAAACCCGCTTGCGGACGTACTTTCACCGGCGCGTACGATGCTGCGCCCGCAGCTCGCCTTCAATTTGCTTGAGGTGACGGCCGGATTGCTGACGCCGACAACGAAGCGTTGTCCGCATCTCGGCTGTGCGCTGCATTGGAATCCGCAGGAGCATTCATGGGACTGTGCATGTCACGGCTCGCGCTTCGACGAGGACGGCACGTGTTTAGATAACCCTGCTACCGACGGCCTGAAAAAGCCGCTGAAGCGTCCGTAAGGAGGATAATATCATATGGCCAACAGACTTGTGCATGCAACCAGCCCTTACCTCCGCCAGCACGCAGAAAACCCTGTCGATTGGTTTCCGTGGGGGGAGGAGGCGTTCGGGAAAGCGAGGGACGAGGATAAACCGATCTTTTTAAGCATTGGATACAGTACCTGCCATTGGTGCCATGTTATGGCGCGTGAGAGCTTTGAAGACGCGGAGATCGCCGCGCTGTTGAACAGGCATTATATTTCTGTCAAGGTGGACCGTGAGGAGCGGCCGGATGTCGACAGCATTTATATGGCGGTTTGTCAGGCGTTTACGGGCAGCGGCGGCTGGCCGACAACCGTGTTCATAACGGCAGACCAGCGGCCGTTTTTTGCCGGTACGTATTTCCCCAAGACCTCGCGTTACGGGACGCCGGGACTGAAAGAGTTGCTGGAAATCATCGCAGAACGCTGGGAAAAAGACCGCTCCGAGCTGCTGCGCGCGGCTGACGAGGTGGCGGCTGCGCTGCGGACCGATGCGCCTGCGGGCATTGCACCGGGAGAGACGCTCATCACCGATGCGCTGGCGCAATACCGCAGCAGCTTTGACGAAGCATTCGGCGGCTTCGGAAGCGCTCCGAAGTTTCCGACGCCTCACAATCTGACTTTTCTGCTGCGTATATATGAAAAGCAGGGCGATGAAGACGCGCTGCGGATGGCGGAGAAAACGCTTTTGCATATGTATTCCGGCGGGATGTTCGACCACATCGGCTACGGCTTTTGCCGATATTCAACCGACCGCTTTTTCCTTGTCCCGCACTTTGAAAAAATGCTGTACGACAACGCATTGCTGCAGTCCGCTTATTGTTATGCCTATTACGTGACGGGAAATCCCTTTTACCGCAGCGTTGCAGAGCGGATCGCGGATTATCTCCGGCGTGAGCTGCAAACGCCCGACGGCGCATTTTACAGCGCGCAGGATGCCGACAGCGACGGCGAGGAGGGCAAATACTACCTGTTCACACCGGCTGAGCTGACGGCCCTGCTGGGAAGGGAGCAGGGAGAGGCGTTCGCCGCCGCCTACGGAATCACGGCTGAGGGAAACTTTGCGGGGAAAAGCATTCCCAACCTGCTGCACAGTGGTATGCTTCTCGGCGGCCATACCGAGCTTCTTCCGGCTGTCCGCGTCTATCGGAAGCAGCGCTGCGCGCTGCGCACCGACGACAAGGTCGTCACCGTCTGGAACGCGATGGCGGTTTCGGCTTTCTGCGCGCTGTACAGGATTACCCGCCGGCCGGAGGAGTTGGAAACGGCCGAGCGTGCGATGGCCTTCCTTACTGAAAATCTCAGTGACGGTGAAGCGCTCTTTATTAGCTGGCACGACGGCCGTCGCGGCGCGCCCGGCTTGCTGGACGACTATGCGTATATTGTGCGTGCGTTGCTCGACCTGTACGGCGCGACGCTGCGGGACTCGTACCTTGAGCGGGCCGAACGGCTGCTCCGACGCGCGATCGAACTGTTTTTCGATACACGGAACGGCGGCTTTTTTCTCAACGGGCGAGAAAATGAAACGCTTCTTTTCCGGCCGAAGGAGACCTACGACGGCGCGCTGCCGAGCGGCAATTCGGTGATGACCGACAATCTTGTGCGAATGGATGCACTGCTGTCTGAAGGCGGCTTTGGTGATGTGCTGGAAAAGCAGCTCGCTTATATGACCGGCAGCGCCAAAGCCTTTCCGATGGGGCGGTCTTTCTGAGTGCGCTTTCCGACCGGCTGGACCCGCCGCCGCACGTGATTGTGGCACTCGGCGACCCGAAGGATGCGGAAAATCTACCCTTCCTGCTGCCGCCGGAGATGTCCGTGCGGCTGCTGCGCAAGCCTGCGGCGGATTATCCGCTGAAAGACGAAAAAACAACGTATTACGTCTGCCGCGGACACCGCTGCCTGCCGCCGGTCAACCGATTGGAAGACGCGCTGCGCGGGTAAGGGATATGGTTTTAATCATCCGTACGCAAACGGCAAATGCAACGCGGCTGCTTTGCCAAGCCAATTTTGCCGCAGGAAGGATAAAAAAAGACACCGTCTGTCGATATGGCAGACGGCGTTTTTTCTGCATCCCGGCATTACGGGGGATAAAACGATTCGCAGAGGATTCCATCGTTTATTTTATACGGATATAGGAGTGTGCACCCGATTGATCGGATTTTCGCATTTCTTTACACTGTATCCGGGAAAAGCGGAAAGGGCAGATGCTTTTGTAAATTTCTGTCGCTGGACAAGGGAATTTGTCTGAGTATAATATTATATGTAGGACTTTTTGCAAGGTTTGGAAAACAGTTTCGGAAAACGGCGGACGGTTGTCGAAACAAATGTCGAATTTTGTCAAATTTTGTCGAAAGTGAGGAAAAGCAATGGGAAAGATATACGGTTACGCAAGAGTCTCTACCGTCAATCAAAACGAGGACAGACAGCTTGCGGCGCTGTTGAATAAGGGCGTAGACGAAAAGAACATTTTTATTGATAAACAGTCGGGTAGCGATTTTGACCGCCCGCAGTACAATCGCCTGTTGAAAAAGATCAGGTGCGGAGACCTTTTGTACATATCCAGCATTGACCGTTTGGGTCGCAATTATGAAGGGATCCGAGAGCAGTGGCAGCGCTTGTCAAAGGAGCTTGGAGCGGATATTTGTGTATTGGATATGCCGCTTTTGGACACGCGGACGGGCAAGGACCTGCTGGGGACATTCATTTCGGACCTGGTTCTGCAAATCCTGTCCTTTGTCGCACAGAGCGAGCGTGAAAGCATCAAAAAACGGCAGGCCGAGGGGATCGCCGCCGCAAAGGCGCGGGGTGTAAAATTCGGAAGGCCCGAGAAGGCGCTGCCGGGAGATTTTGAACAGATGACGCGCCTGTGGCGCGGAAAAAATCTCCCTTTGTCCGGCATATTGTCTGCATGTCAGATCAGCGAATCGACCTTTTACAGAAGGATTCGGGAATACGAACGACCGGAGGGGAAGATAAAAACTGTCAAAAGGTAAAGCTTTTGACAGTTGTTTGAACGCAGGATCATTATAGCATATTATTTTCTGTATTGCAAGTGTTTTCCAAAAAAATTGGAAAATTTTGGATGAAACGGATTCCGAAGCTGTTTTGTTTGAATTATGGCGGACGTTGTCAAAACCTTTACCTTTTGGCAGGGCTTTGGCAGACGAAATAATGTTGTGACAAGAAAACTCGCTAATCTTTGTCTGCAAAAGCAAATGAAAGAATGGGGGTAGGACAAACATGCCGTGAAAGTGGCGGGAGCAAGGCGCTCTTGACCGCCTTGCGGGCGATTTCCCACTTTTATGCCGATGGTTGGTCGGTATCTGTCGGGCCGGGAAACCGGCGGTGACGGAAGAGCAAAAGCAGTAAAAATAAGCAAAGGAGAAAATCGTAATGAGAGTGAACGAAACATCAGCCCAAAAGCGCATTTGGGCGCTGGTGCTGACCGTTATGATGGTTATCGGCCTCCTTCCTTTTAACGTTGTGGCGGCCGATGAAGTCGTAACGGTTGAGGAGCCTGCGGAAGGCCAGGGCTCGGCCCTCTATGGCACGGTCACAGCCCTCACGGGGGAAGAGTACAATATTGTGGGCGAAGTCGATATTGAGGGCGATGAAACCAAATCTGTGACGGTCACGATGACGAAAATGAAGTTGAAACGTGTCCTTGAGGATGCTGCGATCGGACGTCCTGTGGATGGCTGGTGGGCAGGCATTCGAGTGGATGCTCCGGACGAGATCACTGACGATACAATGGCCGGTGGAGCGCAGTACAAGGCAAATGGCGGCGAATTCCAGGACTTCCTGACGTTCCAGGATGGAGCAAAAAACGGGGACTACTGGATCGGAATGTGGAATCTCGTGAACGAGGAGAAGCTGAATGCCTGCCGTGCGGACGGTACGAATCTGACGACGACGTACGAATTCGACTGGAATGGCGATGAAATCATTGACCAGACCATAACGGTCGAAATCGTGCCCGCCTATATCGTCCTGCTGGATGAAGAAGGCAAAAATCCGGTTTACCCGAATTATTGCTCGGTCTGCGGTGAGGACGGCGTAGTAGGTGATCACCTTTACGACATCCCTGCTACCTGTGTGGACGACGGTTTTGCGATTTACGCGTGCATCCATACCGTCAGCGGCGAGGAATCCGGCTCTGAACCCGTTGCTTGCGATGGCTTCATCGTGGTGAGAATTCCGGCTACCGGGAAACATACCAGAGGTGATACGCGATATGGTATCACGAAGCCGACCTGTACCGAGTCCGGACTGGATGCATACTATCTGTGCGAGGTCTGCGGCTGCTATCTCGATGGACAAGGCAATGTCAAAGATGTTCAGGTTTTTCCTCCTCTGGGACATGAGTATAAGGGTGTAGAAACATCTCCGACCTGCACCGAGGACGGCTACATCACCTACACCTGCACCCGCTGTGAAGACAGCTATACGGAACCCTCCGGCGAAACCGCTACGGGGCATAAGTTTAATGAGAAGGTACCGGGCGTAGCGGCTACCTGCCGTGAAGAGGGCTACGAAGAGTACTATATCTGCTCGGTTTGCAAAACGGAGGACCCCGAGAATCCGAAGGTTACCATCCCCAAGCTGGACCACAACCTTGAACTCGTTGAATATAAGGAACCGACCTGCGAAGCGGAAGGCTACAACATCTTTAAGTGCGATGAGCCGACTTGTGTTTACGGTCAGGATAAAAACGGATTCAGGGAAATCATTCCCAAGCTCGGCCATGATCTGGTCGATGTTGCGGGCAAGGATGCGACCTGCACGGAAGCCGGTTACACGGCATACAAATCCTGCACACGCTGTGAGCATACCGAAGGGTATACCCCTCTGAACGCGCTGGGACATAAGGATGTGTCGCAGGATAAGGACGCCACCTGCACCGAGGACGGCGTGAAAGAAGCTGTCGTGTGCGAACGCTGCGGTGTTGTGCTTCACGAAGGAGAAGTGATTCCCGCGACGGGTCACGAGTTTGGCGATCTTGTTCAGGGCGTCGAACCGAATTGCACGAAAGACGGCATTGTCGCGCATAAAATCTGTAATACGTGCGGTAAGGCTTTTGCCGTTGATGCCGACGAATCCGAGACTGCTGCTCTTGAAAGCACAGTGGTTCCGGCGCTTGGTCATGATATGAAGCTTTGGGGCACGCAGGCGGCAACCTGCACCGCCAGCGGCTTGGCGGTTTATGTTTGCGACCGCGAAGGCTGCAAACATACGACCTCCGAGACCCTTGCCGCTACGGGCCACAGCTTTGAATTTGTCGAGGAAGTCCCCGCCGACTGCACGAATGCCGGCGTCGAAGCGCACAACAAGTGCACTGCCTGCGGGAAGCTCTTTGCCGCCGATGCGGACGCGAGCGACATTACGCTCGAGCCGCTGACCGAGGAAGAACTGGCAATCGACGCGCTCGGCCATGTGCCCTCCGTTCCGGTGGAGGCTGTCAATCCCACCTACGATTCCGCCGGAAACACGGCGGGCGCCAAGTGTGAGCGCTGCGGCGATATGGTCGAAGGAGAGATTTTGGACGAGCTTGAGGAGGCCGTGAAGTTCCATTACGTCATCTCCGGCGTCAACGGCGCCGAGGCTGCCGTGAACTCCGGCTACGTCACGCTTGAAATTTACTTTGACGTTCTGGCGGATGCCGACGACAAGGAAGAGTACAACAGCGACGTCCTTGCGAACATCTTCGGCATCGATCTTACCATGAATTATAACAAAGAAGTTTTCGAGCTGACAAACGTTCAGGTCGCGCCCGGCGCGTTTGCCAAGGCTGAATTCACGCCGTATGCCACTGCCAACGAAAACGGCGCGTTTACCATTGCGCAGGATATGGTCAACACCTCCAAGGTGTTCAGAGGCGAGAACAATTTGTTCGCGACCCTGACCTTCCAGGTCAATGTGGAGGCCGCAAATGGTGATTACGCATTCACGCTGGACGAGACGAAGGGCATAACGGTCGCGCACCCCGAGGGTGAAACGGTCGGGACCTCCGCGTCCGATGAAACGGTCGAAATTACCGTACGTACGCTGGGGGACGCCAACGGCGACGGCCTTTACAATGTGGCGGATTCCCTGATGCTCAGCGATTACATCCGGAACCCCGATATCGAAAAAGCCTATATCCCTGAATATGATATGGACAAGGACGGCAACATCGACTTTATCGACCTTGATCTGCTGAGAAAAGCGATTGTCGGCAACAACGAGTATCTGACCATCCTTGTGGATCCCAACGAGGTTGCTGCGGAGGTATAAGAGATGCATTTCAAAAAAATCCTATCGATTTTTTTGGCTGCTGTTCTGACGCTCTCTATGCTGACGGTATTCGCTGTCGGTACGGAGGAAACCGAGATCTTTCAGGTGGAGGTGGAGGCGGAAACCACCGCCTCCACCCTTTCTGCTTCACCGCTCCTTTACAGGCCCGGTGAGGAGATTAAGGTTACGCTCAGAGCCAGTCAAAATACAGGCGTCACGTCGGTAATGCTGTATGTGGATTACGACGAAACGGTCCTGGAGGTATCCGAAGCGGGCTGCAAGGCGACAGGATTACTGACCGAAGCCGATGAACTGACCCATGGCGTTCGCTCCGACGGAGACGCGTACTTCACTTTTTATTCGGATAACTATCCCAATGTTTCCACGGCCACAGGCACAATTGCGGAGATCACCTTCATTGCAAAAGAAGTTTGCACCGTTGACTCGGTCCTTTCGGTCAGCCTTTTCCAAAACAATGAGGAATTGTGCACGGTTCAAACCGAATCCGGCGCCGAGATTGTCCCCTTCGTCGGTGTAAGCGAGAGTTTTTCCGTTCATGATATCAGCGCTGACAGCGGCATCGTGACTGAGCCGGCCTGTACGGAGGGCGGCTATACGACATATGTCTGCCAGGGCTGCGGCGAAGACGTAGTCGGCAACTTTACTGAAGCGACCGGCCATACGCCGGGCGAAGCGGTGGAAGAGAACCGCGTGGAGCCGACCTGCACGGAGAAGGGTTCGTACGACAGCGTCGTGTACTGCGAGGTATGCGGCGAGGAAGTGAGCAGGGAGCCGTTCGAGATCGATGCTTTGGGACATGTTCTTGTGCAGGTTGCGGCAAAGGCGCCCACCTGTACCGAGAGCGGCTGGAACGCCTATGAGAGCTGCCAGCGTGAGGGATGCGGTTACAGCACCTATCAGGAGCTTCCCGCTTCCGGCCACAAGTTCGGAGAAACGACCGTATATGAACCGGAATATAACAAAGAAGGCTACTCTGTCCATACCTGTACCGTCTGCGGATATGAGGAGCGCTTCAACATTGTCCCGCCCTTACCGTATTTGGCGGGTGATGTAAACGGCGACGGCAGGCTCACCGGCGCCGATTATCTGATTCTCAAGCGTGCGATCCTGAAGATTGCGCCGCTGCCCGATAAATTCGCAGCTGCAGGCGATTTTAACGGCGACGGCGAAATGACGGCGACGGATTATCTGCTTCTCAAGCGTCAGATTCTATTTGGCGAATGATGCGGCGGGCGAAAGCATCGGCCGGACAGATGCTCAGGTGACACGAAACGGCGGAGGATTTTTTCCTCCGCCGTTTTTTGTAAAAACGGATTTTGCGGTGCCGAAACGTTACAGCAACATATCCGAATTCCCGCTTATTCCCGACGGTTCGGACGGATGAACGGTTCGCGGACCGTCGTATCGGTCAGCAGGCCGTATTTCTTCGGCCGGCGGAACGCGTTGCCGTGAACCTCCTCGGCTCGGTAACGGCGAAGCCGTTCCAAATCCAGCGCGGCGATATAAATCCCCTCGTTTTCCCCTGCCAGCAGAATACAGGTGTCCCGTGAGCCGGACAGGCCCGGCAGATAGGCTACACCGTCGAATACGCTCGAGCCGCCGTTGCAGTCGGGGACCGTCGCCGGATAATTGCAGGTCGCGACGGCGGTCATATTTTCGTAGGCTCTTGCGCGGAGCTGTGAAAGGCGGTTGATTTCCATCGGACAGGCGTTGGGAACAAGAATCAGTTCCGCGCCCTTGAGCATCAGCAGCCGTGCGCTTTCGGGAAATTCCCGGTCGTAGCAGATCATTGCGCCGACCTGTACTTCGCCGCAGGCCGTGTCGATGGCCGTAACGTAAAAATCTTCGCCGGGCGTCAGGTTCCGCTCGACATCGAAGTCGCAGGTATGTACCTTTGCGTAGGTCAGCTTTCGTTCGCCATGCCGGTCGAACAGGATCAAAGTGTTGCGCGGGCCGCCGTCGTAACGTTCCAAAAATGTCACACCGACCGCCATTTTCAGCTCTCCGGCAAGCTCGCCGAACCGTCGGACGAACGCGCCGTCTCCGGGCAGCGCTTCAGCCTGCCAGTCGGCGACGGGACGGTCATATAGATTGTAGCCGTTGCTCCACATCTCTGGGAACAGTGCAATGTCGGCGCCTCGTTCTTTTGCCGTTTTGCAGGCGTCGATACCCTTTTTCAGATTGCTTTCTGCATCCCCGCAGGGCGAAAGCTGCAGCAGTGCGATGTTCAGATGTTTCATATTCTTATCCCTTTTTTTGCGTTATTCGTATAAGCGGCAGAATCCGTAAGCCGCAGTGGCCTCGCTGCCGTCCCTGTATACGAGCGTATATTGCATCATATATGTGATTGAAGCGAATCCGAGTACATTTTTGTCGGGGCATCACCCAAGATGGGTGTATCCAACAGCGTACAGTCGACGACGTCACGTATGCCGGTTTTGGGACGCTGCTTGTAATAAGCCTTCAGCTTTTTTGCGGTCTCAAGCTCCAGCATGCCGGCTTAGGGGATGGAAGCGGTCTGCCATCTGTCGGGAGGCGAGCAGAAAAATTCATACACATTGCCGTACTCGTCAACGGCAAAATATGTTTCGGCGGCCTGATATCCGTTGACGATCCGGCGAAAACAAAAGTCGAATCGTGCTCGTTCAAAACGATAATCGGACTCGTCCCGCACGAATTCATCGTCGGCTTCATATTCTCGAACGTGCGTGCGGGTCTGCGAATATATGCCCTCCGCCGTATGTTGAAAAAACCAACCGTCATTTTGCTGTTGAGCAGATCGTCTTCGACGATGGGGTCGTTGGAAACATATTTGGAAATGGCGCAGTTTACTTAAGCCGTCTCGCTTGGATATATCGGATAGATATCGACGTCGCACATCAGCGGGGAGTAAACAGGACTGCCGGCTTTTCCATTGAAAGCGCGGGGTCAGAATTGCCCGGCGGTGTCTCGCAGCCGCATAAAAGGAACAGGATTACAGACAAACAGATTACTGCAATACGTTTCATATGGTTCTCCTTTCATCGCCGGCAAAGCGGTAAGAGGGGTGTATTCTTTGCTCTATTGTAACAAATTCCTTTGGCTTTGTCAATCAATGCTATGAAAACGGAACAAAAAGACAACCCGCCGCAGAACCTGCGGCGGGTTGTCTCGTATTCACCCGGCATCAGCCGGAACTTGTCAGCCGTTTTCGGACACTTGGTCTTGCTGCCCGACTGGGAAGCAAAGCCGTCCGAATCGACTGATGCGCTTTTTGTTTGGGGTGGGGATAACAGACCCGATTGAGAGGGGTACAGTTATCTACCGCTGCGCATCGCGTTCTCGGCGTTCTCGATCATTTTCTTGACCATCTGACCGCCGACGGAACCGGCCTGCTTCGAGGTCAGGTCGCCGTTGTAGCCCTGCTTGAGGTTGACACCGACTTCGTTGGCAGCCTCCATCTTGAACTTGTTAAGCGCTTCCTTCGCTTCCGGAACTAAGCTCTTATTGCTGGACATTACAAAATTCTCCTTTTACTCAAATTTGTTTGTTCCGAAGGTCTTTTCTGCCTTCTGGTTGTAGTATCTGCCGCTTTGTTAATTTTTATTTGCGGTAAATGTTGGAAAACGGCCCGCTTTTCTTCTGCGGCAGTACTCTTATCCTGCCGCGTTCGTTCACTTTTTATTCAAAACAGACGTCTTTTCCGCAAATTGCCTGTATAATACGAAAACGCAGTAAAACTGTAAGGCAGAAAAAAGCATAAACCATATACGAAAAGGTTTTCCGATTATGGGAGTTTCTTTCGAATATTCAAGGCGGATATGCTGCGGGAAATCCGAAGTTTGGATTGGTAGCTGAGCTGGTTGCCTGCATATGCCGTATAAAACGCTTTTATGTTTTTGTTTTATTATCGTATAAAGGATAAAAAACACGGCTATCCTCGTTTTGCCGGCCCATCCGCTTTTGAATAAGTATGGATATATCGATAAATATATACCGATATTCGTTTTTTATATTTTACATTGCGCGCAAATTGTGCTAAAATAATTATGGATGGAAAAAGAGACCAATTTGTTTGGTCGAATCGAAAAAGGGAGGATATTAAATATTATGGCAAGATTTACATTACCGAGAGATTTGTATCATGGAAAAGGATCGCTTGAAACTTTGAAAACACTGAAAGGCAAGCGCGCGATTATTGTTGTCGGTGGCGGCAGCATGAAGAAGTTCGGATTTCTTGACAGAGTGGAGCAGTATTTGAAGGAAGCCGGCTTTGAAGTCCGTCTGTTTGAGGGTGTGGAGCCGGATCCCTCCGTGGAAACGGTTATGAAGGGTGCAGAGGCGATGCGCGAGTTCCAGCCTGATTGGATTGTAGCCATCGGCGGCGGTTCGCCGATTGATGCTGCAAAGGCGATGTGGGCTTTCTACGAGTATCCCGATACCACATTTGAAGCGCTTTGCACGCCGTTCAATTTCCCGACGCTGCGCACAAAGGCGAAATTCTGTGCTATCCCGTCCACCTCGGGTACGGCGACGGAAGTCACCGCCTTCTCGGTCATTACCGATTACCAGAAAGGTGTCAAGTATCCGCTGGCCGACTTCAATATTACGCCGGACGTGGCTATTGTCGATCCCGAGCTTGCGGAGACGATGCCGAAGAAGCTGACGGCCAATACGGGTATGGATGCGATGACGCATGCCATCGAAGCCTATGTTTCCACACTGAACTGCGATTATACCGATCCGCTCGCGCTCTATGCAATCAAGATGATCAATGAGCTGCTGGTCGCCTCTTACAACGGCGATATGGAAGCGCGCGACCGTATGCACAACGCGCAGTGCTTAGCGGGTATGGCGTTTTCCAACGCGCTGCTCGGTATCGTGCACTCGATGGCGCACAAGACCGGCGCAGCCTTCTCCGGCGGCCACATCGTGCACGGTGCTGCCAACGCGATGTATCTGCCAAAGGTCATCAAATACAATTCCAAGAATCCGACCGCGATGAAACGCTATGCCGATATCGCCCGCTTTATCGGCTTGAAGGGGGACAGCGACGAGGCGCTGACAGACGCACTCATTGCGCGTATCAAAGAGCTGAACAAGGAGCTGAATATCGCTTCCTGCATCAAGGATTATGAGGGCGGCATCATCGACGAGAAGGAATTCCTCGAGAAGCTGCCTGAGGTGGCGAAACTTGCTGTCGGCGACGCCTGCACCGGCTCCAACCCGAGAGAGATCACGCCTCCGGTTATGGAAAAGCTGCTCAAGTGCTGTTTCTACGATACGGAAGTTGATTTCTGATTATCAAGCTGAAAAACCTTTTTTGCGTTCGTATAAAGTCCCCTTATGAAACGGCGGCACAGTATGGAAATGCTGTGCCGCCGTTTTTGCATTTCGGCCGTGTCGTCCGTTATTCAGGTGAATTTGCGGTGAAAACCGTATACCCATTTTACTTAGCCGTTGAGAAGAGCGGGAGTTATTATGTCCTATCGCTTTTGAAGAGTAACTTCCTTTCTCGTGAAGTTGGGGCCGGTTTGGTCGTAGAAATTGCTGCTGAAGCTGTGATGAAAACTGCATAGTATGCAAGATTGCTTTTACGGTCATTTTTCGTTTGTAAAGTGTTCGAATCGGCAGTTCCGGCGGATAAACAACGAACCTTTTTTGAAAACGGCATCGGCGGCAGACCTGCGCCTGCCGCCGATGCCTGTGACCGGTATTATTGATGGATGCTTACGATGCGGTCGTGTTCGCGCAGACGTGTATCGCCGTTGGGAACAAAAGCCTTATTGCCGCGCTTGACCAGGACGATGATCGTATCCGGCAAATGGATGTCGGCCAGCCGTTGACCGAGCCATTCGTGATTATTATCGATTTCCTGCTCGGCCAGCTCTACGAGGTCTTCGTGCTGGCTTTCGGTGGCGCTGAGGATCAGCGTATCATTTTCAAGCAGGGATGTATTTCCCTTAGGGATTACGCGTTCCTCTCTGCGCATAATGAGAACGATTCGCGTCTTGGGCGGAAGCGTAATGTCGCGGATGCGGCAGCCGATCCAGGCATGATGCTCATCCAGCTCAAGCGGGATGAAACGGATATGCGTTTCACTGCTGTAATCCGTAAAGGTTTTCAGAACGTTTTCGTTTTCGTCGATCATATGCAGCTTTTTGGATACCAGCGGCAGCAGCGAGCCTTGCAGCGCGATGGAAAGAAGCACCACACAAAATACCATATGGAATACATCGCTTTGTGTTTGTGCTTCGCTTACCGTTGCCACAATGGCAAACACGATGGAGGTTGCGCCGCGGAAGCCTGCAAAGGCAACGACCGCGATGGCGTTGCGTTTGGTGCGGAAGGGCAGCAGGATGGCTGATACGACCAGTGGACGTGCAATAAAAGTAAGAAACAGGAACAGCAGCACCGCCGGCAGGATGATGCCGGGCATCTGGGACGGGAAGGACAGCAGGCCGAGCAGAAAGAAGATGGACATCTGTGCAATGCCGGTCATCCCATCGAAATAATTGACGAGGGATTTTTTATTGTTTATGGAGGAATTGCCTAAGACGATGCCGAGAATATAAGCGCTTAAATATCCGTTGCCCCCAAAATAGGCAGGCACCGCATAGGCCAACAGCGCCAGCGCTGTGATAAAAATGGCTTCAAAGCCTTCCGAACCGGTTTTCAGACGCTTGCAGGCAAACAGCCCGAGCAGGGAAAACAGCACTCCGCCCAGCAAACCGAATACAACCTGCGCGAATATCATATAGACGACTTCGCCTGCGCTTCCGCCGCCCTGCATAACCGAAAGGAGGATAACAGTCAGCATATATGCCCACGGGTCGTTGCTGCCGCTCTCCAGCTCTAACATCGATGCCGTTGCATATTTGAGACCCAGCTTTTTAGACCGAAGCACCGAAAACACGCTTGCCGCGTCAGTGGACCCAAGGACGGCGCCGATCAGCATGCTTTCCAGCCACGCAAAGCCCAGTGCAAAGTGGCAGAACAGTCCGGCTAACAAAGCCGTCAGCAATACGCCTACCGAAGACAGGAGTGCCGATTGCGGCGCCACCCGCCGGCCTTCGCGCCAGTTGGTGCCGAAGCCGCCGTAAAAGATGATAAAAATCAACGCTATGGAACAAAATTGTTCGGCAAACTTGAAATCTTCAAATTCGATTTTGAACAATCCGTCAGAGCCGAATATCATACCCAGCAGGATAAATGCCAGCAGCATCGGTATACCGAGACGTGCGGAAATTTTGTCGAACAATACGCAGAGCATCGCAATAAATGCAACACCGATGATAGCCAGCTCCAAGCGTGATTCCTCCTTTTATTTTCTTACATATATTATATTAACACATTTTCGGACGGATTGCAACACAAAGGGAAAAGCGGGACGGAATTTCAGTGATTTGCATAAAAAAGACCGGGGAATATCCCCGGTCGCGTTCGTGCTGTCTGCCAACACGGATTTTTTATTTCATTTTAATGGCAATCATGGAATCGCGGAAGCCGATGACCTTATTTGAATACGTTGATTGGTAAATTCCGCGGTCGAAGTATTTTTGCGCGCCGGCTTCGCCGCTGTTGTAGCACATCAGAGCCATATGCTCATTGCCGCCCACATAGTCCAGTTTGTAGCGCAGATAATAACAAATAGCTTCGATATTCTGCTTCGGATCATACAGGTCGGTGATGCCTATGCTTTTAAGCTCTTTAAGCTGTGCGACGTAGATCGACCCAAGGCCGACGAAGGTGCCGTTGCCGCGGTCATCCTCGTCCCAGCCGGATTCTACACCCATAACCGCCATCACCAGTTCATACTGTACGCCGTATTTCTGCGCCATACGGAAGGTATGGAGCTGCAGTTCTTCGGAAAGGTCGATGGTGTGACGTTGTCCGTTATAATTGCAGTAGGTGTAGTAATAAAAGCCTGTGTTCAGACTCATCAGCGTCGAATAGCTGAGCTGCTCGTTGGCGGGCGCTGATGCGTTCGGCGCTGTCTCTGCAGGAAGTGCGGTTTCGTCTTCGGTTTCGCCGCCGGCGCTCATTTCGGGCAGCTCCGGCGCTTCATCCAACAGCCGCAGCACCACGGCGTCTTTCGGTTCGCTGCTTTCTGCTTCGGAGAGCGGAAGGCTGTTTGTTGTGACGGATACATGAAAAAGCATTACGAATATCAGGGTCAAGCAAACCATATTCGGCAATACCCGCAACCATCGTTTTTTTGAGTTTCTCATACATTTCCTCATTTCTTTGGAATGAACGATACATCATAGAACGAAGATATATCGGTGCCCCGGCCGGTTTCCGGCTGTTGCCGCACTGTGTGGATGCTATGCGACGGAGCATAAACACAGGCAGTTTAAGCAGTATAAACCATAATTATGGCTTATAATGGAAAACTTTGTTTGCAAAATGTAAACGTTGACGCGTCAGTATAGAGCTTTTATATAACGGAACGCGATTTTTCCGAAGAAACCAAGCGATGTATCGATCCGTCTGGCGTTTTCACAGGCATAATCGACTACGTGCTTCGCTTCCTCTGCGGTCAGCGGAGTACGGCTGAAAGCAGCCTTCTGCACCAGCGCGTAAACAGACGCATCGACCGTCAGACCGTATACGGCCAGCGCCTGGATGTATTGCCAAGCGCTTATGGCGGCGCGTTTGGTATCGGGCTGCATAAACGCTTTTTTCCGGCGGTTGGCCGCCAGAAAGCGGCGCAGCGCGAAGGACAGCAGAACGGCCAGCAAC
>ERZ826764.2652-NODE-2652-length-16260-cov-14.117063_pt1 | contig 16260 bp, 17 predicted proteins | sample MGYA00519870_ERZ826764 | MGnify/ENA primary metagenome ERZ826764 (study PRJEB31778, sample SAMEA3449239) | human gut metagenome | biome: human gut; feature: human-associated habitat; material: faeces | place: United Kingdom | collected 2010/2012 ...
TGTATCGGGCTAATCCAGATGCCCCGTTCTACATTCGCTCCGTGCGGGAAGTCGGATACTGCCTGGATGTCGATGAACCGTAATTCTACCATCATTTTCTTTCATATGGATGTCTTTTCTCTGTCATAAATCTCTGATAGAGTGGGACCTTCTGGGTGGTTCACAATGAACCGCCCCTGAGTCCAGCGAATGGGCGCAATTCCCCCTTGGCGGAAGATCTTGAAATTATTATTGATACAGCGAGTGGTTTGTACTGCATTGTAGTACAAACCACTCGCTCTTTTATTTCACGGTATAAAGATTGGAGGTGCTGCTCCCGTTTGCTCTTTGGCGGGAAGCCTTTTTCAGATATCCGTGCCGCTCCAGATCGTGCAGCGCCCGCTTGACCGTGGAGCGGGACAGCTTCATGTCCGAGGCAATGGTCTTAATGCCCGGCCAGCACTTTCCCTCGGCATCCGAGCGATCCCGCAGGTACATATAGACCGCCTTCGCTCTGGAGGGAAGCTCAGTGTCGGCGTAAATCGTTCCGAAGTAACTCATCGTTCCTCCTCTCCGAATGTCTTCATTTGCTTTCCTCTTTTTACAGCCCTCTCCTGAGCCGGAGCATGGGCGATGCCGCCCCGGCTGGATACCGCATAGCCGCGGCTTTCGTCCATCTCCTCCGGCTCACTGAGCTGCGGGAGATTCCGCTCCAGATCCACCCGGTTGGCATAGGCCACCGCTCGGCTGGCTCTCTCCGGCACCACATACGGCTCCCCGAAGGTAATGCCCCAGTTTAAGAAGAGTTGGAGCCGGGTCCGCATGGGATGAGTGCCGGTTTTCATGACGATAAAGCTACCCTTGGGAATGGATTTTAGCTCGTCGGGCGTCAGCAGGGCGCGCTCCATCATCTGCAGGCTCTGGCTGGGATCGTTCTTGCCACGGCTCACCGAGCCGGAGAGGACGGTGCGGCTGCCCAGGGCTTTGGACAGCACTTCGGCGGTCTGGCTGTTGGGTGCAAAGCCGCCGAAGATGGTGTCCTGGCAGTTGTCCTGAATGATCTCGCAGCCCTCTTTCCCGTAGTTTTTTTCGAGCTGCGCTAAGGACTGGATGATCGGCACGAGCGTTAACCGGCGAGAGCGTCCAGCGGAGAAAAGGGGCAGTATATCAAACGGGGGCATGGTGCCGAATTCGTCACAGAAAAGCACCACCCGGTTTTTCAGCTTGCCGCCGTTCTCATCGGCCACAGCGAACAGCTCCCGGCTCAGGTTCTGGATCATGAGACCGGCCATGAAGTTCTTGGTTGTGTCTTCTTCCGGCAGGATCAGGAAGATGGCAGACTTCTCCGAAGCAAACTTCTCAGCGTCAATGGCGCTGTCGAAGCACAGGATCTGCTCCAGCTCGCTGTCCAGAAAGGCATTCAAGCGGGACAGCACGGTGGACATGACGGAGGCCATTGCCTGCTCGGCGCTGTTGAGGGCGGCACCGGCAAACCACCTCGCCTTGTGATCCGGCGGCAGTTTTGCCATCAGGAGCTGGAAGTGGCTCTTGCCCTTGACACGGCTGGGCTCCAGCAGATCCTGCACCAGCTTGAACACGGAGACGATATGGCGGCGCTCCTGGAGGTGGTCTTTATCGGGCGGCAGGAACTCGGCCAGCATCAGGATGACCGAGGTGAGAAGCCCTTCCGCCGCATCGTAGAAGAAAGCGTTCTGGCCGCGGTTGCTGTCATCGCCGTCCGGATTGACGATGGTCTTGGACAGGATTTTGGCGTATTTCTCGGCCTTGGCCCGGGCCGCGAGATTGTTCGGGTCATTCCGGGCAATGTCCATATACCGGTTGACCAGAGTCAGCAGATTGTTTCCGTCCGAGCGGGTGGGATTTCGCAGGTCGATCACGGCCACATTCTGATACCCATAGCAGTTCTTGGCAATGGCGCCGTAATTGCGGGCGAGGTCGCCCTTGCTGTCCAGCGCCAGCCAGCTCATGCCGCTGGCGCAGGCGTACTCCAGATTGGGATAGAGAAAATATGCGGTCTTGCCGATGCCGGAAGCGCCGATCATCAGGCAGTGGATGTCATCGCTGTCCACGAGGGCGGTTAGTTCGCCTTTCTTTCCCTTGCAGCCCAGCACCAGCCCCTGCTCCGTGGGCAGGTTCTGGCCGCTGCGCCATTTCTTCACTTCGAAGGGGACATGGGCATAGGTCTGCCGGATCTCTTTGGCTGTGGCCCATCTTGCGGTGCCGTGCTGGCCGTCGCCGACCGTTTTGGATTTGATCCCGCTCAGGGTGTAGTAGTGGGACAAGGCGGCCAGACAGCCGATGACCAGAAACATCAGCCCGCCGGCGGCTAACAAAATCAGGACTTGGTGTGGCATGGTTAACCCCTTTCAGGGCACACCACTTCCTGCTCAGTTCCATACTTCTGAATGCGCACATCACTCTTGTTACGGCCTACTTCGGGTGAACAGGAAGTGGTGTGCGTTGTTGTTATTTACTGCATGACTTGTGCGAAGGACGGTTCCTCAGCGGTCAGATCATCATTCCAATCCTTGTGTGCGGGAATGAGCCTTTCCACCGTGTACCTCTCTGCCAGCTGTTCCTTCATGCGCCGGCTGGCCAGGTGGCCAGCCTCGTCATTGTCGAGGCAGAGCAGAACCGTATTGATTTGCGGCTGCCGCTCCAGCAGCTTCAGCACCGGCTGAATAGAGGTGCCGCAGCAGGCCACATAGCTGTGGCTTTGCCAGTTCTCCGGATGGAGCGTGATGTAGGAAAGCATATCGATGGGAGCTTCGAACACATAGAGGCTCCTATCTGTGCCGATATGGTGGAAGCTGTGGCGGGGATCGCAGCCCTCCACATTGAGCCGGAAGGCTTTGCCGAAGCTGTTGGCGCTGCGCTTGTGGGCATGGCGGGGGACGCCGTCTTCATCCGTACCTACGAAAACCGCATTGTGGTAATCGGCGTCTTCATACAGCAGCTTCTCTCTGGCAAAGTGCGCCACAACACTCCGGTCGATATTCCGGTGCTTGACCAGATAGGCATAGACCCGGCGCATATTGGAATTGGCCGGCGGAAGGACAAAGGGTTTGGGCGACTCCTCTACCCGTTCTTGGGCAGAGGGATAGACCGTTCCCATCTGACCCCCCAGAAGCATGGTCACCGCCTCCGGATAGCTGAGGTGATAAAACCGCTGCACAAAGCTGACAGCGTGACCGCCCCGCTCCTCGGCATGGTCGTACCACTCGTTGCCGCGGATGGTGACACTATGATCACGGGCCAGCCGTTTCTCTCTGCCGGAGGTAAGGAGCTTTTCGCCGCGGCAGCGAAGAAACTCCTCAAGATCAACGGAGGCGGCTCGCTGCTTCTGTTCATCTGTGAAATGAATATAGGTCGACATAGGTTCCTCCTGTTACATGGTCTGCTGATACGATACCTGCTCCTCGTGATCATCCGCCTTGTGTCCCATGGCCATCCGCTTTTCCGTCAGCCGCTTGCGCCGCTTGGAGTCAATGCGAATCCCTGCCGGATTGTGAGGCGGTACGAAGTTATCACGGAAGATCCTGCCCATGTGATGGAGCAGCTTGGTTGCCGCCAGCATGACGGACGGATCTCGGAACTGGTCAAAGCGGTCAAGGAAGAATTGGGCGTACTCATTGCCCTGGGTCGCGGAGCGGGTGAACCAATCTCTGGCCTGCTCCCGATCCTGCTCCACATCCCGGCCCAGGAGATACAGCTTTCCCAAGGTGTATTGGGCAAAGGGATTTCCCTGTCCGGCAGCAGTGGTCAGGTACTCCAGAGCCTTTGCCACATTCTTTGTCACAGACTCACCGGTGAGATAGAGTTTCCCCAGACAGTATTGGGCAAACTGGTTTCCATGCCCGGCGGCCCTGTCCAGCCAGCGCATGGCCTCCGCTGTGCGCTTCTGGGAAAGGAGCAGTTTTCCGAGAGCGTATTCTGAAAAGTCATTTCCGGCCTCTGCAGATAAGCGAAACCACTGCTCCGCTTTTTCGTGGTCCCGCATGGTGGAGAGATCATCCCGATAAAACTTGCCGATCTGATGCGCCGCCACCGTGTATCCTTCCGCCCAGAGCTGTTCCAGCACTCGGACGGCTTCGGCGTGTTCCTCGTCCAACGCATAGACATCCCGCAGGATCGCTTTGGCGGCACGATAGCGTCGAGCCTGTTCATATACGCTGTTGGATCGCTGCTCCTCATGTGCCGTCTCCGGCTCATCTTGCATCTTCTCATCTTCAAAAGTCAGGAGGCCGAGACGAATATTCTCGGCCTCCCGGATGATATCGTTTTTGATCCGGCGGAACTCTTTTTGCTGAGAGAGCGGGAGATGCTCCCGCGGTGTACGGCTGCCATAGCACTCGTTCAACTCATCCCGGATCTGATTCCAGGTCTCATAGCACTTCGCCACTTCCGGCTGCCGGGCCAGCTCATCTACGATGGCGTCCACCAACGCCTTCAGCGGCTTCTTCAGATAGCCATACTGCTTTTTCCCGGTGGTGGTTTCCAGGGCCTGCACCAGCTGGCGCATCTGCTTCTCGATGACGGGGTTGTCGCAGAGCTGACGCTCCATCTTCTGAATCAGCTCCCGCATGGTATCCTGCGCCGCTTCGATCAGTTCTTTATAGGCCACATCCTTCCGCTCGTAGATCTGGATCATCTCATCACGGAAGATGGTGTTGGTCAGCTTGGAGCGCATGGCCGCAATGCCTTCCCTGGTCAGGAAGCCCTCTTTCGAATCGTCTGACCAGACCATCATGTGGATGTGGGGGTGATGCCCCTCATTGTGGAAAGCCGCATACCAGCGGAAGTGATCAGCCGGTATCTTCATGGCCTTGGCCAGATCCTGTGCGTGCATCATGAGCAGGGCACGCCATGCTTCCGCATTGTCGTACCCCAGTCGGGCAGCATCCTCACGGCGCAGGGAGTAGATGATGGTCCACACATTTCCGTCATGGGCTTCCAGCTCGGACATGGCTGCGTCGAGGTCTACCGCGGCGGCGGAGCTGAACAGGCCGTGGGTGCCGCGGCGCTCCACACGGGGGCGGGTGGCGATGTAGGACATATATCCGCTCTCTGAATTTATCTCATGGAGGTTTGCATCCAGCGCCATGGTGATGAAAGCTGATGCGGTACCAAGGGTAGGTGCCTTGCGGTAATCCTCATACTCGAACAGCTCCACGGCATCAGGGAAATCATGCAGGAGCTTTTGGATCAGCTCCTGCTGGCCCTTGGTGACGGGACCATTTCCGGTCAGCTTCTCCACACCTTCGCGGGTGGCAATGTACTTCATGTACCCGCCGGCCTTTTCGGATTTGATGTAGCCGCTTTTCTGTACGAGCTTTGCCATGGGTTACACCGACTTCTGGAAGTCCAGTGCATCCTTGAACGAGATGCGTCCGTTGGTGCGCTTCATATCCCGAATGGCGCGTCCCCGCAGACGCTGGTACTCGCCTTCGTCGATATCGGTGTCGTAGGCGATGATCTGCCCCAGCACATTGAGATCCACACCCTGCTTGAACAGGAGCGAGCCCATGCGTCCGGCAAAATTGTCCAGGGTGCCGGTGAGCATGGCGGAGAGTGCTTCGGGCAGGAAGCCGCCGGCGTTCTTCGTGTTCAGATAGCCGATGTAAAACCGGAGCGCATTCTCCACGAATTCACTCCGGCTGGCGCAGTTGTCGAGGCGCAGGTAGATGTCTACCTTCTCGTCCAGATCCTCAGAGATCCAGAACCCCTTCTTCGTTTTTCTGCTTTCAGACTTCAGTAAAACCACTCCTTTTTTCGTCAAGTCCCCGCTGAGAACCCTTGCCACAGCGGAGCTTTTCCACATCATAGGGTCCAACAGCTCATTCCACCCGCCGGATTGTCCCCGCTGCGAAAAGCCGGAAACTGCCCGCACTGCGGGCAGAAGTGGGAGAGCCGGGGGCGGCATTGTCCCCGGCTCTTTCTCCTGCTTCGCTTTCGTCAGCTTCCCGCCCTCTTGGAAAGCGGCCCAAATCCCGCCTGTTTCTCCGGGGTGGGGTACACGGTCGGCCACCCGCTGAAAGCCGCACACATCGGCTCACAGGGGGCAACGGGGGCTACATCTGCATCTCTGGGAGTTCCTGGCTCTGCTCCGCCAGATAGTCCGCACTGCACTCCTCCAGACTCTGGCCCCAGTGCTCCTGACAGTAGGTGTTCATCTTGGGGAGGAGCAGAGCCTGCTCCTCGGCGCTGAGCCGGTACTTGAATGCCTCCTCGTCGCCGTTGCCACGCTGCAGATACACCTCCAGCGTGTCACAGACACGACGGGCATCCAGATCGTAGTTGGCACAGATGTTCAGCCAGTCGTCATTCTCGGAGGTGCAGACATCAGTTCCGAACACTTGATCCGCATTGAACGATACTTCCATGTAGAACTCCAGCAGGTTGTCGTTCTGAATAATGTCCTCGGCGAAGGAGATGTCCTCGGCACAGAGCCGCCGACTGCCAGTGAGGTATGCCGGTTCCGGCTCCTGGTTGAGTGTTCTCTCCTCCAGACGGTCCAGGAAGATCCGCCACCTCTCATCCGGCGCAGCGTTGCCTTTCTTCATGGCGAAGTAGGCGGCGGTGCTCACATCCCGGATTCTGAACCGCTTCCAGCCATCCATGATGTTGACGGCCTCCATATCTCCGCTGTCGAGGTCGATGTCGTAGGCACCCACCACCCGACCGGTGTTGTCCAGCCGCTCCGACACATAGGAGTTGAACTCCTCCTGAGAGATCCGCTGGGTGCGCGGCAGCGTTTCAACAAAGCGGTGGGGCGCTTCGTCGGGCGGCTTGCGGATGTAGCTGCGCAGACGGCAGGCGACCCGGAGCAGCTCAAGATTTTCCTCGGCCAAAATATAATCGGAGCTGCCGCTCTCCGTGACATGAAAGACAGCGAAGCGCCGTGCGGCCTCCCGAGCCTCCTTCTCCGCCTGCTGCTCCGCCCAGAGCTCATGGCTGATGCGCTCGTACTCCCGCTGAGGAAGCTGGTTGCACATTTCATCAAGGACATTCTCCAGATGCTCCTCCAGCGTTTCCCCCTTCAGTTGTTTGCTCAGAGCGTCGTACCACCGCTCGTCGAGCCAGAGTGTGATCTCACGGCCCCTCATTGCATTCCTCCCATTTCCGGCCCGCACTGCTTCATCTCAGGGTACTCGGTCAGGAGGTGCCACACGCCGTTTGCGTAGTTGGCGCTGTTGACCGTCTGACCAAGAAGATCGTCGGCAGAGAGCGACATCGTGATGCCGGGCACGCCGGGATGCGCCGCGGCACTCTGGCCGCTCATCAGTCCTTCCGCCTGGGCTGCGGTCAGAGGCACAAAGCCGCACGGAGTCATCAGGGAAAAGATGCCGCCAACATGGGTGGCCAGGAAATCACGAACCGTGCGTGTGCCTGCGTCATCAGACAGTTCCTCCCGAAGCGTCCAGACGCAGTGGAGCAGCTCCTCACCATGGGAGGCATCCAGACCATTCTCAGCAATCCAGCGGTCTGCCAGCTCATCCAGCGGCTCGTCCAGCCCCAGCAGAAATCTGGCGTCCTCCTCATTGATGGCGTCCTCGATATTGTCACGGATCAACCGTGCGGCGGTGATCTCCTCAGCGGCATCGATCAGCTGAGAGGAATCGGCTGCCATCCACTGCTTGACCCGGCGTTCATAGTCTGCGCTGATCCGCTTCTTCAGCTCTTTCTTGTAATCCAAGGCGATCTCATCTTTGTTCACTGGATCACCTCCGGTTCCTGGTCAGGCTTCGGTGCGGCGGCTCTCGGGCTGCGCCGGGACTTGCTCGGAGCGGCGGCGCTTACATCGCTCTCATCGATATACTCCCGCACGGGGGCGGGCACATATTTTTCATAGAGCTTCACCAGCGCATCCGTCATCTCACGGTCCAGGTCAAGCTCCTTCTTGCCCATATAGCGTTTGAGCGCAGAGAGCTTCTCCTCGTCGAAGGTGATGGTCAGGTTCACTTGCTTCATTGGCACTTCCTTTCTCAGTCGTAGTTGATGTATTCGATCTGCAGCCAGTGGGTCCAGCCCCGACCCTCCAGCTTTGTTTTCACCACACCTTTTTTGGTATTCATAGCTTCAATCACATAACCGTCACCGATGTACACGCCAATGTGGCCGTCATGCCAGACAGCGAGGCCGGGGATATCCGGCATGGTGTCGATGGTTCCGGATACTGAGGCGTTATAATACATCTGGTTGGCGCCAAGATCCGGCATCCCGTTGGTTCCATACTCGATAGTCATGGTGTCGGGATTGAGCCATCCGTACCCTTTGATCAGGCCCACGCAGTCTGTGGTTCTGCCTCCCAGCCAGTTGGCACGGATGAAGTCCGCATAGCTGCCGACACCGTCAGGGTACTGCTCCAGCTTGTAGGCGAAGAGCGAATCGGTGAGGACACTGCCGTATGTTCCCCAGACATAGCCCCAGCCGGACTCCCAGGCGTGTATGGCGTAGGTCACAAGGTCTGTGGCGTTCTTGGTGGTTGGATCGGTGAAGGCGGAGATGTCCAGCTCTATGCTGCTCCCATCCCCTCTGAGATACTCGCCGCTGTAGCTGCCGCCCCCGGCGCTCCCCGCAATCATGGTATAGATATGGTCGATGTTGCTCTTGTCATCGTCCGTGATCTCTCTGCCCAGATGGGCTTCCAGGTTGGCGTAGGCCTGGGACAGAGAGACCGGCACCGCGACGGTGTATTCTTCTTCCTCTGTACTTGTAGTCCCGCCCTCCAAGGTCACTTCCACGGTTCGTATCCGGGTTTCTGTGGTGTAGAAGCACCCCACGAAGCTGTTTGCCGCTCTTGTGGACGGGGCGTCGTCCCCAAAGCAGAGGGCATAAAAAACAGCCTTGACTCTGATTGGGTCAAGGCTGTTGCCGCTGTCCATCTGCCCGTTGGCAGAGGACACCGCCGAATCCAGAAGAGAAAAGGCCGAGCGCATCTCCTCGATGTGGTATCGAAACTCTGCCGGGACTTCGGCGGAGAATTCCGCTCCGTAGAAGCACGCCTCCACCGAATAGTTGTTGTGTTCCGAACCGCCGGAGCCAATGGCGCAGAGCAGGGCGATCAAAAGAATGACCGGCGAAAAGACTGCCACCAGAATCCAGCCCACACCTTTCCGGGTCTTTTCGTTGGTAAGCAGCATGGCGGCGGCCTTGGCCACCGCGGCAGCAGAAACAGCCATCAGCGACCACCTGCCGTTCCGAAGAGTTTTTCCTTGTAGGCCGGGGCGTGAACCTCCAGCAGGTATCGTTCATTGCCGCACTTGTACAGGCAGACGCCGCGCTGGGGGAACTTGATGAGATTGTATTCCGACTCCTCCAGCTGGAGCATATCCATGTAGGACCGCTTGTCGATGGAGCCGGCGTTGAACAGAAACTGGTGAGGCGGGATGCTGAACAGGGGTTTGGTCATCTCACGGACGCCCTCCTGATCGAAGTCCTCCAGATTCTGACTGGCCAGCAGCATCGCCGATTCCTTCTTTCGCACACGCTTCAGACAATTTCGGATGTACTCGATGGCGGTGGGGTTGGACAGCCAGATATACAGCTCATCCAGAGCTGCCACGGTATTGCCCACGGTCAGGAGCTTATCGGACATGAAGGACAGCACATTGAAGAGCATGGCGTTGCGGACATTCTTGGCGGCGCTGAGCATCCCCTTGACGCCGAACACCAAAAAGCGGCTGGAAGTGATGTTGGTATGCCCGTTGAAGAACTGGGCGTCGGCGCCCTTGCACATGGAGTGCAGTCCCAGCAGCACCTCCTGCAGGAGCTTTTGGGTGTAGAGCTGGTGCTGACCGGCGTCGTAGGTCTTGAACTCCTCCTCAATGAGATCGTAGAGGTCGGACAGGATGGGATAGTCCTCCGGGAGCATCCGGCTGAAGTTGGTCTGCTCGTTGATGCCGAATTTCCGATACAGCTTGGACAGCATGATCTCGATGGTATCGATGTGTGCGTCGCTGAAATCCTTGTAGGCCCGGAAAAAGTCCTTGAGGAAGGAGATGTGCTGCGCCAGCAGGGTGCTTTTGCGAAAGGCCTCCGGCGCGTCGGTGGCATTGGGGTCGCCGCCGTCATCCCAGCACTTGGGTTCCAGCACATTGATGATGTACTGCCCGGCCATCAGGTCTGCAAAGCAGCCGCCCACCGCCTCGCACATCTCCTGCTGTTCATGTTCGGCGTCCAGGCTGATGACGGACTTGCCGGACTCCAGCAGATTCAGGATCAGCAGCTTCATCAGGTAGGATTTGCCCTGGCCAGAGTTGCCCAGGATTAGGATGTTTGCGGAGGTCTTGTCCTCGTCCCGCTGGTCAAAGTCCACCAGAATGTTGCTGCCATACTTGTCCTTGCCGATGTAGAAGCCCTTGGAATCCAGCTTGCCGGAGTAGTTGAAGGGATAAAGATTCGCCACGCTGGAGGCGGGCAGCACCCGTTCAAACTGGATACCGAATGTGTTGTGACCGCAGGGATTGACACAGCGGAAGCCCTGCTGCTGACGGAGCAGGAGCTTATCCACATTCAGCTTGCTCCGCACCAGCTCCGTCAGCACATCGGTCTGGAGCAGCTTGAGGTTGTTGTAGTCGGATGCGGTCAGCTCAATGTACACGGCGCAGTGGAGCAGAGGCTCACGGTTGCGGTGCATGGTGGCCACCAGGGTGGCCACATCCTGAAGGTTGCTCTCGGCGGTGACCGTCTGCTGCAGGTCGTTGGTGTTGGAGCTGTTCAGGCGGTTCTTGTTGGCTGCGTTCTGAATGATGCGCTTTTCCTCAGCCGGGGTGACCTGCCGGGTGTAGATTCGCAGGGTGACGCCGTCCTTTTCTCCCAGATGGCGGAGAATAGCCTGCTCATCCGTGCTGGTCGGATATTCGCGGAGTGCCCAAACGCAGCGGTAGGTGTTGCCGCAGATGAAATGATCCGGCATGAAGCTGACCACAGAGGGGGCGATCATATCCAAAAAGGATTTGATGGATGCCTCCTCGCAGCCTTGCGGAACAGGTCTTTTCGATTTCTTTCCCAAAATGGATGCCTCCTATTCTCCGTGGAGGCATCCCGGCCATGGAGTGGAACACCTCCACGGCCTGTGATGAATTGATTTACTCGCCCACGATGACCCAGCGGTCGCCGTCGTAGTCCTCGAACTTCTCGGTAGTCACATTCTGCTCGAAATAAACGCCCAGCATCCGCTTGAGATCCTGCTCGGTGGCGCGGCGGGTGGTAAACCCATTGTCGTTGATGCTCTGCTCGATGCGGCTGAGATACGGGAACACATCCGTTTCCTTTTCACTTCGCAGCCGGATGATGATATAAAATTCCCGGCTGGAGGCCATCAGCACCTGGATGCGATCCAAATGCTTGCTATCCTGCTCCAGAAGCCGCCGGATGGCAGGAAGCTCCTCGCTGCCCATGCGCTCCTGATAGAAGTTTTTGTTTCGCTCAAAGGACTCCTTGGAGTTGAGGGCCAGCATCTCAATTTCCGCCTGCCCCTTGACCACATTCAGCAGGGCGTAGATCCTGGCGCTGATGCTGGAATCGGACAGGACGCTGATATTGGTGGGCTTGATGATGAAAAAGACCAGGTCGCCCATGCGGGTGGCGATGCAATAGTCCTTGATACCATCGATCCCCATGAGCTGCCGGGTGGATTGGGCGGCATTCTCTTTTTTCTTTCTGTTCATAGCTTCATTCCTCCTTGGGGAAAGCTGGGCGGGAAAAAGCCGGTACAGCGCATGGTGACACAGCAGGTCACCCGCCTGGGATTCTGGCTGAACCAATATTTTGCTCTGGCGTTCTTGGCGCTGTAGCAGAGGGACTTCTCGCACAGAAGGCCGCCCACATAGCTTTTCAGCAGGGCACGCAGGCTGCGGAAGCCATAATAATATCTGCCGTCCTGGCTGCGGCAGCTCCACTTGTTCTTGGCATCCTGCCAGAAGAAGGCGTTGCGGCACTCCCACCGCTTGCGCTTCCGGCTCCACCGGAGCGTCAGGGAGGCGGACAGATCTCGCTCCTCAACTTCCGGCAGGCCGATGATCTCCTCGTTTTCAAAGGTCGTGTCGGCATGGAACATATCACATTCTCCATTCATAGAATTGCTGTTTGGTGATCAGGAAGGCAATCGCATAGCGAATGAAATCCAGAATGCTGGTTCCGTCAAAGCGGATACTGAGGAAGGCATAGACCGCCGTGAACACCAGCGGGATAAAAATTCCGGTCTGAGTCAGCGCCAGGATAGAGACCAGAAGCCCTACGCCAATGACGCCTACATCTCTGAGCTCCCAAAGCCACATCATGGCCTTGGCAGTCAGGTTGTCGGGGTAGATGTACAGGGTATTTCACCTCCAAAAACAAGCCGCTGGGGATGCTCTCCCCAGCGGCCGGTGCGGCATTTTATTCTTCGGTCATCGCTATGGGCTGGTTTTGTGCCTCGTACTCAGCCAGCGCCTGTTCAATAAGGCCGATGACGAATTCTTTCTGTGTGATTTTCCTGCCGCGCTTTTTTTCTGCGGCGATGAAATTCTTCAGCCGCTGATCCAGCTCCTCGGTGATCTGGAATGCGAGAGTCTTGGTTGCTGCCATGGTGATTTTTCCTCCTTCGAAGTGTTCTTTGAGTATCATTTCTACATATTCACCCAGGGTATTCAGCGCAAGCTGTTCTTTCTCTGCGATGACCTGGGCGTGCAAGTCTGCGGGGATCATCGCGCAGAGGTTTTTCTTTGCTTCCATGGTGTGCGCTCCTTTCTTCGATTTCGCAAGCCAAGCATACTGTAACCAAGGGCAAATAGCTATTCACAGATACCAACAAAGAAGCAAGGTTCGAGGATTGCAAAAGCAACAATGCAAGTTCAGCTTGCCCGAAGCACCAGGGCGATACCCCGCAGAACATAGTCCACGCACGGAATTGCCACGCTGTTGCCCAGCGCCTTGTACCGTGCGGAATCAGAGGCACCGGGGATATCCGTCCAACCGTCTGGGAAGCCCTGGAGCCGTTCGCACTCCAGCGGTGTCAGCCTGCGAATGAGCTGCCCGCTTCGGATGGGATGGATGGAGTTGAGAGAGCTTCCGGAGGTTCCTTTTTGAAGCGTACCGCACAGATCGCCGTTCTCACGGGCATTTCGGCAGTCCAATCCGGCCACATCCATTACCAGGTCGGTAGCATCCTTGTGCTGTCGTGCGCTTTGGGTGCTGACCACCTCACCGTCCTTGAAAACATCCACACGCTGTCTGCTGAACACGGCATGGTGGTCGGTGGCTGTCAGGGTGTATGCGATGTCCTCCTGATAGCCGATGCCGTTGCCGCCGTTCTGGGGCTGCCGGTCGATAGCGTTCCCGGTGATGCAGAACACAGGCTCCTGCTCTACCAGCGGGACATTGTTGCCGCCTGTGCCGTAACGGGCAGACATGGTGGGCACTACCTTGTGGGGGCCAGTGTAGCGGCTGTCAATGCCGTGATTTTCGTAAACAAGAGGCTGATGTCCATGCTCCTGCGCCCGCAGCGTACCGGACACATTCTCGGAGCATTCCATCACGCTTCCGCCCTGGTCATTCAGGCACAGGACGGACGGCATACAGTTTCCGCTGGCAGAGCCTTTTAGCGTAGGAGCCAGTTCCTCGCCATACCCAATGCTCCCAGCAGAGGCGCCGGCTCCTGCCGAGAATGCGGCCGCCACGAAGGTCTGCTGTTTCATTCCCGGCTGTGCATTCAATGCGCCCGCAATATCATGTAAGTCACGGACCTCGTCCCTTTGGTTGGCAGCAAAGGCCATGACACCGTTTCTGCCGGTGGACATCCCGCAGTTCACGCCGAGCGTGGCCGCAACATCGCCGGTCAGGTCACCATTGTAGCCGTCAAATCCCTCGACGGTGTCATCCGGCTGCGTCACGAAGGTCTGCATCTGCATATTGGTGGTCGCCATCAAGGCACCGGACACACCGTGCAAGTCGATACCCTCATCCCGCTGATTGATATGGAAGGCATTCAGATCCGTAGGCTGACCGTCCGGGCACATCAATCCGGCTTGGATCTTCAACGCCCGTTCCAGCTTCGGCGGCAGTGCTTTCCCGCGTTCAGAAGCTCGGCGCAGGATCCCCAAACATGCCTTCGGGGATAAATAGTATTTTATCGGCGGTGCGTCCTGCAAAATCTGCGACAAGGAAGATTCTCTTGCGTCGTTGGGCGACACCCCAGTATTGAGCATCCAGGCACCGCCAAGCCATGGAGAAATCAGTTCCCAGTAGGATTCGCCCAGCAGATTGCCATGGCCAGGGGTAAGGTCCAGGGACATAAACGGAACCGCACTTAACTCGGACGATCTCTTCGAGGACGATACGGAAGTCCTCGCCTTTGGGAGTTCCGCTGGAGAAGGCTCCTGGAACATTTTCCCACAGCATATACCGAGGTCGGACAGCGTGACCTGCTCGGCCTCTTTGTTCGTCTGCATTTCTCATCTCCTTTACCAGTCGAACCTGCTCCATAAACAAACCGGAGCGGGCACCGGACAATCCGGCTCTCGCTCCGGCCACGGATAAATCCTGGCACGGGCTGCCGCCGCAGATGATATCTACGGGCGGCAGTTCTGCGCCATTGAGCTTTGTGATGTCACCCACATGGATCATGCTTGGGAAGCGCTGCTTTGTGACCTCAATGGGAAAGGCTTCAATCTCCGAAGCCCACACCGGCGTAATGCCGCTGCGAATGGCAGCCAGAGGAAAACCACCGATGCCGTCAAACAGGCTTCCCATAGTGAGCCCGCTCATTTTGACACCGCCTGCACGATCGTGCGCGTGGTGTTTACAGCGGCCTGCGCCGTATATACCGCGCTCATAATGTTGGCTCTTGTTGTCGTATCCAGGCCAAACGCTCCGGCAATGCGGGGAATCTCGCCAGCCGAAAGCATCAAACCAAGACCCAACAGTGCGTGGTCCTTAAACACCATGAGCCCAGCGATGAGGATCGTCGCCTGCAAAAATGCGGTCAGGCACAATCCAATGATCTGTTTGCACCACTGTATGAAGCCGTCCGTATAGCCACGGGGAACAGAAAACATGTACAGACTTCCCACAGTAATTTGGATCAGCAGGATACCGCCGCGCTTGAGATTGGCAAAGAAGACCTTGATGATCGCATACGCCATAAGGATGATGCAGAACAGAATCATGAATCCGCTGGTGATACTGCCAAAGCCGAGGAACGGGCCGGATGTCAAATCGGTCAGCGATTCCACGGCGCTGAACTCCTGCATGATATCACTTGCAACATCTCCGATGGATGCACCGTAGCCGGTGATCCCTGCGGTGAGTTGCCCCTGCAGCGTTACCGAAAGCTCATAGAGCCGGACCGGAACGACAGTAAACAGGCTCACGGCCATAAAGCCCTTGATGGCATTGAGCGCGGTTTCGCGGATGTTGCCCCGCCCGCTGGAATACTCGATGCCGCATTCAAAGCAGGCCACGACCAGCCCGGTTCCGTACAACGCCCAAGCGAGATAGGAGAAGAACAGTACGATGCTCTGCACCCAGGACATTTCGAAGAGTTCGACACCCATGTTTCCCATCTCTGCGAAGAAGTTGCCGAGAAAGCCCACGACCTGACCGTAGAACCAATCCACGATCTGGCCGAGGATCTTATCGGCAACAAAATCCCAAATAAACATTGATCGGTTTCACCTCCTCCGGGTGAGGCCGTACCAACTGCTTGGGATATGGCAAAGGCCGTACAGTTGGCACGGCCTTCAAATCATGCTCGGTTTACATTGTCTGCGCCCACTGCTGATTGGCAGACTGGCTCATGTCTTGGAACACTTCCAGATAGTCCGATACTGCGTTGGAGAACTTCTCGTAGTCCTGCCGGGTGGGATGATACACATACCAGTCTACTTTTCCATAGTCATCCCAAATGTGCGGGTCAACACCATTGCGGAAGTTGGGGTTGGAAGTTACCTTCGTCCCCAGCAGATCCGAAAAGCGAAGGCGCAGGGTATCCACCTGTCCTTCACTGCGGTTCAGAATTGTCATCTGCAGGGCGTTGTACTGATTGGAGACGATTCCAGTGACAAATTGAATCTTTGCCCGGTTCATATCGCTCAGACGCACATAACAGGCTCTGCCCACATAGGTGGCGTCGGGGTACCGTTCTCCGACGATCTTCCGAAGCTCCTGTTCGTAAAAAGTCATTGCCTATACCTCAAATTCCGATGATCTGCCAGATGTACAGCGGCGCCGTCAGCGTGAACACCAGGCACGCGAACAGGATGGCGGGCGCCTTCCACA
>ERZ826764.2655-NODE-2655-length-16247-cov-6.397727_pt1 | contig 16247 bp, 14 predicted proteins | sample MGYA00519870_ERZ826764 | MGnify/ENA primary metagenome ERZ826764 (study PRJEB31778, sample SAMEA3449239) | human gut metagenome | biome: human gut; feature: human-associated habitat; material: faeces | place: United Kingdom | collected 2010/2012 ...
TCTCGAATCCAAACGGATTACTTCTAGGGTCTCCAAACATCTCGACAAATCGGGCCTTGATTAACTCATCTAAAAGCTTTAATTCCCGTTTTCTTTCCTTAATAACCATTAAAACCTTATCCAAATTAATTGCTATCTCTATCTGTTTTTTTAATGGTGGATATGGAATTTCAGTTGCATCAAAATCCCTTTTAACTATATGTTTCATTGTAGCACCATGTGTTTTTTTCCCCATATCATTCAACTTATATCGAACAGCATATACAAAATAAGATTTATCAATATCAACCTTATCAAATTTCACTTTAAAAATATGTTGATTCAATAAAGCCTTTCCTCCATTCCACACATATACCCCAAGACTAGCAGACCATGAAATCAATACATCGCCATCATTTATTTCTATTTTTTTTGGATATTTGCCATTATAAAAACCTAAATCATATGAGTTACCTGTCAAATCTTGAATACGAATAATTTGTAATCCTTCTTCTCCTCTATCCTCTGGCTTAAATGCATAGACATTAATGTATGTAGCCACATCGCCAAGTTTAATGATATCTTTAGCCATTTACTTTCACCTTTCAATATCCACCATTCTTACTCACATGCATGTAAACATGATTCAAGACACAAAAATAACCACCTCACTGATCTGGTAAACTGTGGCGGTTATTTGCAATCAATACATAATCCGGCTGACTCTCTATCTGTAGCACTTCTTTTGTATTATGCTAACATCTAATCGCCTTTTTGTCTAACATGCATTCTATTTATCAAGAATTTTACAAACACGAATTGACCTTTTCTCATTTTTACTAAGCAAGATACTTCTGATGAGCAGTTTTGACATTATTCTGATTAACCATAGCATACTGCATAGTGGTATCAATCTGGGAATGTCCAAGTATCTTTTGAACCTGTTCAATCGGCATTCCCTTATCAATAGCTCTCGTAGCCATTGAACGCCTGAATTTATGCGGATGTACTCTCTCTAAGGACAGTTTTCTCCCGAGTTTTCGCAATCGAATCTCAACACCACTTATCTTAAGTCTGTCATGTGGTGCATCCAACGTAACAAACAAGGCTTTATTTTTATCAGTTCTGGTATTAATATAATCCTTTAGATGTACTTTTGCCTTTGCATCAAAATATACTCTGCGCTCTTTATCACCTTTTCCATAAACGATACACTCACGTCCTTCAAGATCAATATCATCTATATTCAGGTTTACCAGTTCACCAACTCTTATTCCGGTAGAATACAAAAGATCTATAATTGCCAAATCTCGCTTTTCATTACAATTATCTCTAAGCTTCTCTATTCCCTCATCAGAAATCACGCTTTTTACAACTGTTTTGGTCTTTATCTTATGAATCCTGCGCATAGGACTTTTAAGAATATAATCCTCTTCCTCGAGCCAAGAAAAGAAGCTTGAGATATTTCTTCTAACATTATCAATTGTTACATTGGAGCAATTATTGAGCTTTTGATAATCTGACAAATATTCACGTATTTCTTCCGTTGTTATTTTACGGACAGATGTTTCGGTTTGTGACAACAGATGCTGCACTGTTTCCCTATAATACTTTATTGTTCGTTCTGAACACCCCTCTATAGTTTTTGCATCAAGAAACATTTCCAAAAATTTATCATTTGCAATCTCTGCTTTCTCTGCTTCATTTTCTGCAAACGTTTGTAAAATGACTTCCTGTAATTTTTTCATCTGAGCTATTGATAAATACTCCGACATTACATTTAAAACTTTAACTATTTTTTCTTCCATGTTGATATCTCCTTTCAAAATACCAACATCCTTCTCCTGCATAAATGCAATTTATTCCGGCAATTGTATTTATGCAGCCTGTGAATAATCCATAATAAAAATTTTACTTGCGATATGCTCTACTATAGCCAATCCTGTTCTATTTTCTTCTCTAATTGTATAAACATATCATAATACTTTTCTTTGGTTTGACGTATAATATCCATTGCAATTGCCTGATTATATGCGTGTGCAACATTATTTCTCGAAACCAATGCATCCAGCCATAATTCTTCATCACTAATCATTCCTGCCTTGTAAGCTGTTTTTAAAATTGTTCTTGGCGATCCTGTTGCACCCTCCGCATAACCAAAATTCTCTAATAGTTCTTTCATCGCCTTCCATGATTGTTCAAAACAGATTTCATATAATCCAACCATGCCAGCAATTTCCACATTTCCATATGGTTCTTTATAAGAAAAAATATCGTTTAAATTGACTAATGCTGCCTTAAAATTCTCAAATTTTTTCATATAGCACTACCCCCTCTCTTTTTATTGATTCCAACAATTCTTTTCTTACAGGCTTATCCAAGTCCACTATATCAAATTCCAACAACGTTGAAGTTGTTTCATCTACATCCAAAATAAAATGACTACTGCTACCACCGCAAAATGCCAAATCTATATCACTTCGCTCTTTAAAATCTCCTCGCGCTCTTGAACCAAAAAGAATTACTTTTTCAACACAATTCTTCTTCGCTAGCTGGATAATTTCCTGTAATACTTTACATTTTATTCCTGTTTTTTCAAAGGTACTATTTACATCCATAAAGGCTCCTATATTACTTCGTTTCTTATCCAAAATATTTCTGCATTAAACTATCAAACAATATTTGTGTTTCATCCAATGCTTTCTGAACTGCAACTTTTGATTTGTTGACTTGTTCTGCAAACGCATAATATCTATCTTGTACTTCCATCGGTGGCTTAATTATTTGAAAACCAGATACTATTGGAACATTAAGATTGGGCATTGTTTGTCCTACAGCCATATCTTCTATAGTTTTCTTAAATGATGGAAACGATATTATTTTTTGAATATAATCAGCAGTAACTTCCCCTTTAGTTCTGATAAGCATGCTTCCTGTTCCACACAAGAATCCATCTTCAGGAACAACTGCGCATCTACCCATTTCACCTCTTCTACCCATTACAACATCCCCAGCTTTTAACTGATATGCTGATAATTCTTCATATTTTTCATCAGAAATTGTAAGTTTATCATCTGGAGAAACCTTACCGTCAACAATATGCGAAGGATTTAGTAACGGATGTCCACCATCAATATAATCTTCCTTATGTAGTAGCGAACCAAAAGGTCCAATCTTAATATCTGCCAAATCAGAAAGTGCAATCTTATCATATCCATAAGGATTAGAAACTGGATCACCAAACATCTCGACAAATCGGGCTTTCGTTAAGCTGTCTAATTCAACTAACTCTTGTTTTCTGGCTTCTATAACCTTTTTACACCTACCCAAAACATCTATTATTTCCAATTGTTTCTCTATATTATCAAGGTTAAATTCTTCATTTTTATAATCTTTAAAATAAATATGTGGAATGGTTGCTCCAGTGTAGTATTTTTCTAAATGCATATAACTCACAACATAAAACAAATATTCTGGTAATACATTTTTCTTTGGTATTAGATACTGCATAGTTCCTATCACTGAAGATTTTGCTGGATTCAATGTTGTTCTGCCTATTCCTGCTCCATCCTTGACAACAGCTACATATGGTTGCTCCTGATGATAAAAACTTACTTTTCCAGCCAATCCTGACGCACCATAAATTGGATAATTACCACTCATTTTAATTATATCAGACTGTTTTATGTTCGATGAGCCACGCTCACAAACATCCTCAAGTTTTACTCTCATATACGTCACTCCTGCTATAAACACCATTAATCTTTCCAAGACACAAAAATAACCGCCCTGGTCTGGTAAACTGTGGCGGTTATCTTTAATCAATACATATATCAGGCTGACCGTCTATCGGTAGCACTTCTTTTATACTATATTAACATCTAATCGCCTTTGTGTCGAACATATATTCTGTTTGTCCAAGATTCCGTCAAACACGAATTTGCTTTTACACATCCAACAGTTTCTTAAGCTCTGCCAGTTCACCCCGTATCTCACTTTCCAGAGCGTCTATCTTTCCTATTATCACTTCGGTTGGCTCATATTGCACAGCCTCATAGACTATTTCCTTGTACTTGTTGATTGAAAGGTCATAGTCATTTGACACAATCTCATCAACAGGAACAAAGAAGCTCTGATCCGTTCTTTTTCTGTCAGTCTCTGCATCAAGATGATTGAATCTCTCAATAATATCCGGGATATCATTGTCTGCGATTTCCTGACGTTTATCATCAAGACTTAATCCATCAGCCTTCATATCATAAAACCATACTTTGTCGGTATCACTTGAGCCTGTTTTTGTGAAAATAAGGATTGCTGTTGACACTCCTGCGTATGGCTTAAACACTCCACTTGGCATTGATATGACTGCGTTGAGCTTATTGTTTTCAATGATTTCTTTTCTGATTTGTTTATGTGCTTTACTGCTGCCAAACAATACTCCATCAGGAACAATCACTGCCGCCCTGCCACCTTTTTTTAGTATACGCAAAAATAGTGCTAAGAAAAGCAGCTCTGTTTTCTTCGTCTTTGTCACTTTAAGCAAATCTGCTGAAACAGCCTCATAGTCCAGACTTCCCTTAAACGGTGGATTTGCCAGAACTAAGCTATATTTTTCAACATCCGTATTCTGCTCTGAAAGACTGTCCCTGTACGAAATATTAGGATTTTCCACGCCATGAAGCAGCATATTCATAGCTCCGATTCGAAGCATAGTTCTATCCATATCATTGCCATAAAACATCGTGTTATTGAAATGCTCAAGGCTCTCCTTGTGAAGGAAAAGCTCCGGATGGTTTTCTCTTAGATAACTCTGTGCTTCTATCAGAAAGCCTGCACTTCCCATTGCCGGATCAATTATTGTATCATCCGGTGACGGTTTTACCAGTTCGACCATCATTTTTATGATATGTCGCGGTGTTCTGAACTGTCCATTGGTTCCGGCTGTTGCAACCTTTGAGAGAAGATACTCGTATAAATCTCCCTTAGAATCTTCATCTCCCAGCTCAAGCTTATCTATTCCATCGACTATTTTTGACAGCATTGCCGCGGTAGGAATCTTGAATATGGCATCTCCCATATATCTGGCATATGCCGAATCTCCGTCCTGATGCAGATTCTTTATAAACGGAAATACACCATTTAAGACAAGCTCATACATTTCCTCTGCTGAACCGAGATTTTTAAATTTGCTCCAGCGGTATTTCTGACATTCACCCGGAAACATAGACTCATAGTCTACACCGAGAAAATTTGCCTCGTTTTCTTTTGTTGTCTCAACTTCGTCAAGCTGCTTTATAAAGAGTAAATATGTAAACTGTTCTATAACATCTAATGGATTTGTGATGCCACCTGTCCAGAATGTTTCCCATATTTTATCTATTTTATTTCTTAATTCTCCGGTAATCATTATCTGCTTCTCCTCTATTCTTCCTCTTTAATCACCTTTAGGAAACGCTTGACCTCCGCCCATGCACGCTTGGACTCCGGGAAATTGAGATATCCCATCTGGAACACATGAAACATCCCCTCATACACTGACAGTCGCACCTTAACGCCCTGGATTCTTGCCTTTGCAGCGGCCTCTACCGAGTCAGATAAGAGCATCTCTATCGAGCCTACCTGTATGAGCATTGGTGGAAAGCCTCTGAAATTACCAAACAGCGGCGATATGTATGGATCCATTTTATCGTGGTCACCGGGATAGTCATTCACGTAGATTAGACTGTCCCTTGTGTTCCCAAACAGTGGGTCCTTTTCGTAGTTTGTCTCATATGACTCTCCTCCTGCTGTGAGGTCTGTCCATGGTGACATGGCTACTATTCCTGCCGGAAGCGGCATGTCGTGGTCACGAAGATACATGGTGAGGCACATTGCAAGGCCTCCGCCCGCTGAGTCTCCTGCCAGCACAATCTGCGAGCCAAACCAGCCCTGTGACAAGAGCCATTTATAGCAGGCTATGGCATCCTCAAGTGCTGCCGGATACGGGTGCTCCGGCGCCACGCGATAGTCAGGCGTGAGCACTGAGCAGCCTTCACTTACCTCATTATAAAGGCCTGCAAATACATAGTATGCATTGCGCACTGCCCCCATATATCCACCACCATGCAACTGCAGTATCACACGCTCTGTATTTGGGTTTTCCTTTGAGGATAAAAGCTTCATAGTGAAACCGCCCATATCTATATCCTCTGTTACAAAGCAGTCCGGAACAAGCCAGGCAGGTTCCTTCATGCGCTTCCTGAGCTCTCCGGATTTTATTTTTTTGCCGATTGCAAGGTCATTTGTGATATGTCCCATCAGATTGGCAAGTATTTTTCCCTGTATACTGACTTCTTCATCTGCCACAGCTGCATTGCTATGGACTTTTTCCACATGCTCACTTTTCATGGCAGATAATGAGTTCTTAAATGTCTTTTCAAGCTTATTACCCAAAGCTCCTATTATTCCAGTTTCATTATCACCATTACTATCGCCGTTTTCAATTTCCGGATGGTAGTTTCCCATCTCCTCATCCTCAAACATATGCGAATTTCCTATTCCATGAAAGCCTATCATATATGAAATCTCCGTTTCAGCTCTGTTCTGGCTCTTTTGTCACCGATAATCAGTGTTCCGAGGAACAAAAACAAAGATGCTCCCATCGCTCCCATTGCCAGATATGGGAACCATATGACCTTGACTGCCACAAGTATCATCGCAATCACGCTCATCAGCACAAGAAAAAGCTGCATCATCATGTAGCTCTGCCAGTTTCTTATGTTTACTATCATAAGTATAATTGTTGCAAGAACCATCGCCAGTATAGCACTTGGGAAAACAAATGTAAGTGCCCAGCCACTGGCTCCTGTGAGCAGGTCTATGCCCTCGAGAAACAGCACCGTGAACACAAATGTGCTTACAATTTTAAATATATATCCGTTTCTTCCGACTATTGCCAGACGCAGCGTCACATTCGCATAGATTACAACAAGAAGCACTATAAAGCTCCAGTTTATCTCATTGTCTGTCATGTAATCAACAGTTGTCAGCACAATCTGTCCTACTATAGACAGAAACAATATGATATTTTCCAGCAATCTGTATTTTCTTGATGCGCCCTTGACGTCAGGATATCTCGTACCGTTGTCATGGCTTGCTGTACTATCTGCCCTCTTTGCTGCACTATCTGTATCGTTTACGCACTTATCCGGCACATCATTATGCTGTTCAAAAACCCATTCAGTGCCCTGATGATTGTCCGATGACAGTTCAACCGGTGCCACAACCTGCTGGCAGAGCGGGCATTTATCTGTATTGTCTGCAATATACACACCGCATTTCATGCATTTAGTCATAATACTCTCCATTTGTCTCAATTGTCACTTCCACTCCGTCATTTACAAGCTTCTTAAAAAAGCTTCTCTGAATCATCGTATCGGCCAGAATAGATGAGAAAGTAAACACCAGCGTGTCCTTGTAGGAGCATATGGTGCCCTTCATAGGCTGTCCCTTGGACATTGGTATAAAGGAATAAAAGCCTGTTATATACGGCTCGTATTCCGGCTCCACCTTTATATTTCCAATATTGGTGATAGTGGTGGTGTTTGCCAGTGCCGACTGCGTATAGACCGCCTTCATTGCCAGATTTTTTATAAAAAGAGGCACCGGTCTCATCAGGATATTTTTCTGATTTGACACACTGTATGAGAAAAGATCCTCCAGATGCTCCTTCGAAATCTGTGAATTGATGGAATCCGTCACTATTTTAAGCACCTCCTCAAATGTGTAGGAGCTGTTTTGCGGTCTGAACTCAGCAGATATCATGACAAAAAAGTTCTTTGTGGTCACGGAGTCAAAATAAGGACGAAGATTCACAGGAACTGCAACCCTGACAGGCATATCGTTTGGCATGCCGTGAAAACACTCCTGATACACACTCCACACAAAGCAAGCTACCAGATAATCATTTATGGAAACTCCATAGCAGTGGCAGACCTGCTTCAGCTGTGATACAGGCATCATACCATGTATCAGCCCAAACTCTCCATCGGGTACCTTTTCCAGCTTTAAAAGATACGCTTTCTGCCTGTTAAAGCCACTTGGCTTACTTGATTTGTAGTTCTTTACAAAGCTGTCCTCTCTATTTAAGGATGTGCCCTGCGTCAATGAATCGCCCTTTAGCTTTGCAATCTCCGGATGTGTGAGACGCAGATACTGGTAGGTGAGCTCCCTAAGGAAATTTATGCCGCCCATGCCATCTGTCAGCACATGAAATACCTCAAGATTTATTCTGTTCTTGTAGTATGTCACCCTGAAAAGATAGCTGTGATTCTTGTTCGGTCTTATAAATCTGCACGGAAATGTATTTTCCTCATGCACCTTTGGTGCCTTTTTGCCATTTTCCTCAAAATAGTTCCAGAATACTCCCATCCTGAGTCTCACATTAAACAGACCAAACTTCGGAAGTACTATATCCAGTGCCTCCTGCAGCTTTTCACTGTCAATCTCATCAGTTAAGGTGACTGAGATCCTATATACATTTGTCATGCTCTCCCCCGCTATACTAGGGAACAGATTTGCTGTGTTGTCCAGCTTGTCCCAGCGGATTGAACGCGTTTTCGACATTTTAAATTCCTCGCTTATTATAATGATATAGCGAAGCAGCACCCTAATCGAGCCTGCCGTACACCTCCATCGGCACATATGCCTTTATCTGTATCCCATCAGCCACATATTCCTCTGACACAAGCTCGCCCTGTTTTCTGATGAGCTGTATCACGCCTGCCTTATCATATGGGATAATTCTCTCAATATATACCTTGTTCTCTCTTAATATCTCCTCTAAAAGAGATTTTACCTCATCTAATCCCAGATCCTTTGCCGCTGAAATGTTAAGAGTATAATCTGCCCTGAAATCATGCAGCGGTTCGTTGTCTGTGCGGGCATCCTGCTTATTAAAAAGTGTGACAAATTTCTTGTCTTTTACACCAAGATCATCCAATGTCTGGTAGGTTATGAACATCTGCTTTTCCCGCTGCATATTTGATGCGTCCACCACATGGAAAATGATGTCAGCGTACTTTGCCTCCTCAAGGGTGCTCTTGAAGGCCTCTATCAGATGATGCGGCAGCTTTCTGATAAACCCAACCGTATCAGTTAAAAGCACCTGCTGCTTGCCATCAAGCGCAAGAATGCGCGTTGTAGGATCAAGCGTTGCAAAGAGCTTATCCTCCTCAAGCACATCTGCCTCTGTCAGGTGATTTAACAGCGTGGACTTACCTGCGTTAGTATATCCTACTATCGCAACAACCGGTACTTTATTTTTTTCACGCTTTGCCCTTGTGATATCTCTGTGCTTCTGCACCTCTTTCAGCTCTCTTCGAAGCTGTGCTATCCTGTCATTTATAAGACGGCGGTCCACCTCAAGCTTTTTCTCTCCGGGACCTCTTGTTCCTATTCCACCGCCAAGCCTCGACATGGACTTTCCCAGTCCCGACAAACGGCTTAATCTGTACTTGAGCTGAGCAAGCTCAACCTGTATCTTACCCTCACTTGTTGTAGCTCTTGATGCAAAAATATCAAGAATGACAAGAGTCCTGTCCATGACCTTTGTGTCAAGGTACATCTCCAGATTTTTCTGCTGTGCAGGACTCAGCTCATCATCGCACACAATGCCTGTTGCCCCTGTACTCTCCACAAGCTCTGCAATCTCCGCCACCTTGCCGGTGCCGACATACGTGCCCGGATGAATTTTTTCTCTTCTTTGGATAAGTGTGCCTACAACTGTCGCACCTGCTGTCTTTACCAGCTCCGCAAGCTCTGAAAGTGAATCATCTGCATCATCACCGTCCTGCTCGCTCACTCCGACAAGCACTACTCTCTCCTCAATATCCTCTATCTTAATAGTATCTGCCATAATCTATCTGGTCTCCAAAAACTGATATTCTCTTGCTGCATCCTCGTCATCGGGATAATCCTTCATGTATTCCTCCATTTTGCTCTTTGCTGTGGCAAAATCGCCGGAATACTCATATGCTATAATCATAGCCTTTGTTATCTGCTGCTTGTTCGGCACACTTTCAAGTTCAAGTGCGTTCTGAAAATAAGTAATCGCAGTGTCATAGTTACCATTGTCCATCTGCGCCTGTCCCATATTCATCAGCTCATACGAATCCGCCTCACCGCTGTCTAAGTATTTCTTAAAATACTTCTGCGAGCTGTCATTGTCGCCCTTCTTCTGATATACCTCACCCATATAGTAGTTTGCCTTGACAAGCTTCTCATCAATAGCCTTTTTCAGACTCTTTATTGCTGAATCATAATCACCGAGCATGGTGTATATACGGCCTCTCTGCATATAGTCATCAGCAGTTTTTGCCTTAAGCTTTAATGCATTATCCAGGTATTCCTTTCCCTGGTCTTTCATGCCATACTTTGACAGTGTCTCATAAACGCCAAGATAAAGCTCATAATTATCATTATTCTCACTGAGCGCCGTCTTAAAATCTTTCAAGCCCTTGTCTGAATCATTCTTGGCAAAATATATACAGCCTCTCAGATAGTATGCGTCAGAATCCTTATTATAGTCGATAATAGCCGTATATGTATCAATTGCTCCATCCACGTCACCGCTTAAATACTGTGCCTTTGCCTTATAATAACATATGTCAAGCTCCTCTGCGCCTACTGAGCCCACCGACTGGTCCAGTGCCTTCTGAAAAGCATCGACCGCATCATCATAGCTGCCGTTTTCTATACAGTTGATGCCATACTGTCTGTACGCATCCTTGTCCTTTGCCTTGTCGCCGGAACCACAGCCGGTAAGCATGCCTGCTGTGAGCACTACGGTAAGCGTGAGTGCCATAAATTTATTCTTTATCATAATAGTTCTCCATGTGTATATTCTTCCCCTTATTATATATGTATTTGCCAAACTTGTAAATCCCGCCCTTACATTTCTGCTAAGACCCGCAGTTCACGGTGGGGCAGGGCCGGTGAACTGCGGATTATGAGATTGTAAGCTGCAATAGTACGGTTTATGGGCGTGGTGGAGGATACACCGTCCCGCGAGTGCTACGCTGCGCTGCCAAGATACTGTAGGAATTATGCCTTGCAGGCTTTCTATGCTCGACGAAACCGTCGAAACTCGCCTTCCATGGCTCGATTTCTCCTTGCCCCGGCGTCCATGCCGGGCCATTTCTGTGTTGCATGGGCATAATTCAACAGTATCTAGACAGCTTCGCTATTCGCTCTCACGAGACTGTGTATCCCCCACCACGCCCACAAACCTCACTTTCCCATAAAAAATATAAATATCGGTAAGTAGTGCAACACATCATCTCACATCTCTTCACAACATAGCAAGACGTAAGCACCGGCCACCGGTGCGCACACGTCACCCCAATCTCACCACAACGCAGCAAGACGTAAGCACCGGCCACCGGTGCGCACACGTCACCCCACACATTTTGCCACAGCGTAAGGGACGTAAGCGCAGGGGACGGCGTGCATACGTACTCTTGCGAGAGCGCATAGCGAAGCTGCTTAGCGTCTGTAGGATTATGCTCATGTAACACAGAAATGCACCGCCATGGACGGCGGGGCAAGGCGTTATGCGCCACGGACGGCGCATAAAAGCCGGTTTCGTCAGCCTGCGAAACACTCCGGGCATAATCCGTACAGACACTTGGCAGCGTAGCGTAGCGAACGCAAGAGTATGTGTGTACGCCGTCCCCTGCGCTTACGTCCCGTACTCTATCAAAAAAAAGAACCCCCGCGGGATGCACCCGCAGGAGTTCTTAAGCCCAATTTGTATTTAAAGGAGGAAGAAAAATTCTAGGCCTCTAAATGCCAGATTTCATCATTGTACTGCTTGATTGTTCTGTCAGAAGAGAAGAAACCAGCCTTGCTGATGTTGACAAGCATCTTCTTAGCCCAAGCCTTCTTATCCTCATAATCAGCGTAAGCCTTCTCTTTTGTCTTGCAGTAATCCTCAAAGTCTGGGAATGTCATGAACCAGTCTTTGTTGAGGAGCTCGTTGTAAAGTCTCTCTAAGTTCTCCTTAGAACCAACCTTCATCATCTCATCACTTACAAGGAAGTCAACAGCCTTCTTTAAGTCTGCATCCTTGTCATAGTAATCCTTAGAGCAGTAGTCGCCTCTCTCATATCTGTCGATAACAGTCTGTGAATCCTCACCGAATACATAGATGTTCTCATCGCCGACAAGCTCAGCTATCTCTACGTTTGCTCCGTCACTTGTTCCAAGTGTAATAGCACCGTTAAGCATGAACTTCATGTTTCCTGTTCCTGATGCCTCCTTAGAAGCAAGAGAAATCTGCTCTGAAATATTTGCAGCCGGGAATAATTTCTCAGCTAATGTTACGTTGTAGTTCTCAACCATGAATACCTTAAGATATGGACTTACCTCAGGATCATTGTTGATAATCTGCTGTAAGCAGAGGATTGCATGGATGATATCCTTTGCAATGATATATGCAGGAGCTGCCTTTGCACCGAAGAAGCATGTGATTGGTGTAGATGGCTTCTTGCCTGCCTTGATCTCAAAGTACTTACGGATGATGTAAAGCACGTTGAGCTGCTGTCTCTTGTACTCGTGAAGTCTCTTAACCTGGATATCAAAGATTGAATTGTCAGGTACGTCGAGATTCTGAGTCTTCTTTAAGTAAGAAGCAAGCTCTGTCTTCTTTGCGTTCTTGATGTCAACAAGCTTTGTGAGAACAGCGTCATCATTGATGAAATTGCCAAGCTTCTCTAACTCGTTTGCATCCTTCTTCCAGCCGTCACCGATAAGCTCTGTGATGTATGCTGAAAGCTCCGGGTTACAAGACATTAACCAACGACGGAATGTGATACCGTTTGTCTTGTTGTTGAACTTCTCAGGATATAACTTATAGAAGTTATTGAGCTCTGTATTCTTTAAAATCTCTGTGTGGAGGTATGCAACACCGTTTACAGAATATCCGAAATGAATATCCATGTGTGCCATGTGTACAAGACCGTCCTTGATAATGTATGTGCTCTCGTCAGCTACCTTTGCGCGAACCTTGTTGTCAAGCTCACGGATGATTGGCATAAGCTGTGGAACTGCCTTCTCCAAGAAGCTGATTGGCCATTTCTCAAGAGCCTCTGCAAGGATTGTGTGGTTAGTGTATGCACAAACCTTTGATACAATCTCAATAGCCTCATCCATCAGGATGCCCTTCTCCTGAAGGAGACGGATAAGCTCTGGAATAACCATTGATGGATGTGTATCGTTAATCTGAACTGCTGCATAATCAGCAAGGTCATGTAAATTAGAGCCCTTTGCCTCTGCCTCTGCAAGGATAAGTCTTGCTGCGTTTGATACCATGAAATACTGCTGGTATACACGAAGAAGACGTCCCTTATCATCTGAATCATCAGGATATAAGAATAATGTAAGGTTCTTCTTGATATCATCCTTGTCGAAATCAATTGTGTCGCCTACGATTGACTCATCAACTGACTCGATGTCGAATAAGTGAAGCTTTGTTGTACGGTTGTTGTATCCAACTACGTCGATATCGTAAAGTCTTGACTGTACTGTGAATCCGCCAAAGCTTACAGGATATGTGATATCTGTCTTTGTAAGCCAGCTCTCCTTTGTAATCCATGGATTTGGAGTCTCCTTCTGGAGATTGTTCTCAAATACCTGCTTGAATAATCCGTAGTGGTAGTTGAGGCCTACACCGTCTCCGTTGAGCCCGAGTGTTGCGATTGAATCTATGAAGCATGCTGCAAGACGTCCAAGTCCGCCATTTCCAAGTGAAGGCTCAAGCTCGATTTCCTCGATTTCAGCAAGTGACTTTCCGTTCTTCTCAAGAGTCTCTTTAACTTCATCGTAGATGCCTAAGTTGATAAGGTTGTTTGATAAAAGCTTTCCGATAAGGAACTCTGCTGAGATGTAGTAGAGCTTTTTCTTTCCTTTGTTTGAAACCTTTTTCTCTGCCTTGTCTTTTACAAGCTCAAGTAATGCGTAGTATACTTCCTCGTCTGTACTAACGCTGATTCCCTTCTGAAGCTTTGTTTCGATTTCCTGCATGATTGCCATTTTGATTTCCTCCCAAATCTGTTATCATGTGTACACGCCAATGTGTCAAATTAACTAATTTTCATTTAGCGTGCTTAACTTCCTTGTGTCATTTGATGAATCAAGTATAATCCATTACACTGCACAATTCTTGCAGTATACAGTCGAAAACTTGCACAATCCTATCATTTTTCGGTATTTTTAGTGGCTTTTCAAGAAATAATATGCTAAAATATCATCATGAATATATTAGAATATGAAAATTATCACGAAGACAAAACACATGTGGAGCTTACGTTCCCATACAATACCTACCTGTGCTCGATTCCCCTTGATTTTTCCGGAGTTCCGCTGCACTGGCATGATGACATGGAGCTTATCTATATAAAGAAGGGCTGCGGTCATATATCTGTGGATTTTAAGGAGTACCATGTCACAGCGCCAAGCCTTGTGCTGATTCTGCCGGGACAGCTTCACTCTATAGACCAATATATGGATGAATCGATGGAGTACGAAAATATCATATTTTCCCTGTCGATGCTGCTTCCCGGAAAGTACGATTACACCAAGGAGGATTTTCTTACACCTCTCTTAACCGGCAGATTCACAGTTCCGACGGTTTTTACACCGGTGTATCCATACTACGAGGATGTCGTGGCTCCAATAGATGCATGCGATGAGATTTGCAAGACGATGCCGCAGGGCTATCAGCTTTATATAAAGAGCAAGCTCTACGAATTCTTTTTTGTGCTTGATAACCGCTGCCGTAATCTGACAAAGCCACTAAAAAGTAAAAAGACTCTTGATAAGATGAAGGTTGTGCTCAAATATGTGGAAAATAATTATGCCGACAAAATCTCTATCGCTGATATCGCTGATGTAGCCGGGTTTTCCGAGTCTCATTTTATGAGGTATTTTAAAGAAACCATGGGCACATCGTTTGTTGACTATTTAAAGGACTACCGCCTGACCATGGCTGCGAGACTTTTGCAAAGTTCAGACAGCTCGGTGCTTTCTATTTCCGGTGAAGTGGGGTTTGAAAGCCTGTCGTATTTTAACAGAGCCTTCAAAAAGCACTATGGCATGACACCTCTGCAGTATCGCAAGGGCAGTTGACACCACTCTAGACAGTTACAATACAATATTTCATAAATAAACGATGGAAAATAATCATGAAAAAAAATACATACATAAAAATGACTGCCCCATTCCGTGAAAATAACAGGGCAGCCCGAAAGCTTGAATTAATCAATAAAATATGCACTTATTTAGTTTTTATCACATACCCTGTATACGTGCTGTATCTGTGCTTTACAGCCGGTCATATGCTTGCACTCTCAATCATTGCTCCGTTTGTCGGCTTTATTGCAGTATCGGTTTTCAGATATATCATAAACAGACCACGTCCATACGAAAAATTTGATATGCCGCCTGTCATTCCAAAGGATACCCTCGGAAGGTCTTTTCCTAGCAGGCATGTTTTTTCTGCATTTATAATTGCATTTACTGTTTTAATATGCTCACCTGCTGCTTCGCCTTTATGGTTCACCGGCATTTTGCTTGCAGTCCTTGCAGCTATCATTGCCTGTGTCCGTGTGATATCAGGTGTGCATTTTATCAGCGATGTTGTCGGTGCTTTTGTTTTTGCAGTCATTGAAGCATATATAGTAACTGTTTTCTTTTTATAAATAGCTGTTAGTTGTTTCCACCATCAACACTCTTTTTTATGGCGTTTCCGGCATCATCTACGGCATCCTTTGCGCCGTCTATTACATCCTTGCCGGCATCGCCTGCTCCGTCTATCACATCTTTTCCGGCATCGCCTGCGCCATCTATCACATCCTTGCCAGCATTTCCGGCGCCATCTATGATATCCTTGCCGGCATTTCCGGCATCGTCGGCGGCAGAGCCACCTCTTTGTGTATTTTCAACCATTGAGGTGTCAGCCACATTACTATTGTTTCCACAGGCTGCAAAAGCGCTTGCAGCAGCGAGTATCAGGCAAAGTGCCAATAAATATTTCATTTTTTTCATTGTATCAGTCTCCTTTTCGTTTTGGAGATAGTATGGGCAATTTTTCGTAATTTATACATCATTCTTCTGAAATATTAAGTTGTCACAACGATATAATAGCGGAAATTTTTAACAGCAACTGGATATGCATTCATCTCAAATCTGATATCCGGATTTCTTTAACTCTTCCCTATACAATTCAGCTA
>ERZ826764.2667-NODE-2667-length-16184-cov-2.949408_pt1 | contig 16184 bp, 11 predicted proteins | sample MGYA00519870_ERZ826764 | MGnify/ENA primary metagenome ERZ826764 (study PRJEB31778, sample SAMEA3449239) | human gut metagenome | biome: human gut; feature: human-associated habitat; material: faeces | place: United Kingdom | collected 2010/2012 ...
CGGCCGCCGCGAAATTTTTTCTGGCCTCCGCAATCCTTCGCGCGTCCTGCTCCACTGTCACAATCCGGACAGGCTCAGGCGCGTACCAGGCCATAAACAATGCGGAAAAGCCCACGGCGGTTCCGATTTCCAGAATCCGCCCGGGCCTTCTCTCCGCGAGAATCCATCGAAGAAAGCTTCTGGTCCCTCTGCGGATGATGGGCACGTGATCCGCCAGGGCTCTCTGTTCCAGCGAAAAGAGTTCCCCGGGAAGTTCCGGATCCATGCTGTTTAAAAAAGTCTCAAGCCGCTCGTCGCCAATCATGCTACACTTCCATAATGATCGGCATGATCATGGGACGACGCTGGGTTTCCTTCCAGACGAAATCCCCCAGAGCATCCTTGATCTCGTTCTTGATCTTGGTCCAGTCGGTAATGTTTTTGTCCATACAGCGGTCCATGGTATCGATCAGCACCGCCCGGGCACTCTCCATCAGATCCTCCGATCCGCGCACATAGACAAAACCTCTGGAAACGATATCCGGTCCCGCAAGGACCTGTCCTGTCCCGGACTGCAGCGTGAGAACCACGATAATAATGCCGTCCTCCGCCAGATGCTTGCGGTCCCGCAGCACAATGCTCCCCACGTCCCCTACGCCGAGGCCGTCCACCAGGATACGCCCGGCGGGTACGGAGGTGAGCTTCTTCATATACTCGTGATTGATCTCCAACACATCGCCGATGTCGCCGATATAGACATTGGCGGGGTCCATCCCCATAGAGATGGCCAGCCCTGCATTTTTACGCAGGTGCTTTTGCTCGCCATGGAACGGGATGAAATATTTCGGCTTTGTGATGCCCTGGATGATTTTGAGTTCCTCCTGGCAGGCGTGGCCGGACACATGCACTTCATACATGGATTCGTAAATCACTTCGCAGCCCCGCTTTAAGAGCTCATCGACCACCGCGCCCACGGTCTTTTCGTTGCCGGGGATCGGCCTTGCCGAAATAATGATAAAGTCCTCCGGGCCGACCTCCACCTTCCGGTGGTCGGCAAACGCCATGCGCGTCAAAGCGCTCATCGGCTCCCCCTGGCTGCCGGTTGTAATCAAGACCACTTTCTCGCGCGGGTACCGGTTGAGCAGGTCGATGTCGATCAACACGCCGTCCGGAACCTGTAAATAGCCCATTTCCACCGCGATACCCATGACGTTCAGCATGCTTCGGCCCGAAAGCGCCACCTTGCGGCCATAGCGCACCGCACAGTTGATAATCTGCTGCACGCGGCTGATGTTGGAGGCAAATGTCGCGATGATAATGCGCTTCTTCTCCGCCTTCTTAAACAGGCTTTCGAAGGTATTGTCCACCATTTGCTCGGTCTTGGTGTAACCGGGACGCTCCGCGTTGGTGGAATCGGCCAGCAACGCCAAAACGCCCTCGTTCCCCAGCTCTGCAAAGCGGCCCAAGTCGATCATCTCGCCCCAAGCGGGCGTGCAATCAATCTTAAAGTCGCCGGTGTAAACCACCGTGCCAGCGGGCGAGTGGATGGCAAAGCCTACGGAATCCGGGATCGAATGGTTCACATGGATGAATTCCACATCCATGCAACCCAATTTCACCGTCTGGCCCGGCTTGACCACATTCATCTTGACCTTCCCGGAAAGGCCGTGCTCTTTGAGTTTCCCATCGACCAAACCAAGGGTCAGCATCGTGCCGTAGATGGGCAAATTCACCCTTTTGAGCAGATACGGCAATGCACCGATGTGGTCCTCGTGTCCATGCGTGAGCACAATCCCGCGGATCTTATCCGCATTGCGCTCCACAAAGGTGAAATCCGGCAGCACCAGGTCTACGCCCAGCATATCGTCGTCTGGGAAAGACATGCCGCAGTCGACGATCAGCATATCGCCCTCACACTCGTAGAGGGTAAAGTTTTTCCCGATCTCATTCAGGCCGCCCAAAAAGTAAATCCGGATGGACGGCTTCTTCGCTCCGCTGTTCTGCCCGCGCTTTTTTCCCCGCGGGGCCGCAGCCTTTGTTTCCTTGCTGTTCTGGTGCTGTGCCTTTTCCGGCTCCGCCTTTTTCGGAGCACGGCGCATCGTGCGGCGCTTTGACGGTTCCGCTTTCGCCGCCGGCGCCTCCGCCTGGATGGGCTGTTCCGGCCGCTGCGGCAGCGTCACTTTCCCATAAAGCGCAGGGTGGATGCCCGCCGCTATACCCATCTCGTTTTTCTCAGGCGGATTGGATGTTCCTTCATGATTCCTATTTTGTTCTATCAAAGTACAACCTCCATTGTCTCTTGGATACGCCGATAAAACGCCCGCCTGCAAACGGTGCCTGGCGGCGTTGGCCCTCCAAAAATCATAATGATATATTTTTAATCCGCACTCCATTGCCCCGCGCTGTGCCTTCCCACACGCCCCGGAACCGCGCGCATTAATTGCCAAAACAAAACCTTAACGTACACAACAGCAAAGAGGCCCGTTCCCCGGCGCCTCCTAATCGCTCTGCCTCAATTGTATGCCGACCGCGGGCTGGATGTCCATTTGGATTCGTCAGGCCCACCAGTTTTAATTGTCATTATTGTACCTTGATTCCGTATAGCTGTCAAGGTATGAACCGCCGGCCGGAATCCCTGTCGTTATCCCTATTATTGCCCCTTGCAATTTTCTTCAAACATTTCATAGGCCAAAATCGAAAAAACTCTTCTGCAAAATTATGATATAATGAGGACGATCCATACCGGCGCAGCCAGCGCTGCCATGCTTCCTGCCAGGGTCCTCCCAAGCATTTCTCAGGCTTCTCGCCTCTTTTAAGTGGACGGGACTCGGAAAAGCTTGTATGGGATACGCAATCAACCGCATAAGCGGAAACAAAGGACGGAAACTATGAAACACGTAGAAATCTTTACGGACGGCGCCTGCCAGGGCAATCCCGGCCCCGGCGGATGGGGGGCTATCCTGCGCTTCAACGGCGTAGAAAAAGAAATCAGCGGGGGCGACCCGGACACCACCAACAACCGCATGGAGCTGATGGCGGTGATCCGCGCGCTGCAATGCTTGAAAGAACCCTGCGCCGTCACGCTTTGCAGCGATTCGCAGTATGTCTGCAACGCGATCGAAAAGGGTTGGGCGGTCAAGTGGCGGCAAAATGGCTGGCGGAAAGCAGACAAATCCCCCGCCCTGAACACCGACCTCTGGGAGATCCTCCTGCACTTGCTGGAATCCATCGCGTGGAGATCGTCTGGGTGCGCGGGCACAATGGGCATCCGGAGAACGAGCGGTGCGACCGTTTGGCCGTTGCGGGCGCCGAACGCGCCAAAGCCGCCGGTGCAGTCGTTTGACTCTTGGCGATGCAAGCGTGTGTGCCCCCTCTGTCTACACGGGCCTCCTGCAAGGATTCTCCCCTATTTTGCCATCCTTCAACAACCTTTGCCACTTTGAAACTTTTTTGTAAAAAGGGCTTGCAAAGTATACTGGAATAGTGTATATTCAATTCATAGTAAATTAGTAAGGATTAAATATTCCTGTACCGGCAATCCCTGGTACGGGGTATGGAAGTACCAATCACATTTTGGAAAGGAAAGGTGCGTATCCATGGCACGTTTTGTTTATGCGGACAACGCCGCAACTACGCCGGTTTCCCCTACCGTCTTTGCGGCCATGAAACCGTTTTATACCGACCTTTATGGCAATCCCTCCAGCCTATATTCCGTGGGCCGGGAGGCCAAAAAGCACCTGGAACTGGCCCGCGCAGACGTCGCGGCCTGCCTGAACGCCGAACCCAACGAGATCTTTTTTACATCGGGCGGAAGCGAAGCGGACAACTGGGCGATCAAAGGGATTGCCCATCAGCTTGCCAAAAAGGGGAAGAAGCACATCATCACATCCAAATTTGAGCATCATGCGGTGCTTCATACCTGCGCATCGCTGGAAAAAGAGGGCTTTTCCGTCACCTATTTGGACGTCCACGCTGATGGACTCGTCCGGCCGGAGGAATTGGAAGCGGCGATCCGCGAGGACACGGCCCTGGTGACGGTCATGTATGCGAACAACGAAATCGGCACGATCCAGCCGGTTTCGGAAATCGGCGCCATCTGCCAGAAGCACGGCGTTTTGTTCCACACCGATGCTGTACAAGCGGCCGGCACACTGCCGGTCGACGTCAAGGAGCAGCACATCGACCTGCTTTCGCTCTCCGCGCACAAGTTCCACGGGCCGAAAGGCGTGGGCGCGCTGTTTATCCGCAAAGGCATCTCGCTTCCCAATTTGGTCGACGGCGGCGCGCAGGAGCGCGGACGGCGTGCCGGCACGGAAAACGTGGCCGGGATCGTCGGATTGAGCGTTGCGCTCAAAGAGGCCTGTGCCACCATGGCGGAGCGCGCCAAGCGTTTGACCGCTATGCGGGACCGGCTGATCGACGGGGCATTGCAGATCGAGCGCACCCGCCTGAACGGCGACCGGACCAAACGCCTGCCAGGGAACGTCAACCTGTGCTTTGAGGGCATCGAGGGGGAGTCCTTGTTGCTGCTGCTGGACTTAAACGGCGTATGCGGTTCGTCCGGCTCGGCCTGTACGTCCGGTTCCCTCGACCCCAGCCATGTGCTTCTCGCAATCGGCCTCCCACATGAAATTGCGCATGGCTCCCTGCGCCTCTCCTTCAGCGACCAAAACACGGAGGAAGACGTCGATTACATCTTGGAAGTACTTCCCGGCATTGTGGAACGGCTGCGCTCCATGAGCCCCCTATGGGAAGAGATCGTGAACGGGCAAAAGGCCGATTGAATCAAAACACCAGGACAGAGAAAAGAGGTTGTTTTTTATGGCATACAGTGAGAAAGTAATGGACCATTTTGCAAATCCCCGCAACGTTGGAGAGATGAAGGACCCCAGCGGCGTCGGCGAGGTGGGAAATTCCCGCTGCGGCGACATCATGCGCATGTACATCAAGGTGGAGGGCGACACCATCACCGATGTGAAATTCAAGACTTTTGGATGCGGCGCGGCGATTGCCACCAGCTCCATGGCAACCGAGCTGATCAAAGGGAAAACGATCGAAGACGCGCTCAAGCTCACCAATCAAGCGGTGATGGAAGCACTGGACGGCCTGCCGCCGGTCAAAGTCCACTGTTCGGTTTTGGCGGAACAGGCCATCAAAGCGGCGGTCGCCGACTACTACAAACGGCAGGGGATTGACCCCACCCCGCTGGTGGGGGAACTCGCAGAGTGCGAAGAATGCGCCTGCGGCCTGCACGAATAAGAATACGCAAAAAGGGGCTGTCCGTTCAGATCAAAGAATGGACAGCCCCTTTGTTTTTTATTTTTGCCGAGGAAAAACTCACGCACCCTGCGCAACTTCCAGCGCAGAGATTCTTTGCTCAATATAGGCGGGTACTTCATCAAACGAGATTCCCAATGCGACGGACAGCTCTTCGTGTAGCAATTCTTCCGCACGTTTCCGATATTGTTGATCCGTTTTGCCCGGTTTCTTTCCGTTTTGGACCAGCTTTTTGCTCTTCCGGTAAACCGTCTTAATCAAGCGGATGAGATCCTCGCACTCATGCGTTTGCAGGGATGTGCGGTAATGCTCTGCCAACATGCGCGGGTCGCGGCACTCAAAAGAATCCTCCGAAATTTCCGGGATGCGGTCGATCAGGTGGTCCGCCGCTTCCTTTGTCATCACCGGACGCATAAACACACTGGTGTCCACCGGCGTATAAATCGTGCTGGCACTTCGAACCGGGACCAACTTATAATACAGCTTCTCCTTATCGACCCCGGGGAGGCTCTCCGGCGTGCCAACCTCTTCTACACGGCAAATTCCCGTGTTTCCATAAACAATCAAATCGCCCTTCTGAAACATTTTCTCGCCCTCCAAAAAAACAACCAACGTATCCTTTCACAACGTCAGCAAATGGGCGAACTCTGCGTTCATTCTCGTCGGGGTGGTCAAGGGAACATACCCACCGGCCATCCCACTCGCACCATGCATTCACCATTTGCTAAAACAAGCAGCGCCATCTTTGAAGCTAAGGGACTCCTTATCAAACGTTCACGCTGTATCTTTATTTTAGCACAATATTGGATGAAAATGTAAGAAAAATTTGAAAATGTTTAAAAAGAGCGCCGGTTTGGAGGGCTATTCGCTGGCCGCAAAGCACCGCTAACCTGTTGAATCACCTCCGCTAGGGAACAAAGATCCGCTATATTTCCTGCGGTTCGAAGCAGCGCTCTCGTTTGAAACACCTGATTTTGGAGTCTTTGCACAGCCAAGACGATCCTGTGCGCAGCGTCTAATTGCCAAAGCAACTGCTGTGGATGCATACAAGTCCCTCCCTCTCCTTTATGGTATTCCTAGAAATCCGATAGGTGTCTCTTTACGGGATATTGCCTATGAAGTAAAATATGGTATACTGAACACATAGATTGGGGGAGAACTTGTAATGAAACGCAGATGTCATCACCGGAAAATCGATCGGGACCTGGAACAACTCAACCAAAATTTAAACACCATCATTCAAAATCAGAATGAACTCTATTGCAAGCTGGAGCAGCTATATGCCATCGTTACGTCTTTGGATAGCCTCGACGGCACAGACAAGCATAAAACTGGGGATTCTTAACCCTAAACAAAGAAAGGACCCTGCATCTTTCTTCCGATGCAAAAGTCCTTTCTCTTTTTTGAATTATTCTTGAATTTGCCGGCACTCCATGTAAAACCGCTTATCCCACGCATGGCCCATTGAAAAGGTCTTCCGCGGCAATGCGCCGTCGAGCACAACCGTTTTGAAGAGTTCTTTTTTCGGCATGGCTTCCAACAGGAATCCGATGTTTCCCTCCTGGGCGGAGAGCTCTTCGACGACTTCCTCTCCATGGATATAATCGATCCGTCCGCCGTTTTCTTCTATGTAGGCGTCTAAGAACTTTTGAAGCGTCCCCACCGGAAGATTGGACGATGCTTGGGAGAAATACAGCTCGGTTTTCTCTTTTCCTTTGCATACGACCACACGCTGGCCGTCCGGCGCACCGCATTGGGCCTTCAGCGCTTCCAGCAGCTTTTTCTCATCCACGCCGAATACCACCCGGTGGATCGGCTCAAATTCCAAAGAGGCGTCGTGCAGGTTGACCACCTCGACCAGCGCATACCGCGCCGGATGCACGCGGGCTTCCTCGGGCGGGAGGACTTTCTTCAAATTCTCATAGCAGGTCTTTGCCGTCGCCAAGGAATGGTTGCCGTCGCCTACGGCGAAAAGCAGGGGGGCCTTCCCGGTGAGATCATACCGGGCATTAAAGGCCTCCGGGTCTGCCAGCTCATCCAAAGCGGCCAAAATGCGCCGCGCCTCGGAATCATCGCAGAGGATTCCCTCCAGCGACCCGCTGTCCTGCATAAGGTCGAACTGATACACCTGTTCCAATTCGCCCGCGCGGTCTTCCACTGGCTCGATCACCGTCTTCATCGGATCGTCGATCAGCAGCATAATGTGCGGGCACTCCAACGCAGCGTTCTCGCGCACCTTGACGCGCGGCGGGATGCGCTCCAACACCGTCCCCTCCGTTGCGCGGATCAGGGACTGGGACCCCTTTGTGAAATCATACTTTTCCAGGTCGACCACACCGATCAGCCCGCGGCGGATTTTCCCATCGCGGAGCGTCCTGCGCACATAGATAAAATTCTCTACCGTGCGAAAGATCCCGTCTGCCAAATACCGGTCCATCGCTGCATTCACCGCCGCAATCCGCTGCTCAACCCCTGGCTGCTCCAGGTAAAGCTCAGGTACGATCATGCGCAGGGTGGAGGGGGCGTCCCCCACAAACGATTCCACCTCTTGCCAATAATCAGGCTGTGACGTGTATTGATCGCACGCGACAACACTCCACTTGGTGAGGTCTGTTTCGGTGGGCAGCAGGACATTTGCCGGATAAAATCCCAAACTGTTCATTCAATGATTCTCCTCATGTTGGATTTCCCGCGCGGCGGCGGGGCTCGCCTTCCGGGAAGGGGACGTTCCCTCCGCCGGTATAACAGGCATATTGTATCGCGTTCTGTCGAAAAAGGCAAGTTTCAGCGCGCTGTATTTTCAAGGAGCCTCTTGCATTGCACAAAGGGCAAAAACTTCCTATAATGAGGGAGAAAACGCGAATTTTGTCAAAAACAGGTGAACGAGATGTATATTGCTGATTTACATATTCATTCCAAATATTCCCGCGCCACCAGCCGGGAATGTGTCCCCGAATATCTGGACCTCTGGGCAAGGCGCAAAGGTATCGATATCGTCGGCACGGGGGACTTTACGCACCCGGCATGGCGCGAAGAATTGAACGAAAAGCTGGTCCCCGCGGAAGAAGGGCTCTATACCCTCCGGGAGGAATACCGCCTGCACGACGCCTGTACGGACGGGCTACGGCGTCCCCGCTTTGTGGTGACGGGCGAAATCAGTTCCATTTACAAAAAGGGCGGCAGGGTCCGCAAGGTGCACAACGTCATCCTTCTTCCCAGCTTAGAGGCGGCGGAAACGCTCGCGCAAAAGCTGGAGGCAATCGGCAACATTCACTCGGACGGGCGGCCGATTCTGGGCTTAGATTGCCGTGACCTGCTGGAAATCACCTTGGAGGCGTGCCCGGACGCCGTCTTCATCCCGGCGCACATATGGACGCCGCACTTCTCACTGTTCGGCGCGTTCTCCGGGTTCGACACCATTGAGGAGTGTTTCGAAGACCTGACGCCCCATATCCACGCCCTGGAAACCGGCCTTTCTTCGGACCCGCCCATGAACTGGCGGCTTTCTGCGCTGGACGGTTACCATCTCATCTCCAATTCCGACGCGCATTCCCCGTCCAAGCTGGGCAGGGAGGCCAATCTGCTGGACATTCCGCTCTCCTACCCCGCCCTTTCCCACGCCCTACAGACCGGGGAAGGCCTTGCAGGGACCATCGAGTTCTTCCCAGAAGAGGGAAAATACCATTACGACGGCCACCGGAACTGCAATCTCTGCCTGAGTCCCGCGGAGGCGGAGCGCTACGGAGGGATATGCCCCGTCTGCGGGCGTAAGCTGACCATCGGTGTGCAGCACCGGGTGGAACAGCTCGCGGACCGGGGCGAGGATGCCCGTGCGCCGGGCGCAAACCCATTCGAAAGCCTCGCCCCTCTGCCGGAGGTAATCGCAGGCTCGACCGGTTTATCCGCCACTGGGAGCAAGGTCTCCGCACAATACGAATCCATGCTGCGGCAGCTCGGTCCGGAATTCCCCATCCTGCGCGAAATCGCGCCGGAGGACATCGAGCGCGCCGCCGGCCCCTGTGTTGCGGAGGGGATTCGCCGCCTGCGCGCCGGGAAGGTTGAACGTTCCCCCGGATACGACGGTGCATATGGAAAAATCCAGCTGCTTCGTCCGGACGAAATCGATGCGCTAAACGGGCAGATCAGTTTCTTCCTTGGACAAACGCCCGCGAAGAAAGGACCTGCTAGAAAGCTCCAAAAGCGCGCCGCAAAGGCGGAATCCGCCCCAGCCATATCCACGCCCTCCGCTCCTTCCGGTCCCCTCGACGGCCTGAACGAGGAACAGCTTGCCGCTGTAACCGCGCCGGAACGCGCGGTATCGGTGATCGCCGGGCCAGGCACGGGAAAAACCAAGACACTCGTCTCGCGCATCGCCTATCTCATCCAGAACCGCGGCGTCAAGCCTTCGGAAATCACCGCTGTAACCTTCACGAACAAGGCCGCCGGGGAAATGCGCGAACGCCTGGAAAAGCAGCTCGGCGGCAAACGTGCGGTCCGCGCCATGACCATCGGCACGTTCCACGCCATTTGCCTTCAGCTTTTGACCGAACACACGCAGGGCGTCAATCTGCTGGATGAATACGAAGCGCGGGAAATTGCGGACGAAATCGGCAAAGCGCACGCCTGCAAGCTCTCCCCCACAGCCTTTCTGCAAGAGGTCTCCCGCCGGAAAAACGGGTTGGAACCATCGGAAAGCGCGCTCTCTTCCGAGGTATTCGACGCATATCAGGAGTGCTTGCACACGGCGAATGTCCTGGACTTTGACGATCTTCTCCTACAAGCCGTTGCGATGGCAGAAGCGGAGACGGAGAAAAACGCCAAATGGGCCAAACGGTTCCACTATCTTCTCGTGGACGAGTTTCAAGACATCAACGCCCTGCAATTCCGGTTGGTACAGGCGTGGAACCGAAACGGAAAAAGCCTGTTTGTGATCGGCGACCCGGACCAGTCCATCTATGGATTCCGCGGGTCGGACGCCCATTGCTTTGCCCGCCTGGAAGAGAGCTTCCCGGCTATGCGTTCCATCCGCCTGTTGAAAAACTACCGCTCCACGCCGGAGATCCTGCGCTGCGCGCTCCCGGTCATCTCGGAAAACGAAGGATCGCAGCGGCTTTTGGAGGCACAGCACCCCAGCGGAGCGCTTGTGCGCTGTGTCACGGCGGAGAGCGACCTGTCCGAGGGGATTTATATCGCCAAGGAGATCAACCGCATGGTGGGTGGCATCGATATGCTGGACAGCGACGCCGGGTTCTCCCATGCGGAGGATGCGCCGCCGCGCAGTTTCTCCGACATCGCCGTTTTATACCGTACCCACCGGCAGGCCGACCTGGTGGAAAAATGCCTCCGCCGGGAGGGGATTCCCTGTGTAATCGCCGGGCGCGACGACTTCTTGGCGGATGACGCCGTGCGTGGAGCTGTAAGCTTTTTCCACTTTCTGTTGGATGTGCAAAACGATCCCGCCCTGCGCGCCTGTTTAAAGCTCGTTTGGAACTGTCCCGCGGACTTAATCGGCAGCCTTGCACAATTTTTTGCGCAGGCGGCAAGTGGGAATCCTTCCCAGGAAGCCTTGGACGCCGCTGCAACCGAATACGCGGATGTGGCGGTCCTACAGCCCTTCTTTGCGCGGGTGGAGGAATTCCGGCAGCGCGTGGGAAAGGAAAAGCCGCGCAAGCTCTTGGATGCATGGGCCAAAGCGCAGGGACTCACCGCCTCAGAACCTTTCCAGCGCCTGTTGAACACAGCGGTATTCCACAAAGACATGACCTCTTTCCTGCAAAATCTGCTTCTCGGCCAGGAGAGCGACCTAATGCGAAGCGCGACCGGAAAACTCTACGAAGCGGGCGCGGTCACCCTGATGACCCTGCACGGCTCCAAGGGCTTGGAATTCCCTGTGGTTTTCCTCGCCGGCGTCCGGCAGGGAAAAATCCCTCTGGAGTCCCCCAAGCATCCGGCAAATGTGGAAGAGGAACGCCGTCTATTTTACGTTGGGATGACCCGCGCGCAGGATGAATTGATCCTGTTGACCTCAAACGAGCCCTCCTGCTTTTTGGATGCGATCCCGGCGGACTGCCTGCATAAGACTACTACCGGAGGAAAAAAGCGCGCTTCGGAGATGAAGCAGTTGAGCTTGTTTGATTGATTCCCATCCGGGCCATTTGGCTTGTAACATGTTTTTCTTAATTTAGAAACGGATTTTCGATCGAACTTGAAAGCGCTCCCCATTACAAAAGGCAATGGGGAGCGCTTTTTCTTTATCTGTTGGAAACAGCGGATTCCAGCGGGCCGTACTTGGGATAACAGCAATTGTCGGGCCGACTATATGAATTTCCATGGCAGCTTGCCAAAAAATACGATCTGAAATGGGAATGCGTTTCTAGGGCGAAAATGGGAACCCTATCTTCCATGTGGCTTCCTACAAAATCGCTGTGGAAAGCCCAAAACGAGGTCTACTTTATTGGATTGGGGGTAAGGGATTGGAGCCATTCGCCGAATATTTGGAACGAGTGGAAAATCCGCAGTACCAGGATAGGCTACAGGATATATTCCACTGGATTACCGCCACGTTCCCCACACTGAGGCCCAAAATTGCTTGGAACCAGCCGATGTTTACCGACCACGGTACGTTCATCATCGGTTTCAGCGTTGCCAAAAAGCATCTGGCCATCGCCCCGGAACGGGCGGGCATCGAGCGTTTTTCGGATGACATCCTACAGGCCGGCTATACGCACAGCAAAGAGATCCTCCGCATCGGATGGACACAATCGGTGGACTTCCCCCTGCTGGAACGGATGATCCGCTTTAATCTGGAAGAGAAGGCAAACTGCCAAACCTTTTGGCGGAAAGAGCATCTCCTCACGGAGGAACTGCCGGATCACGCAACCGAGAGGCACTGATCCGAAAGACCACTCCTCCACAAATACGCACAGGAGGCCCTAAATGAATGCCCCTGTTGCGTATCCCCTAACGCGCCACAGGGAGTGGCTCAGATAGAAAAACTTCCACTTTTCACTCAGGGCATAAAAATAACGCACCCCACTTTGTGGAGTACGTTATGCAAAAACAGCAACTTGCCGTTGGAAAATGTTGACAAAAAAATACCCGCGATAAACGCGGGCTGAAACGCTTCAAATAGAGAAAACCTGCGGTGTGCGACTTGCTCACCGCAGGTGTGGAGCGGCTGATGGGAGTCGAACCCACCTCCGAAGCTTGGGAAGCTTCTATTCTACCGATGAACTACAGCCGCGTAAATACATCTTCTATTTGTGTAGCTTTATCATTTTACCATAAACTTGCCGCAGTTGCAAGCCTCTTTTTGCAGAAAAAATTCTTTTTCATTTCCGTAATCATTACTTTACATAATCTTTACATTTCTCCCCCTCTCCCATTCTGCAAGAATTATAGTATTCCACATTTTCCACTAAGTTTTCCACATGAACGGGCGGCATTTTCCCCTATTTCCTCCTACTTTTCCACCACCTTATAAAATCGAGCTGTGCAATTCCGTGGAAAAATCGCAAAAAAATTACTTTACATAATTTTTGAGACAAAATGCGAACCTTTCCTGAAAGCATACAAAAGGCGCTGGGAAACCCATCCATAAAAACATGTTATGGTTGGGTAAAATCCCAGCGCCTTTTCGCTTTAGAAATATCTAATTTTTGCGGAAGGGTTGAACTACGAATGCATCAATCGCGGGCTTTCTCCGCCACTTCCCGCTGTGCCTTTTCAATGAAGGATTCCAGCGTCATCGCGCCCAAATCGCCGTCCTTGCGGCTGCGCACGGAGAGATTCCCCTCTTCCATTTCCTTATCGCCCACGACGAGCATATAGGGAATCTTGTGGAGCTGCGCCTCGCGGATCTTATAGCCGATCTTCTCGCTGCGCAGGTCGTTCTCTACGCGCAGCCCTGCATCCGTGAGGGCCTTTTCCAACTTCTCGGCATACTCGTGATGGCGCTCTGCGATCGGCAGAATCTTCACCTGTACCGGCGCCAGCCACATCGGGAACGCACCGGCAAAGTGCTCGGTCAGGATGCCGATGAAGCGCTCGATGCTGCCGAACACCACGCGGTGAATCATGATCGGGCGGTGCTTTGCGCCGTCTGCACCGGTGTACTCCAATTCGAAGCGCTCCGGCAGCTGGAAGTCCAGCTGGATGGTGCCGCACTGCCAGGTACGGCCGAGGCAGTCGGTCAGATGGAAGTCCAGCTTCGGGCCATAGAAAGCAGCTTCGCCGATCTCCTCGGTAAAGTTGATGCCCAGCTCGGTCAGAACTTCGCGCAGAGCGTTCTCGGCATGGTTCCACATGGCGTCGTCGTCATGGTACTTCTTCTTGTCGGCGGGGTCACGCAGGGACAGCACGCAGCGGTAATCGGTGATGTTGAAATCCTTGTAGACGTCAAAGATCAGGCTGCAGACATTGGCAACTTCGCTCTTGATCTGCTCCGGGGTGCAGAACAGGTGGGCGTCGTTCTGGCAGAAATGACGGCCGCGCTCAATGCCTTTCAGGGTGCCGCTGGACTCATAACGGAAGTCGTGGGCAATTTCGCCAATGCGGATGGGCAGCTGGCGGTAGCTGTGCGGGCGGTTGGCGTAGATCATCATGTGGTGGGGGCAGTTCATCGGGCGCAGGACATAGCTTTCACCCTCCATCTCCATGGCGGGGAACATGTTCTCACGGTAATGATCCCAGTGGCCGGAAGTCTTGTACAGGTTCACGGTGCCGATGCAGGGGGTCATAACGTGCAGGCAGCCGCGCTCGCGCTCCTTGCCCTTGATGTAATCTTCCAGCTGCTGCCAGATGATGTAGCCGTTGGGCAGGAACATGGGCAGGCCGCGGCCAACCAGATCGTCGGTCATGAACAGGCCCATTTCCTTGCCGATCTTGCGGTGGTCGCGCTCGCGGGCTTCCTGCTGCTGCTTTTCCCAGGCTTCCAGCTCTTCCTGGTTGCGGAAAGCAACGCCGTTGATGCGGGTCAGCATCTTGTTCTCTTTGTCATTCTTCCAGTAAGCGCCGCTCTGCTGGGTGATCTTGAACGCCTTCAGCGCCTTGGTGTAGGTCAGGTGGGGTCCGATGCACATATCAACGTACTCGCCCTGCTGGTAGAAGCTGAACTCGGTCTCATCGGCCAGGTCGTCCATATGCTCCAGCTTATAGTGCTCCTGGCGCTCGGTCATCAGCTTCACAGCTTCATCGCGCGGCAGGATGAACGGCTTGATGGCAAGGTTTTCCTTGCAGATCTTCTTCATTTCCTTTTCAATGTTGGCAAGGTCTTCATCGCTCAGTTTGGTATCGCCCAGGTCAACATCATAGAAAAAGCCGTTTTCGGTAGCGGGGCCAAAGGCAAAGTCGGCCTGCGGATACAGGCGCTTGATGGCCTGTGCCATAATGTGGGCAGCCGTATGGCGCAGAACGTGCAGTTCTTCTTCTTTCGGGCATTCGGCAACAGTGCCGTCTTTGTAAATGATTTTCATTGATAAACGCTCCTTTGGGTAAACAAAAATGCTCCATCCCATTCTTGACCATAAACGGGATGAAGCATACAAATTCATACTCCACGGTTCCACCCGAATTGGACGCGGCAAAGCATCCCACTCGTAAAACAAAGGCCCAAAGCCCTGTTTTGTAAGCGCCGGTAACGGGGCGCTGCCCCGGCGAAGGTTCGCCTTCGCACTCGGCAGTGGTAACTGTGCTGCCCGCCTGCAAAACCGCTTGCACCACGCCAAATTCGGCGGCGGTTCTCTCTTTTGCGCGTTCCAGCATGTATTGTCTGCCTCAACGTTTTATTCAGGATGAAGTTGCCTTTACTATATACCACCCCGGCGGGGAAGTCAAGGGGGCGGCGCAAAATTTTACACCGTAACAAAAGATGACCTTTGCCCAAAACTGTGATATGATGGAAAAAACGGGCCGCACCCGGCAGGGGCTCCCGGCCCGCTTTGCCATCGGCTACTCCCAATTCTACAGACAGGGCCCCTGCTTTGAAGCTGGCAGGCGGCCCCGCAGGTACATTTCTGCTAATTTTTGTGCCAGGTGGGAACGTTCACGGTGTTGTAACAATTCCTTGACAATTTCCTGCAATGTAGCTACAATATTAAATAGGACTTAAGGGTGTCGCCCATCGGGAACGCCGCTTTTCAGATATTTGTTTTACCGCCGCAAATTTGGCGTTTTTTCGTTTTATTTGTGTATATGGGGCTTGAGGTGTATCCGCTTTTGGGTATGCTTTGGATTATCGCCCCATTTTGTATAGAATATCGCAGGCAGTATTTGAACCGCAAAGGTCAGCCCCTTGCGCTGTAAGATGCTGGCAGTGTACCCATGGTAGCTGCCAGATAAAACAGGCGCGGGCTGCCCGGGCTTTTCAGGTATGCCAGAAATAAAAGCGTTCCGCTTGTGCTGCGCCCTCCTGCATTTGATTTGAGTTTTGTAAGGAGTGAAACTGCCATGCCCCCAATTTTGATGTGGGTGCTGGTTGTCGTTGCCGCTGCCGTGTGCGGGGCGCTTGGTTATTATTTTGGCGGGGAAAACCGGAAGCGTACCGCCGAAGCCAAGATCGGCTCTGCCGAAGAGGAAGCCAAACGCATCGTGAACGATGCCATCAAGGCTGCCGAGCAGAAGCGCAAGGAAACCATCATCGAGGCCAAAGACGAGGCGTTCAAGCTGAAAGCTGACGCCGACAAGGAAATCAAGGACCGCCGCGCGGAGATCAGCCGCCAGGAACGCCGCATGGACCAAAAGGAGGAAGCGCTGGATAAGCGCACCGCCGCCATGGAGCGCAAGGAAGAGGACCTGAAAAAGCGCGGCGAACTGGTGGAAGCCCGCCTGGACGAACTGGAACAGCTCAAGCTGCGCCAGACCGAAAACCTGGAAACCATCGCCGCCATGACCCAGGAAGATGCCCGCGCCGTGTTGTTGAAGAACATTGA
>ERZ826764.2668-NODE-2668-length-16182-cov-3.285112_pt1 | contig 16182 bp, 17 predicted proteins | sample MGYA00519870_ERZ826764 | MGnify/ENA primary metagenome ERZ826764 (study PRJEB31778, sample SAMEA3449239) | human gut metagenome | biome: human gut; feature: human-associated habitat; material: faeces | place: United Kingdom | collected 2010/2012 ...
AAAGTGATGGTGGATGTAATATAAGATGCACCGGCACGATTTGCTAGAGCTTGTGCTTTAGCCTGGCTAGATGAAGTACGTTTAAATACCATTGTAATTCCAGAGCCGGATGCGGGCATTACGGTATCATTCGACAGGCTCACCGTGTCAGTGGATGCCGGAGTGGATTTTGCAGCAGCCTGTCCTCCTGATGTGGTGGCCGATGCCGTACAGGTGAAAGCGAAAAAGATCGAAATGATCAGTGTGGCGAGTATTGTTTTCTTCATGTTAGAAAACCTCCTTTTTTTCACCAATAGACATAGAAATGGTGGTTGTGTGAGGTGTTTTTTTGAACGGAAAAACACTAGTTTTGTCGAAAAAGAGCGTACATTACGGTAACAGGGTATATTCCACACTTCAAACCTATCCGATCATTTAGGGGTGACCTAAAATAGAGAACGAATTCAAACGTTTGTACTAAAAAAGGAGTGTTTTAAAATGTCCAGAAAAAAGAAAACAGAACCTAAAGAAGAGTATGAGAACCATATGGAATATTCAGAACGTTATCTGCATGCGACCTTGTTCCTTGCAGTCATGGTGGTGCTCGTTTGCTTCGGCATGTTTATAGGATTTTTTTGGAGTATGTGAACGACCTATTGAAAAATAATGAGAAGAAACAGTACAAAAGCGAGAGAAAACTCTGGGATGCCGCAAGGTGTTTCAGAGTTTTTCTTATGCCTGGGATGTTTTCCTGCAGAAATCATGGTACAATCTTGATAAGAGAGGTTAACCTATAATGAAAAATATCGTAATTGGAATTTTAGCCCACGTAGATGCGGGCAAGACCACACTGTCCGAAGCGATGCTCTATCAGACGGGAGCGATCCGGAACCTGGGACGGGTGGATCATAAAAATGCATTTTTAGATACCGATATACAGGAGCGTGATCGAGGGATCACCATTTTTTCCAAGCAGGCAGAAATGACGTACAAAGATACGAAGCTGATGCTGCTTGACACCCCGGGGCATGTGGATTTTTCTGCGGAAATGGAGAGAACGCTACAAGTGCTGGACTACGCCGTGCTGGTCATCAGCGGAAGGGAAGGTGTACAGGGGCATACCGTGACACTGTGGAAACTTTTGCAGAAATACGAGATACCTGTATTTCTTTTTATCAATAAGATGGATCTGGAAGGAGCTGACCGTGCGCAGATCTTAGAGGAACTGCAAAGTTCACTAAGCGCGGGATGCCTTGATTTCGAGGATCCGGAAGAAGAGCAGGCTGCTATGTGCGAGGAGGGTTTGCTGGAAGAATATCTGGAAACAGGTCATATTTCTGTGCCAAGTATAAAAAACAGTATTTCTAACAGAAAGATATTTCCTTGTTATTTTGGATCGGCTTTACGTATGAGCGGGGTGGAAGGATTCCTGGATGGAATCGTGCAGTTTACAGAGGAGCCTTCTTATCCGAAGCAGTTCGGAGCACGGATCTATAAGATCACCCGTGATCCGCAGGGAATGAGACTGACGCATATGAAAATCACCGGTGGAACACTTTCTGTGAAAGAAACTTTGGATCTGTCAGATGCTCCCGGAGCATCTGGGGAAAAAGTGAATCAGATAAGGATCTATTCCGGAGGAAAATATCAAACGGTGCAGGAAGCGGAAGCCGGCACAGTCTGTGCTGTGGCAGGACTGGAACACACCCACGCAGGGCAAGGCCTTGGCGTGGAAGAAAGTGAGAATCGTTTCGTGCTGGAACCTGCCATGAGTTACGGTGTACTGCTGCCGGACGGAGCAGATGTACATCGCACGCTGCAGCAGCTAAAACAGCTGGAAGAAGAGGATCCGCAGCTTCACATAGCATGGAACAGCCAGACAGAAGAGATACAGATCCAGCTCATGGGAGAAGTGCAGCTGGAGATTTTAAAAGAGATGATCCGGCAGAGGTTCGATTTGGAACTGGAATTTGGAGAAGACAAGGTGGCGTATCGTGAAACCATTGCCAAACCGGTGATCGGTGCAGGACATTTCGAACCGCTTCGTCATTATGCAGAGGTTCATCTGCTGCTGGAACCGGGTGATCCCGGAAGCGGTGTCGTGCTGGATACCGCATGCAGAGAAGATTTGCTGGATCGCAACTGGCAGCGATTGATCCTGACACATCTGGCCGAAAGAGATTTCCCGGGAGTTCTTACAGGTTCTCCTCTAACCGATGTGAAGATCACACTGCTGGCAGGGCGTGCTCATTTGAAACATACGGAGGGCGGAGACTTCCGGCAGGCAACTTACAGGGCAGTACGGCAGGGCCTTAGAAAGACGCAGAGCATTTTGCTGGAACCCTGGTACGATTTTGAGCTGGAAGTACCACAGGATATGACGGGCAGAGCAATGGCGGATATCCAGAGAATGGGAGGCTCTTTTGAATTGCCTCAGACGAGAGGTGATCTATCCCTGATCGCAGGAAAAGCACCTGTATCTGAAATGAAAGGTTATATGGCCGAAGTGAACTCCTATACGAGAGGCTATGGACACCTCAGCTGCAGTGTGGCCGGATATGAGCCGTGCCACGATGCTGAGAAAGTTATGGAAGAGACAGGATACCGTGTGGATGAAGATACTGAAAACACGGCGGATTCTGTTTTCTGCAGTCACGGTGCAGGATACCTTGTGCCATGGGATCAGGTGGATGATCACGTACATATCATACTGGACCGGAGCGTGCTTCCCGATCAAAACAAAACGATGGGACGGCCTGAGGAAAACAGCAGATCCATAGGCACAGAAGATTTTGCAGGAATGCCGGAGGCACCTTTGCAGAAACGAACGCAGGGATCCATCGGACCGCGTGTCATAGAAGGAGAGCAGGGATATCAAAAAACCAAGTCGGCGGAGATCCAGAAGGAATATCTGGTGGTGGACGGGTATAATATTATTTTTGCATGGGAAGAGCTGAAATCGCTGGCGAAGACCAGTATGGACGCGGCGCGGACTGCTTTGATAGAGATCCTTTCCAATTACCAGGGTTATCGAAGATGCAAGGTCATCATCGTATTCGATGCTTATAAAATAAAGGGTGGCGAGCGACGTCAGGAAAAGCACGGGTCTGTCGATGTGGTGTTTACGAAAGAAGGCGAGACTGCCGATACTTATATAGAGCGGCTGACTTATGAAATGAACGGAAAATACCGTGTGAGAGTGGCCACATCGGATAGGCAGGAGCAGATAATTGCTTTGGGAAATGGTGCTTTCAGGCTTTCGGCATCGGAGCTTAAAGGAGAGATCGAGCGGACGAATCTGGAGATCAGTTCTTTTCTGAAAGAGTATGCGCGAAAGAACCAGATCCGCCACAGGAACAATATCAAGATCCCGAAGAAGTAAGACAATCAACTATTGCTGCAGATGGTGATCCTTGCGAAGGTTGTAGAGGAACATCCAGATCGCAACACCGGAGATGATGCAGTAACCGATGACACTGAGGATATCGGGGAGCTGGCCGAAAAAGAGAAAGCCTAGTCCTGCGGCGAAGACGATCTGTGTGTAGTCGAAGACTGAAACTTCGCGGGCGGGAGCACGGGTGTAGGCTGCGGTGATGGTAAACTGGCCGCCGGCGGCAGAAAGCCCCGCTAATAGAAGCGTGAAGAACTGCGCGGCAGTCATGGGATGAAAATCAAAGATCAGATACGGCAGTGTGATGAGGCAGGAAAAGGCCGAAAAGAACAGGACGATAAACGGGCCTCGTTCGCCCCGCTGTCCCAGCACCCGCACCAGCGTATAAGCCAGACCTGCACACATGCCCCCGGTAACGCCTACGAGGGATGGGATCAGCACATTCGCCCCTGCAAAACCGGGTTTTACCACCAGGATCGCACCACAGAATGCCGCTGCAACTGCTGACCCCTGTACCAGGGTCAGTTTTTCCTTTAAGATGAAATAGGAAAACAGGATCGCAAAAAACGGTGATAATTTATTTAAAATGGAAGCATCGGAGAGCACTAAATGATCCACCGCATAGAAATTGCAGAGAATACCTAGCGTGCCGAAAAATGATCTGCCAATAAAGGCAGGCAGATTTTTTTTCTGAAAGGAAAATCCTTCTTTGGAACGGAGCAGGATGATCAATGCAAAAAAGAAAGCGACCAGATTTCGAAAGAAACTTTTCTGGATGGACGGCAGATCGCCGGACATACGGACGAACATATTCATCAGGGCGAAGAAAAATGCCGAACAGATAATATAGATGATCGCTTGTTGTTTCTTGCTTATGGATGACATAAAATGCTTCCTTTCTTTTCTTTTTGTACTGCAAAGGCTGCAGCCGAACAGTAAAAGTATATCCCTGAAAACAGAGTTTTACAAGGAAAAAACAGGATTTTAACCGATTATCTTGCCGTGAAGTATGGAATATTTTCCTGCAGAATGGTATACTGTTGAATCGTAGAAGATTGGATTACAGGAGAACTGAGAAATATGGATTTAGAAAAAATCAAGCAAGGTGCAAAACTGATCCTGGAAGGGATCGGAGAAGATCCGGAGCGAGAAGGACTCATGGATACGCCTGACCGGATCGCGCGTATGTGTGAAGAAATATTTGGAGGACTTGAGCAGGATGCTGCGGAGCATTTTGAGAAGAAATTCCATGCGACGAGCAACAACATGGTATTAGAGAAAGATATTACTTTTTATTCTGTTTGTGAACATCATCTGCTGCCGTTTTATGGCAAAGCACACGTGGCTTACATTCCCGGCGACAAAGTGGCAGGACTGAGTAAGATCGCGCGGACTGTGGAAGTCTTTGCTCGCAGACCGCAGATCCAGGAAAACATGACGGCGCAGATCGCGGATGCTCTGGAACAGCACCTGGAGCCGAAGGGCGTCATGGTCCTTCTGGAGGCGGAGCATATGTGCATGACCATGCGGGGCGTGCAGAAGCCTGGAACAAAAACGGTAACAACCATCGTGCGTGGAGCCTTTGCAGAAGATATGATGCTGCAGCAGACTTTTCTGCAGATGGTCAATAAAGGATAGAAACATGAATAGAGAAGAAAACATCAGGGTGCGTCAGATAGTTACGCACCCTCTTTATCAGCAGGAGTTCTCTGCGCTGCAAAAAGCGGAGCAGGAGCGGATCTACTGCAATCATACAATGGAGCACTTTCTGGACGTGGCGCGGATCTGTTACATCATGGTACTGCAGGATAGAGCGGAGATCTCGCGGGAATTGATCTACGGGGCGGCTCTCCTCCATGATCTGGGCAGATACAGGCAGATCGCAGAAGGGATACCTCATGAGGAAGCGAGCGCTTGTCTTGCAGAACAGATCCTGACAGATTGCGGCTTTGCAGCAGAAGAACGAAGCCTGATAAAAGAAGCAATCTTACAGCATAGAGGCCATGGTGCGGCGAAACCGGCTGAGGCGTCGGCGGCGGGTGATCCGAAGAATACTGCAAAGGGTTCGCTGGGCGATTATCTTTACCGGGCGGATAAAATGTCGAGACTTTGCTTTTGCTGCGACGCGGCAGAAAGCTGCAAATGGAGTGAAGAAGAAAAAAACATGGAGATCATATTATAAGGAAGGAAACAGAAAAAACATGAAGATCGGAAATCGTAATTTTGACACAGACAATCATTGTTATATCATGGGGATATTGAATGTAACACCGGATTCCTTTTCGGATGGCGGCAGGTTCGATCAGCTGGATGCGGCTCTGAGCCATGCGGGACAGATGATCGAGGAAGGTGCGGATGTGATCGACGTGGGAGGCGAGTCTACAAGACCGGGACATCAGCAGATCACCGATGAGGAGGAAATCGCCAGAGTCGTTCCGGTGATCGAGGCAGTCAAGAAAAATTACGATGTACCGGTATCCATAGACACGTACAAGAGCTCCGTTGCTGAGGCAGCTTTACAGGCGGGGGCGGATCTCGTAAATGATATTTGGGGATTCAAGTACGATCCTAAAATGGCAGAGGTGACAGCGCGTCATGATGCAGCATGCTGCCTGATGCACAACAGGAAGGAAGCGGTCTATGGAGATTTTTTGCAGGATGTCATATCGGATATGAAGGAGTGCCTGGCACTGGCCGATGATGCCGGCGTGGCGCCAGGCAAGATTTTGCTGGATCCAGGCGTTGGATTTGCGAAATCGCTGGAACAGAACCTGCAGATCACAAAGCATGTGGATCTTTTAAAGGCACTGGGATGTCCGGTGCTGCTGGGAACGTCCAGAAAGTCCATGATCGGGCTGAGCCTGGATCTGCCGGTGGATCAGCGGGTGGAAGGCACGCTGGCAACGACGGTTGTTGGTGTTATGAAAGGCTGCGGTTTTGTGCGTGTGCATGATATCAGGGAAAACAAACGGGTCATTCAGATGACGGAAGCGATCTTAAAGAGTGATAACGTGGATCGGTAAGTTTGACGGGAAAGGGTTGACAGGTGGAATGTATGGATAACATAAAGATAAAGAAGCTGGACATGTTTGCAAAGCACGGTGTATATAAAGAAGAAAATGTGCTGGGGCAGAAATTCGTATTTTCAGCTGTGCTGTATCTTGATACTGCAAAGGCTGGCGTCAGCGATGAGCTCGAGGATTCGGTGAATTACGGAGAGGTGTGTCATTTTATCAGGGAGCTTGCTGAAGGTCGAACTTTCAAACTCCTGGAAAGCCTTGCGGAGCATACGGCGGCTGCTGTGCTGGATCGTTTCCCGCTGGTGAAGCGGATCGATCTGGAAATCGAAAAGCCGTGGGCACCTATCGGGCTGCCTCTGGAGTCTGTGTCGGTGGAGATCTCACGAGGATGGCATCAAGCCTTCATAGCGTTAGGTTCCAATATGGGAGATAAGAAGAAGTACCTGGATGATGCGGTGAAGGCAATGGATGATCTGGATGGTTGCCGCATCGTTACAGTTGCGGATTATATCGAGACGGAACCTTACGGAGGCGTGGAACAGGATGATTTTCTCAACAGCGTGCTTCTGATGGAGACCAGGCTGCAGCCGGAGGTGCTTCTGGAAAAACTGCATGAAATAGAGGATTTGGCGGATCGGAAGCGAACTATCCGGTGGGGGCCGCGAACTTTGGATCTGGATATTATTTTTTATGATGAGATGATCTGGAACTCTCAAACTCTCACGTTACCGCACCCTGAGATGCACAAGCGGAGCTTTGTGCTGGATCCCCTGCTGCAGATAGCTCCGTGGGCTTATCATCCGGGGCTTGGAAAGACGGTGCGTGAGCTTTGGGAGGAGCTGAAATAGGCGAATAGGCAGAAACGTTGAAATCTAGCGAATTGTCAGTAAATTAAAACAACCTTATATTTTGTTAAGTGGTTAACAAAATGGTTGCAAAACGTATTTTAGTATGCTATATTCTACCTGTAGGGCATTTAGGGAAATTAGAGAGCGTTATGCTAAACTTTAAGGTTATAGTCAGAAGTGATCAATTAAATGGTTAGTAAAAAGTTTAGGAGGATAAATAATGGACTTCAAATTATCAAAGACACATTTGCTTCAGCAGGAAATGTACCGGAAATTCGCAGAGACCGAAATTAAGCCGATCGCAGAAGAAATGGACGAAACAGAAGTGTACGACCAGGAGCTTCTTGCAAAGATGCATAAGTACGGACTGATGGGTATCCCTTACTCCAGAGAGTTCGGCGGCGTAGGTGGAGACTACCTCAGCTATGCACTCTGCATGGAAGAAGTATCCAAGATCGACGGAAGTACTGGTATCACGATTTCCGTACACACATCCCTGTGCTGCTCCTGTATCGATGGATTCGGTACTAAGGAACAGAAAGAAAAGTTCTTAAGACCGCTGATCGACGGATCCAAGACTGGATGCTACGGTCTGACAGAACCAAATGCAGGATCTGACGCTGCTGGACAGCAGACTCAGGCTGTATATGATGAAGCAACTGACGAATATATCATCAACGGAGGAAAGATCTTCACAACCAACTCCGGTTTTGCTGATCTGTGTGTAGTATTCGCACTGACAGACAAGAGCCTGGGAACGAAGGGTATCTCCGCATTTGTAGTTCCTCTCAAGAACGAAGATGGAAGCAGAGCTGAAGGCGTTACTGTAAGTGACAACATCAGAAGAATGGGTATCAGAGCAGCATCCAACTGCGAAGTATCCTATGAAAACGTAAGAGTACCGGCTGCTAACCGTTTAGGCAAAGAAGGACAGGGCTTCAAGATCGCTATGAAGGCTCTGGACGGCGGACGTATCGGTATCGCTGCCCAGTCCGTAGGTCTGGCTCAGGGTGCTCTGAACGAAGCACTGGCATACGTTAAGGAAAGAAAGCAGTTCGGAAGACCGATCGCAGCATTCCAGACTACTCAGTTCAAACTGGCTGATATGCAGACTAAGATCGATGCAGCAAGACTCATGACTTGGAGAGCTGCTAAGACTAAGGATGAAGGTGGTAACTACGGACCAGAAGCTGCTATGGCTAAGCTGTTCGCTTCCGATGTAGCTAACCAGGTTTGCCGTGAAGCTGTACAGCTGATGGGTGGATATGGATACTGCCGTGAATATCCTGTAGAAAGAGCACTGAGAGATGCTAAGATCACAGAGATCTATGAAGGTACATCTGAAGTAATGAAGATGGTAGTTGCAGGATCGATGAAGATCAAGTAGTAGTGTGAAAGGAGAAAAAGACAGATGAAAATAGTAGTATGCATAAAGCAGGTTCCGGACACAAACGAAGTAAAGCTGGATCCTAAAACCAACAGACTGATCAGAGATGGTGTACCAAGCATCATCAACCATGACGATAAATCCGGTATCGAAGCAGCGCTGCAGTTAAAAGAAAAAGTAGGCGGAACTGTTACAGTAGTATGTATGGGACCTCCACAGGCTGACGTAGCACTGAGAGAAGCACTGGCAATGGGATGTGACGAAGCATACCTGCTGTCCGCAAGAGAATTCGGTGGATCCGATACTTGCGCAACAGCGATCATCATCTCCACTGCACTGAAGAAGATCGGATACGACATCGTAATCACTGGCCGTCAGGCTATCGATGGAGATACAGCACAGGTTGGACCGCAGATTGCAGAAAACCTGGGAATCCCACAGATCTCTTACACAGAAGAACTGGACATCAACGATGCAGCTGACACTGTAACAGTAAAGAGACAGTATGAAGACAGATATCACATGATCGAAGCCAAGACTCCTTGCCTGCTGACTGCACTGCAGGAACTGGCAGAGCCAAGATACATGCACGCAGGCGGAATCATCGACGCTTACGCAAAAGACATCACTGTATGGGGCTTTGACGACTTAAAGGATGGACTGAATCCGGATCACATCGGACTGAACGGTTCCCCGACAAAGGTAGTAACTTCCTTCGGTAAAATGGCGAAGGGCGCTGGCGAAAAGCTGGACGTTACACCGGATGAAGCAGTAGCTGCAATCATCGCTAAGATGGAAGAAAAGCACATCATTTAAGAAAGGGAGGAGCCAAGAACAATGAGCAAAGATTTATATGTAGTAGCAGAACAGAGAGACGGAGAAATCGCTAAAGTCACTCTGGAGCTTTTAGGCGAAGCAACAAAGCTCGCAGCAGATCTCGGTGAAAAAGTAGTTGGAGTTCTGATGGGAGATGGAATCAAGGGCAAGGCACAGGAAATGATCGAAGCTGGTGCAGACAAGGTAATCGTGATCGAAGATCCGATGCTGGCAGAATACGTAACAGAACCGTATACGAAGGCTCTGACTGCACTGATCAAGGAATATGACCCGAACATCGTACTGTTCGGAGCTTCTTCCATCGGTAGAGACCTGGCACCAAGAGTAGCAGCAAGAATCCACACAGGACTGACAGCTGACTGTACTCACCTGGACATCGACATGGAAAAATACTTCGAGTTCCTGCACGCAACTTCTACAGCTGATACAGATGCGATCGCTAAGAAGCTGGGCATGGACGACAAGACACTGAAGATGACAAGACCTGCATTCGGCGGAAACGTAATGGCAACTATTCGTTGCGCAGACTACAGACCGCAGATGGCAACTGTAAGACCTGGAGTAATGAAGCTTGCTGAGGCTCAGCCAGGAAAGCAGGGTGAAGTAGAAGACTTCAAGGTAGAATTCACACCAGAAGATATGAACGTAACCATCAAGGAAGTAATCAAGGAAACGAAGAAGGCTGTTGATATCACAGACGCTAAGGTTCTGGTATCCGGCGGTAGAGGAATCGGTTCCGCAGATTACTACAAGGAACTGCAGAAGGTAGCAGATCTGCTGGGCGGAGAAATCTCCTCCTCCAGAGCAAACGTTGATGCAGGATGGATCGCTAAGGACAGACAGGTAGGACAGACTGGTAAGACTGTAAGACCTGACCTGTATCTGGCATGCGGAATCTCCGGAGCAATCCAGCACATCGCAGGTATGGAAAACTCCGAATGCGTTATCTCCATCAACAAGAATGACACAGCAGCGATCTTCGATGTATCCGATCTGGGTATCGTAGGAGACGTTAAGGTGATCATTCCGAAGCTGATCGACGCACTGACGAAGTACAAGGCTGCTCAGAACTAGTATTTGACAGTTTGACTTAGAGTCAGATCAGATGAAAAATAAAGAGACTATTGGACTTGGCTGTTACAGCTAAGGCAATAGTCTCTTTTTTATGAAGATCACTTTCGATTTTCCTGAGGTCAGGAAGATCGAAGTAACAGGGAAATAAGCAGAACTTATTTACAGATCTTCGCACATCTCCGCTACTTTCAGCATGATGGCACACTCGATCCGTTTTTTGTGGAGCTGGCAGCCCAGGTCGTAGACTCCGGTGATGGAGCCTGTGGTGTGATGGGCGTTGGCCGCGCAGCCGCCGCTGCAGTACAGCTTAGCGAAGCAGTCGGCACATTCCTCATGGGAGTAGACGTTGCAGCACTTGAACTGATCGCAGACGGATGAGTTGGTGATACCGTCGTAGATGTTGCCCAGCAGGAAGTCCTTTTCACCGACGAACTGATGGCACGGGTACAGGTCTCCGGACGGGGTCACCGCAACGTATTCCGTTCCCACGCCGCAGCCGGAGATCCGTTTGACGATGCATGGTCCGCCGGTCAGGTCGATCATGTAGTGATAGAAGGTGAAGTCGCGTCCCTTGCCTTCCCGTTTTCGTTCCAGCATTTCCGTTGCCAGTCGTTCGTATTCGGACAGGAGCTTCGGGATATCTGATTCCTGCAGCGCATACGGTGCTTCCGGCGGAGCGACTACCGGTTCGATGGAAAGTTCCTTAAAGCCCAGATCCGCCATGTGTATGATGTCGCTGGCAAAATCCGTGTTATAGTGAGTATATGTACCGCGTACATAGTAATTCTGCTGGTTTCTGGATTCCGCCAGTTTGCGGAAGGCCGGCAGGATCGCATCGTAAGTGCCGCCGCCCTCGTGGGTCTTTCTCATGTTGTCGTTGACCGATTTCCTGCCGTCCAGACTGATGACCACATTGCTCATTTCCTTATTGGCAAACTCGATGACCTCGTCGTTGAGCAGCATGCCGTTGGTGGTCAGCGTGAACCGGAAATTCTTGTTACATTCTTTTTCTCTGCTGCGCCCATAGGCAACCAGTTTTTTCACAACGTCGAAGTTGAGCAGCGGTTCGCCGCCGAAGAAATCCACTTCCAGATTGCGCCGGGTGCCGGAGTTTTCGATGAGCCAGTCCAGCGCACGCTTGCCGGTCTCGTAGCTCATAAGAGCCTTTTCTCCGTGGTATTCTCCCTCTCCTGCAAAGCAGTAGCCGCAGGTCATATTGCAGGCATGGGCTACGTGGAGACAGATGGCTTTTACGACCGACTGACGTTCCTTGAACAATTCCGCCTGCCCTGCAAAGAGGTCGCGGGTGAACAGCTGATGCTCGTCTTTTAGTGTATCGATATCGGAAAGCGTCTCCTCGACGTCCTCTGCCGTAACGTTGTGGCGCTTTGTGATGATATCCACGATCTCTTCCCGCGGTGTGTTTTGATACAGCTCGATCACATCGTAGGCGACGTCATCGACAGTGTGGACGCAGCCGCTTTCGGAGTCTAGAACGATGTTATAGCCGTTTAATTTATATTGATGAACCATGTAGAATGTCCTTTCTGATATGATTACGATGATATTCCTGCATAATAAGAAAATAGCTGCATCCGCGCTGGAATGCAGCAATTATAGTCTGTGTTACACGCTCGATCTTATCGAACTAGTTCTTGCACTTTTCGCACTGCTGGTTAGCAACGCTGCAGGAAGTCTTGCTTGCGGACTGGCAGGAAGTCTGGCATTCGCCGCATCCACCTGTCTTAGCGGACTTTTCAAGATCACGTGATACTAAAGTCTTGATTCTTTTCACTTGGAATTCCACCTTTCTGATAGTTTTCTATAACACAATTGTATTTAACATTGCTATGGTATCACATTTTGTTCGGATTGTAAAGTAGACGAAATTCTGATAATATAGGAGTAGTGTGAGGTGGTAAAATGAACGAAAATACAGGGAAAACAAAGAAAGAACTTCGAAAAGAGATCTTGAAACGCAGGGAAGCACTGGAAGCAGAAATGGTAGCGGAAGCATCCGCAGAGATCTGCCACATGATACAGGCTTTGAACATGTATGAGGAAGCGGAAGATCTTTGTCTTTATATGCCGATCCGTAACGAAGTGGATCTGGAAATCCTGCGAAAAGCCGCCTGGGAAGATGGTAAGCGAGTGTGGCTGCCGAAAGTCGATGGCAAGCAGATGGAGTTTCATTTTTTCGGGCCGGAAAGCCGGCTTGAAGAAGGTGCTTATGGTATTTTAGAACCGGAAGCCGGCGAGGTCTTAGTGCCGGGAGAAGCCACACTGGTGGTGATGCCGGGAGCTGTTTTTTCTAAGAGTCACGACAGGATCGGATACGGCGGAGGATATTATGACAGGTATCTGTCGGAGCATCCACAGTGCCGCACCATGGCAGTCTGTCACGATCTGCAGATCGTGGACGACCTGCCGGCGGAAGAGCATGATATCAGACCGGACGCCATCGTCAGCGAAGAACAAATTTTATTATAAGGGGCAGAAAGGATTTGGCAAGATGCAGGAAAACGAGATCAAGGAACTGTTGGAAAAGGTCAAAACCGGGGATCGAAGCGTAGACGACGCGCTGAAAGCTCTAAAAGACATCCCGTATCACGAGATGGGATTCGCCAATGTAGATCATCACCGGGCACTGCGGACAGGCTTTCCGGAGGCGATCTTCGGGCAGGGCAAGTCGGCGGCACAAATCAGTGCCATCATGACGGAACTGCTGCGCAAGGGCGGAACCATCATGGCGACGCGGTTAGAGGCAGAAAAGGCGGAGGCTGTACGTAAAGACCTCCCCGAAGCTATATATTATAAAGATGCAAAGATCCTGGCGGCAGGCAGCGGACTTTCGGGGAAAGAGGATGAGGAGGCTGCAAAGCTGCGCAGGCAGAAAACCGTAGCGGTGGTAAGCGCCGGAACGGCGGATATTCCAATTGCGGAGGAAGCTGCAGTAACAGCGGAACTTCTGGGAAATGAAGTCCATCGTGTCTATGATGTAGGCGTAGCGGGTATCCATCGTGTGTTCAGCAAGCTGGACATCATCCGAAGCTGTAACGTGGCTATTGTTGTGGCGGGGATGGAAGGCGCTCTTGCCAGCGTGGTAGGTGGTCTTGTGGATCTGCCGGTGATCGCGGTGCCTACCAGCGTGGGATACGGTGCGAACCTGGGTGGTATCACGACTTTGCTTTCCATGCTCAACAGCTGTGCCAACGGCATCGGCGTGGTGAATATCGATAACGGTTATGGGGCAGCGTATCTGGCATCTGTCATCAACCGAAAAATTGCGGAAAACACTTTACAACGATAAAGGCAGAGTGTATAATAAAACACTGTAAGAAGCTATCGGTTTAATGCGATAAAGCGATAAAGAGCGGCGACGCTCAAATCAAAACGGGAGAAATTTTATGGAATACAACTTAAAACCGGACGAGAAAGCAACTCTGCAGCTGCGGGGGCTTTACGAGGAATACGGTTATCAGAAATACAAGATGGGAAAATTTGAGGAATATTCTCTGTACGTCAACAACCGGGACTTCCTGGCGGGCGATAAAGTCCTGACCTTCACCGATCTGGACGGCCGTCTGCTGGCCATGAAGCCGGACGTGACCTTGAGCGTTATCAACAATACCAGCGCAACGGAAGAGACTAGAGAGAAGCTTTATTATATTGAGAACGTCTATCGGGAAAACAAAGAGAGCCACTGCTTTAAAGAAATCAATCAGATGGGCCTGGAATACCTGGGAAACGTAGATCGCTACAGTATCCTGGAGGTGATCACTCTGGCGGCAAGATCCCTGAATGAGATCGATGAGGATTACCTTCTGGAGATATCCAATATGGATTATGTACTTCATCTGCTAGCGGGCATGGATTTAAGTGAAAGTTCCTACGTGGAACTGCTTTCCGGTATCCGTCAGAAGAATCAGACCGGCATCCAGGAGAGCGCGAAACGTGCGGGACTGACAGAAGCACAGAGCGAGCTTCTTTGCAGCATTCCATTCTTGTACGGCACTATGGATGAAACCCTGAACAGAGCGAAGGAAATGGCGCAAAACGATGAAATGAGGCGGGATGCAGAGAATCTGCAGGCATATTGTGAAGCACTGAAAAACCTGGGCTATGGAGACAAGATCCAGCTGGATCTGTCCCTGGTCAACGATATCGATTATTACAACGGCGTTATTTTCCGCGGCTATATCCGCAAACTGCCAGGATGCGTGCTGGCAGGCGGACAGTATGACAAGGCTATGAAGATCCTGGGAAAAGCCGGAGGTGCGGTGGGATTCGCTATTTACCTGGACGAGTTGACGAAAGGCACGCAGGATCCACAGAGATATGATGTGGATGCAGTGCTGCTGTACAGCGAAAAAGATGAGATTACCGACGTATTTATGGCGGTGTGCGCTTTGCAGGAAAAAGGAATGTCGGTAAGTGCGCAGACCAGTGAAGATACGGAGTTGAGATACCGTGAAAAATATGTGCTGCGAGACGGCAGGCCGGAAATGGAGGCGAAATAAATGTTGAATATAGCACTCCCCAAGGGGCGGCTGGGAGATAAAGTATATGATATGCTGGCGGCGGCCGGTTACGATTGCCCGGGCTATTACGAGCAGAACCGGAAGCTGGTATTTGAAAGTCCGGAGAAAAATGTTCGCTATCTTCTGGTAAAGCCCAGCGATGTGGCGATCTATGTGGAGCATCACGCTGCAGATGTAGGTATCGTTGGAAAGGATATCCTGCTGGAGCAGGGTTCGGATGTGTACGAGCTGCTGGATCTCAACATTGGTAAATGCCGGATGGCTGTAGCGGCGCCGGAAGGCTATGTGGAAGATAAGAACAGGACGCTGCGGGTCGCGACGAAATACGTGAACATCACAAAAGAATTTTATGCGGGACGAAACCGGGAAATCGATATCATCAAACTGAACGGGAGCATCGAACTGGCGCCGCTTCTGGGGCTGACGGATGTGATCGTGGATATCGTGGAGACCGGGAGCACGCTGCGGGAAAACCATTTGAAAGTGATCGAAGAATTCCGCAATATCAGTGCGCGGTTCATTGCGAATAAAACGAGTTTTAAATTTGAAAATGCCATCATCAGCGATATGATGACGAAATTAAGGGAGCAGATCAAATGAGCAGATTTTTAAGCAGTAAATATGAAGACCTGGAGCCATATACGCCGGGAGAACAGCCAAAGAATATGAAGAAGCTGATCAAGCTGAATACCAACGAGAATCCATACGATCCGGCGCCGGAGGTGCTGCTGGCGATCAACAATGAAGAAATCGAAAAGCTGCGACTTTACTCAGATCCGGAAGCAGCACCGCTGATAGAAGCCGCTGCAGGATTCTATGGCGTGGACCGTGATATGGTCATGGCGGGAAACGGCTCCGATGAGGTGCTTGCTTTCCTGTTCATGGCATTTCAGCAGAAATCGGGAAGGTTCTATTTCCCGGAGATCAGCTACAGCTTCTATCCGGTATACTGCAGCGTGTTCGGAGCAGAAGCCGTGAAAGTTCCTTTGAAAGAGGATTTTTCCATCGATCCGTCGGATTATTACGGCGTAGACGGGACGATCATAATCACCAACCCCAATGCGCCGACAGGGATCGCCCTGGCTCTTGCTGACATTGAAGAGAT
>ERZ826764.2675-NODE-2675-length-16148-cov-24.855714_pt1 | contig 16148 bp, 18 predicted proteins | sample MGYA00519870_ERZ826764 | MGnify/ENA primary metagenome ERZ826764 (study PRJEB31778, sample SAMEA3449239) | human gut metagenome | biome: human gut; feature: human-associated habitat; material: faeces | place: United Kingdom | collected 2010/2012 ...
AACAAACTATTGAAGAATATAAAAATTGTCTTCGTTCATGATGAATATCACTTTATTGGCTGCACAGGCGGCTTTGGCGGATACCCTTGCCGGGGGTAACCCCACATTGACACCCGTTTCGGGGGAGGCTCAGATGAACCTTTGGGATATGGCGGTAAAAGGCGGATGGATCATGCTTGTGCTGGCTCTGCTGTCCGTTGCGTGTTTTTATATCTTTTTTGAACGTCTTGCTTACATTCGCAAGGCTGGTAAGGAAGACCCTTTGTTTATGGAACGTATCCGGGATTATATTCGTACCGGAGAGGTGAAATCGGCCATCAATTATTGCCGTATTACTAATACGCCTTCTGCCCGGATGATTGAAAAAGGGATTTCGCGTATGGGACGTCCCGTCGCCGATGTGCAGGCTGCCATAGAGAATGCCGGAAACATTGAAGTGGCAAAATTGGAAAATGGCTTCCCCGTCATCGCTACGGTTTCGGGTGGTGCTCCCATGCTTGGTTTTTTAGGAACAGTGACTGGTATGGTGCGCGCTTTTTGGGAGATGGCCAATGCCGGAAATAATATTGATATTACATTGCTGTCAGGAGGTATCTACGAGGCGATGATTACTACTGTAGGTGGTCTTATAGTAGGTATTGCAGCCATGTTTGCTTATAATTATCTGGTGGTACGTGTGGATAAGGTAGTTGGCCAGATGGAAGCCCGTACCATGGATTTTATGGATCTGCTGAATGAACCGGTTCAAAAATAAAAATATATGGCGTTAAAAAGAAGACAAAAAATATCACCCAATTTCAGTATGGCGTCTATGACAGACCTCATATTCCTGTTGCTGATATTTTTCATGATTACCTCTACTATGGTGTCACCCAATGCCATTAAGGTATTGCTTCCGCAAGGCAGGCAGCAGACTTCGGCGAAACCACTTACACGGGTAATTATAGACAAGAATCTGAACTTCTATACCGCTTTCGGTAATGAAGATGAAATGCCGATAGACTTGGAAGAACTGCCCGCATTCCTGCAAAGGTGTGCCGAGAAGGAACCCGATATGTATGTGGCTCTTTATGCGGATGAGGCTGTGCCTTACCGCGAAATAGTAAGGGTACTGAATATTGCTAATGAAAATCACTTCAAGATGGTGTTGGCTACACGTCCGCCTGAGAAGAAACGTTAAGCTGTAAGCATGAAGAAAAATAAGATAACAGGACTGATTGGTACGGCTGTACTGCATATTCTTCTCCTAATCCTGCTGTTGGTGATTGCTATCCGTCGCCCTCAGGCTCAGGAAGAAGGGGGTGTCCCTGTTATGCTGGGAAATACGGAACTTTCTCAAGGAAATGCCGATCCTTATACGCTGACGGATGTGGATATAATGAATGAGCCCGAGGTTCCGGCTCCCGATGTATCCGAACCCGAAATGGTTTCTCCCGTCGAAACAAAAGAGGAAATCATCACGCAAACAGAAGAGGAAACGGTGACAGTCCCCAAAAAGGAACCTAAAAGAGAAATTCCTAAAAAAGAAAAGCCCAAGAAGGAGACTCCTAAAAAGGACGTACCGAAAAAGGAGACGGTAAAGCCGAAAGAGAAGACTGAGGCCGAGAAGCGTGCTGAAGCAGAAAAAGCAGAGGCTGAGAAGAAAGCGGCAGCCGAAAGAGCGGCAGCGGAAGCGGCGGCGAAGAAGATAGCCGGTGCTTTCGGAAAAGGAACTCAAATGGGAAATAAAGGAACCGGTACTACAGGCTTCGGTTTGAAGGGTAGCCCGACGGGAAACTCTTCGGAAGGGAAATCCAGCGGAGTGGGCGGTTACGGAACATTTGACCTCAATGGACGTTCTTTGGGTAGTGGCGGTTTGCCAATGCCTGTCTATAATGTGCAGGATGAGGGACGGGTGGTAGTGACTATTACCGTAAATCCCGCAGGACAGGTGATAAGTACCAGTATCAACAAACGTACCAATACAGTAAACGCTTCGTTGCGGAAGGCGGCGGAAGAGGCTGCCCGTAAGGCACGCTTTAACCAAGTGGACGGAGTGAATAACCAGACAGGTACTATTACATATTACTTTAAACTGAAGTAGCTTATGAAAACAATTTATGTATTTTTGGCAGAAGGCTTCGAGGAAGTGGAGGCACTGACCCCGGTAGATGTGTTGAGACGTGCAGGTTTGCCTGTGAAGACTGTTTCCGTAACAGGTGTGCTGACCGTAAACGGTGCGCATGGTGTTCCGGTAGTAGCCGATATGGTGTTTGAAGAAGTAAAAGAAGAGGATGCGGAAATGATTGTATTGCCCGGCGGTCTGCCTGGAGCGACAAATCTGGATGCTCACGAAGGTTTGGGCAAGTTGATTATGACATTTGCTGAAGCCGGACGTCCGTTGTCTGCCATCTGTGCCGCTCCGTTGGTATATGGAAAGCGTGGTTTGTTGAAAGGTAAGAAAGTAACTTGCTATCCGGGATTCGAAAAGTATCTGGAAGGTGCTGAGTATACGGCCGCTTTGGTAGAGAAAGACGGTAATTTTATTACCGGTAAAGGCCCCGGTGCCGCTATGGCATTCTCATTTGCCATTGCCGAGAAATATGTCGGTGCGGAAAAGGTGACAGAATTGAAGCAAGGGATGATGATTGCAGAATGAACAGGCATGTCATTATAGTTGCAGGAGGCAAAGGGTTGCGTATGGGAGGGGATATTCCCAAACAGTTTTTGCCTGTGGGAGGCAAGCCTGTGTTGATGCGTACCATAGAGGCTTTTTACGCTTTTGATTCTTCTATACATATTATATTAGTTCTTCCGGTGAGCCAGCGGGCTTACTGGAAAGATCTTTGTGAAACGCATCATTTTGCTTTGCGTCATGATATTGCCGATGGGGGCGAGACCCGTTTCCATTCTGTAAAGAATGGATTGGCATACGTGAGGGGAGAAGGCTTGGTAGGTGTTCATGATGGCGTGCGTCCTTTTGTTTCCCGGGAAGTGATAGCCGGATGTTATGAGGCAGCGCAGACTAAGCAAGCGGTTATTCCTGTAATTGATGTGGTGGAAACCGTGCGTCATCTTACGAAGCCGGGAAGTGAAACGGTTCGGCGTAATGACTATAAACTGGTTCAGACTCCTCAGGTCTTTGAAGTGCAGTTGTTGAAAGAGGCATATCAACAGGAATATACGGATGCCTTTACTGATGATGCTTCTGTAGTGGAGGCGATGGGCAGGGAGGTCTGTCTGGTACAGGGAAATAGAGAAAATATTAAATTAACCACCCCTTTTGATTTGAAAATAGCGGAAGTCTTAATTTGAAATGTTCGATATCACTACGCGTGACATAAAATATTTGCAAGGAGTAGGCCCGCAGCGTGCAACCGTCTTGAACAAGGAATTGAATCTTTTTTCCTTGCATGATTTGTTGTACTATTTTCCATATAAATATGTAGACCGCAGCCGCCTTTATTATATTCATGAAATAGACGGCAATATGCCTTATATCCAGTTGAAAGGCGAAATCCTCAGTTTTGAGACTTTTGGTGAGGGAAGACAGCGCAGACTTGTCGGTCATTTTTCTGATGGTACGGGCATCATTGATTTAGTCTGGTTTCAAGGAATTAAATATCTGTTAGAGCACTATAAAACCAAGACAGAGTATATTGTCTTTGGTAAACCAACCGTATTCAATGGTCGTATCAATGTGGCTCATCCCGATATGGATCCTTCAGGCGAACTTACCTTATCTACGATGGGGTTGCAGCCTTATTATAACACAACGGAAAGGATGAAGCGCGGTTTCTTGAACTCTCATGGGCTGGAGAGGTTAATGAAGAATGCGCTTGCCCTGCTACAGGAACCTCTTGCTGAAACATTGCCTCCTCAGTTAGTAGAGGAGCATCATTTAATGTCTTTGGATGAGGCCATCCGTAATATTCATTTCCCCAAGAATCCCGAATTGCTGCGGAAGGCCCAATATCGTTTGAAGTTTGAAGAGCTGTTCTATGTGCAGCTCAATATTCTACGTTACAGTAAAGACAGGCAGCGTAAATATCGGGGCCTGCGTTTTGAACGGGTGGGTGAGATCTTTAATACTTTTTATTCACAGAATCTTCTTTTTGAACTGACCGGAGCGCAAAAACGGGTGATAAAGGAGATAAGAAAAGATATGGGAAGCGGACGGCAGATGAACCGTTTGCTGCAAGGTGACGTGGGAAGTGGGAAAACATTGGTGGCCTTGATGTCCATGCTCATCGCACTGGATAATGGCTATCAGGCATGTATGATGGCTCCTACAGAGATTCTTGCCGCCCAACATTATGAAACCATTCGGAAATTCCTGTTTGGCATGGATGTGCGCGTGGAACTTTTAATGGGATCTGTCAAAGGAAAGAAGCGTGAGAAGATATTGAGGGATTTACTGACGGGGGATGTTCAGATTCTTATAGGCACGCATGCCGTTTTGGAAGATACTGTGGGCTTTTCTTCTTTAGGAATGGTGATTATAGACGAGCAACATCGTTTCGGAGTGGCTCAGCGTGCCAAGTTATGGAGCAAGAATGTTTGTCCGCCTCATGTGCTGGTCATGACGGCTACCCCTATTCCCCGTACCTTGGCTATGACACTGTATGGTGATCTTGATGTATCAGTTATTGACGAATTGCCGCCGGGCCGTAAACCCATCCAGACTATCCATCAGTTTGACAATCGTCGCGCCAGTCTTTATGCCTCCATTCGCAAACAGATAGAAGAAGGGCGGCAAATCTATATTGTTTATCCTTTGATAAAGGAGAGTGAAAAAATGGATATCAAGAATCTGGAAGAGGGGTATGAACTGATTTGTGCGGAATTTCCCGATTGCCAGGTCAGCAAGGTGCATGGTAAGATGAAACCGGCGGAGAAAGATGCCGAGATGCAGCGTTTTGTCAGTGGTGATACTCAGATTATGGTAGCCACTACAGTGATTGAGGTCGGGGTGAATGTCCCTAACGCCTCGGTAATGGTCATTGAAAACGCCGAACGTTTCGGACTTTCACAATTGCATCAGTTACGTGGCCGTGTGGGGCGTGGCGCCGACCAGTCTTATTGTATTCTGGTCACCACTTACAAACTGACCGAAGAAACTCGCAAGCGGCTTGAAATAATGGTACAGACCAATGATGGTTTCGAGATAGCGGAAGCCGATTTGAAGTTGCGCGGTCCCGGTGACTTGGAGGGAACCCAGCAGAGTGGTGTCGCTTTTGACTTGAAGATAGCCGATATTGCCCGTGACGGTCAATTATTGCAATATGTCCGTGATGTGGCAAATCGTATTGTAGATGAAGACCCCACAGGGACTCGTCCGGAAAATGCTATTCTTTGGCGGCAATTGCAAGCATTGCGTAAAACAAATATAAATTGGGCGGCTATTTCTTAGTTTATGTTACTACATTGTTAAAAATAAAGATATATGTTGCATAACATATTTGCGATGTTTTCTCCCTGTTTATAGAGGTTACAGGGTATTTTACCGGGATTTTGTATATAACTTATATAAAAAAAGAGTTAAAGAAGTACCTTGTTTCTCAAGGAAAATCTCTATCTTTGGGAGAATTTTTGAAAAGAAGCACAGTATTAACCTTAAATGAACCGAATATTATGATGGAAAAAACGCTGGTTATTTTGAAACCTTGTACTCTGCAGAGGGGGTTGGTAGGTGAGATTACTAATAGATTTGAAAGGAAAGGTCTGCGTTTAGCCGGAATGAAAATGGTTCAGTTAACGGATGAAGTGCTTAGCGAACATTACGCTCATTTAAGTTCAAAGCCGTTCTTTCAGCGCGTGAAAGATGCAATGATGGTTTGTCCTGTTATTGTATGTTGCTTTGAAGGTGTGGACGCAGTTCAAGTAGTGAGAACATTAACCGGTCCTACTAACGGACGTCTGGCGGCTCCTGGAACTATCCGTGGAGATTACAGCATGAGCTTTCAGGAGAATATAGTTCATGCTTCCGATTCGCCGGAAACCGCTGAAGTGGAACTTAAACGATTTTTTAAACCAGAAGAGATATTCGAGTATAAGCAAGCCGTGTTCGGTTCCCTTTATGCTAATGACGAATATTAAAAAGAAAAACCTAAAAAAACGGATGATTTTGAAATGTGTTAAAGTAGTCGCAGCGGCAGCCTTCGCCCTAGTCAGCCTGAATGTGTCAGGACAGGATCTGTTGGCACGCCAGGCACCTATCGACCGAAAATTGAAAGCAGTAGATTCTGTTGCATTGATTCGTCAGATAAAGGCGGAAAAGTCAGCTTATCCTGCATATAGTCTCTACCCTAATTGGAGTAACGAGCGTGTACACGCTTATGGTAATACTGTTACTATTCCTGATACATTCCGTATTGATATGACCGGTTTCCGTATGCCGACAGAACACACAAAAATAACTTCTAAATTTGGTCCCCGTCGTCGTCGTATGCACAATGGATTGGATATAAAAGTATATATAGGTGATACGATCCGTGCAGCTTTCAGTGGAAAGGTACGTATGGTGAAGTATGAACGCCGCGGATATGGAAAATATGTGGTGATTCGTCACGAGAATGGATTGGAAACAGTATATGGTCACTTGTCAAAGCAGATTGTGGATGAGAACCAGTACGTAGAAGCAGGAGAACCTATCGGATTGGGTGGAAACACCGGACGTTCCACCGGGTCACATCTTCATTTTGAAACGCGTTTCTTGGGACAGGCCATTAATCCGGCATTGTTATTTGATTTTGAGAAACAGGATATTGTAGCCGATTCTTATTTGTTCAGAAAAGGTAATAACAGATACCAGCGTAACAGGACTAATAGTAAGAATGTGAATTTGCTTGCTTCATCAGATGGTACTATCCGTTACCATAAGGTAAGAAGTGGAGATACATTGAGCCGCATTGCACAGAAAACAGGTACATCTATTGATGCTTTATGCAAGTTGAACCATATTACCCGTAGAACTATTCTTCGTCCGGGACAAGTGTTAAGATGTTCTTAAGCTTTAGTTAATTAAGAAATATAAAATAGGGCGGGAAAGAGTATTCTTTTCCGCCTTTTTGTTTACGCTTAAGCAGAAAAATGCGTAACTTTGCCGCCTAATCATAGAGTGTGATGAAAGATACGAAACAACAATTTGAACATGTAATAGCTGTCTGCCGTGATTTGTTTGCGAAAAAACTGCACGATTACGGCGCAGCATGGCGTATCATGCGCCCTTCATCTGTTACCGATCAGATATTTATCAAGGCAAACCGCATCCGTAGTATTGAAATCAAAGGGGTGACGATGGTAGATGAAGGTATCCGTTCGGAGTTTATCGCTATTGTGAATTATGGAATAATCGGCCTGATCCAATTGGAGCTGGGATATGCTGATACGGATGATATGACTGAAGAACGTGCTTTGGAATTGTATGACCGGTATGCCAAACAGGCATTGGAACTGATGCTGGCCAAGAATCATGATTATGACGAAGCATGGCGCAGCATGCGTGTCAGTTCGTATACTGATTTGATTTTGATGAAAATCTATCGTACCAAGCAGATTGAAGGTCACGATGGAGCTACATTGGTATCAGAGGGCATTGATGCCAACTATATGGATATGATTAATTATTCTGTATTCGGATTGATCAAGTTGGAATTTGGAGAGTAAACAGTTACATAGTATCATTGGAATCTGGACAAATGCCTGCCGCTTTTTGCTGGCGGTAGTATTTATATTTTCCGGTTTTGTCAAAGCGGTAGATCCGCTGGGTACCCAATATAAAATTCAGGATTATTTGGAGGTTTTCGGTTGGGCTGCTTCGGTGCCTGCCTTTCTTCCGTTTCTGGCGTCTGTATTGCAGGCAATGGTCGAGTTTTGTTTAGGAGTATATCTTTTGTTTGGTATCCGCAGGAGAATGACCACCTTGTTTGTTGTGCTTATCATGGGGGTGATGACTCCGCTCACCTTATGGTTGGCTCTTTCCAATCCGATATCGGATTGTGGATGTTTCGGCGATGCTGTGACTTTGACTAATTGGGAAACTTTTGGGAAGAATGTATTTTTGTTGATAGCTGCGGCTTCCGTTTTTAAATGGGGAAACCGTATAACTCCTTTGGTGACCAAGCGTTTCGATTGGTTGGTGGCTATGTATACGTTTCTCTATATTTCGGGGATGACTTTGTATTGCTACCGTGAGTTGCCTGTCTTTGATTTCCGCCCTTATCATATCGGGGCAGATATACGTAAAGGGATGGAAATTCCGGAAGGAGCGAAGCCTACTGTTTATGAAACTCGTTTTATTCTTCAAAAAAATGGAGTGGAGAAAGAATTTACATTAGAAAATTATCCCGATAGCACATGGACTTTTGTAGATTCCCAAACGATAGTGAAGGAACAAGGATACGAACCGCCTATTCATGACTTTTCTATTATTCGTCAAGAAGATGGGGAAGATATAACCGATGAAGTACTGGATGATGATAATTATACTTTTCTGTTGGTGGCGCATCAGCTGAGCCAGGCGGATGATAGTACCATTGACCTGATAAATGAACTGTATGATTATAGTGTGGAGCATGGATATCAATTCTATTGTCTTACCTCATCACCCGATAGTGATATTGAAGACTGGCAGGAGCGTACGGGAGCCGAGTATCCTTTTTGCCTGATGGATGACATTACACTGAAAACCATGATACGCTCTAATCCCGGACTGATGTTGCTGAAGAACGGAGTGGTTATAAACAAGTGGAGTGTGAATAGTCTGCCCGATGAATATGTGCTGACCGACAGGCTGGAAAAACTGCCTTTGGCACAAATCAATGAAAAGACTTTCAGTCATAAAGTGGTGCTGGTATTGGCATGGTTTGTCTTTCCGTTGTTGTTTTTCAGCATGGTGGATGTCATTTGGGAGCATTTTCATAGGAAAAAGAAATTGAAAGAGAATCGAACAAAATAATTTCATTAACCCTTTAATAAAACAAACAAAATGAGAAAAAACATTGTTGCAGGAAACTGGAAAATGAACAAGAACCTTCAGGAAGGTATTGCTCTGGCAAAAGAATTGAATGAAGCTTTGGCTGCTGACAAACCTAATTGTGATGTGGTAATCTGTACTCCGTTTATTCACTTGGCTTCTGTTACTCCTATTGTTGACAAGGCTGTAATTGGTGTAGGTGCAGAAAACTGTGCAGATAAAGTATCAGGTGCATATACCGGTGAGGTTTCTGCTGAAATGGTAGCTTCTACAGGTGCTGAATATGTAATTCTGGGTCACTCGGAACGTCGTGCTTACTATCACGAAACTGTGGAAATCCTGGAAGAAAAAGTTAAATTGGCTTTGGCTAATAACTTGAAGCCTATCTTCTGCATCGGTGAGGTATTGGAAGAGCGTGAAGCTAACAAACAAAATGAAGTGGTTGCTGCTCAGTTGGCATCGGTATTCTCTTTGTCTGCTGAAGATTTTAGTAAGATTATCCTGGCTTACGAACCGGTTTGGGCTATTGGTACAGGTAAGACTGCTACTGCTGAACAGGCTCAGGAAATCCACGCGTTTATCCGTTCTTTGATTGCTGACAAGTATGGTAAAGAAGTTGCTGATAATACTTCAATCCTTTATGGTGGCAGCTGCAAGCCTTCTAATGCTAAAGAATTGTTTGCTAACCCTGATGTAGACGGTGGTTTGATTGGTGGTGCTGCTTTGAAAGTTGTTGATTTCAAAGGCATTATCGATGCATTCAAATAATTAATTTCATCACAGATTACTCAAGCTTACACAGATAAAGAATCATAAAATCGTCTGTGGGAATCTGAGTAATCTGTGATGATTTACCTAAATTCATAAAACGACATGAGATACATTTTTATCCTACTCTTTTTGAGTCTCGGACTTTCCGCTTTGGCACAGCAGAACATAGTAGAAAGCTTGCAGCGTAACCGTGCCGGAGAAGGTACTGTAACCATCCGTCAAGATCCTAAAATAACAGGCTTGATTGGTAGTATCTATACAGGAAATGTTACGGGAGGTGAGCAGAAAATGTTGAAAGCCAGAGGGTATCGGGTTCAGGTCTATGCAGGAAACAATTCGCGGGTGGCTCGTAATGAAGCTAATAATGTGGCTGCCAAGGTGAAAGAGGAGTTTCCCGATATGCCTGTCTATGCCTATTTCCAGCCTCCTCGTTGGCTGTGTCGTGTAGGTGATTTCCGCAGTATTGAGGAAGCGGATGCCGCCATGCGCCGTCTGAAGGCTACCGGTGTTTTTAAAGAAGTATCTATTGTTCGTGAACAAATTAATATTCCCCTGGACTAATAACATGGAAGAACTATTGCATCCCGAATGGTCAGCAGAGAAAATTGAACAGTTGAAAGGCCATTATCAGAGTATTTTATCCCTATTGGGTGAAGATGTAGAAAGAGAAGGATTGCTGAAAACTCCTGAGCGCGTAGCCAAAGCTATGCTGACATTGACACGCGGTTATGAACAAGATCCGCATGCCATTTTATTGGGAGCAAAATTCAAAGAAGAATATAGTCAGATGGTTATCGTGAAAGATATTGATTTCTTCTCTTTGTGCGAACACCATATGCTTCCGTTTTATGGAAAGGCACATGTTGCTTATATTCCCAATGGTTATATCACCGGTTTGAGTAAGATTGCCCGGGTAGTGGATGTGTTTTCTCATCGGTTGCAGGTACAGGAACGTATGACACTGCAAATAAAAGAATGTATTCAGGAAACCTTGAATCCGCTGGGAGTGATGGTAGTGGTCGAAGCCAAGCACATGTGCATGCAGATGCGCGGGGTGGAGAAACAAAATGCCATTACTACTACTTCTGATTTCACTGGTGCGTTTAACCAGGCTAAAACACGTGAGGAATTTATGAATTTGATACGGCATAACCGATAAGGAGTTATGCCTTTATTTTAGTACTACCCGGTCGCCGGCACGCTTGGCCATAATTTTTTGTAATTCACTTAATTCTTTAAAGTGGGCCATGACTTCAAGGCATTTATCGGCATTGGCTGCTACTTCAGGCTTGTTCAATGCTTGCAGCGTATATTTCATATCTTCTTCTAAAATGGCAAGTTTGAAGTCGATAAGTTGGTGTGGTACTAGTTCGTGTAAGCGTTCTTCATCTTTGACCATCGCTTGTGAATTGCTTTTACTCAATTGGTAACGATCATTTATCATATCTGCTGCCAGCTTGCTGATTGTAGGGTCGGGATGAGCCAGAAAATAACGCTCTGCCGTGAAGTTGGAGTCATGCAGATGAGCTTCTGCCTCTGCTAGTATTTTCCGGTGCAACGGATTATGGAACTGTAATTCATCCTGTTTCAAATCCATGGAAATATATTCTATCACAGTGAGCGGAGTTTCCGTATTTTCTTCCGTTTCTACATAGCACATGACTTTCTCTCCGTGGCGTATCAAAGTTTGAAGCAGTAACTGTTCTTTTACATAAAAAACGTACTTTTCCCGTCCTTCTTGGGGAATATACGATTGATACCCCGCTTCTGCTTCTGCAGGAGGAAACGGAGGGGGAACATTATCATCCACGCCTAGGGTGGGCATATCGGCAGGAGGTATGCTGCCGGCAGGAAAAGGAGTATCCGCTGGAGGCAGAGAGCCGGTAGTGGCGGATGCGTCTTTTTCTTTCTTGATTTGTTCCAGATAGTTATCATCCCGTTGAAGCAGATGCTTTTTGATCTCGTCTAAAATAATTTGCTCGTTTACGTTCAAGAGGGTAGCACATTCTGTCAAGCAGGTATATCGAATTACTTTATCCGGAATCAGTCCGATACTTCGTGCCATGTCCGATATCAATCCGGCCCGTTTGATGGGGTCCCTTTGTGCGTCTTTTAGTAAAAGGTTGGTCTTGAAACGGATAAAGTTCTCTTCGTGATCATCAATGTATTTTCTGAATTCCGTGGCATTGTGTTTTCTGGAAAAACTATCGGGATCATCTCCGTCAGGCAGAAGCAGCACTTTGATATTCATGCCTTCTGCAAGTAACATATCGATGCCTCGGATACTTGCTTTTATACCGGCTTCGTCACCATCATATAATAAGGTGATATTGGAGGTGAAGCGGTGTAGCAACCGGATTTGTTGTTCGCTCAATGCTGTACCCGAGTTGGCCACCACATTCTCCAGCCCGCACTGGTGCATGGCAATTACATCGGTGTATCCTTCTACCATGTAAACACAGTCGGCTTTTACAATGGCAGCTTTAGCCTGATAAATGCCATATAGTTCTTTTCGTTTACTGAAAATTTCGGATTCGGGCGAATTGACGTATTTTTGGTTTACTCCCTTGGTGCGGCTGTCCAGTACACGTCCACCGAAGCCAAGCACTTTTCCGCTGATGTTAAACCATGGAAATATCACACGTCCCCAAAAACGGTCGCGTAAACTGCCATCTTCTTTTTCGTAGCATAGTCCGGTCTTGAGCAAAAATTCTTTTTTATATCCTTTTCGCATGGCTTCTTGTGCCAATGCGTCAGGAGCGGTAGTGCTGTATCCCAATTGGAATTTCTTGACAATATCGTCACGAATGCCCCGTTGGCGGAAATAAGACATGGCAATGGCTTTTCCGTCAGCGTGGTTGTAGAGGATGTTTTGAAAATAATCGCGGGCAAACTCATTGACTACAAAGAGACTTTCCCGTATATTTTGTACTTGTTTCTCCTCATCGGTCAATTCGCGTTCCTTTATTTCTATATTGTATTTCTTTGCCAGCCAGCGTAGTGCTTCGGGATAGGTCATCTGCTCGTGTTCCATAACGAAATGGACAGCATTTCCACCTTTGCCACAGGCGAAGCATTTGCATAATCCTTTGGCCGGTGATACATAGAATGAAGGGGTTTTGTCATCATGGAATGGACAAAGTCCGACAAAATTCACACCGCGTTTCCGCAGAGTGACAAACTCGGATACCACATCTACAATTTGTGCGGCATCCAGTATCCGGTCTATGGTGGGTTGGTCTATCATTGCGAGTGCGAAGATACAAAAAAAACATCGCCAAGGGTGAACCCGGCGATGTTTTTAACGGAATATTGTAATCAGAATTATTTAATATTAGGATTCAGCTTGTTCCATTCGGAAACCGGAGGAAGTACTCCCATCGCAATCACTTCATCACGCAAAGCACAAAGGTGTGCATAACTTTTTTCTAATGCGGCTTCTTCTTCGGGCGTGCCTTTCACTTCTTTTAAGTGGCAGCCATCCTTGGTGATGGAAGTTTCCCAGGCCATCATGATATGGTCGAACTTACCATTGGATACGTAAGTACCTGCAGGCCAGCGGAATGGCTTTCCTCCCATGGCGGCGGCAATCATTTCGATAGAAACATATGACGGGCTTTGGAAAGAAGAGCGGCCGCGCAGGTTGATGATGTTTGCACCGCCTTTAGTTACTTTTTGTTGTATTTCGGTCCATTGTTCTTTTGTCAAAGCATCAGTGCCGATGATATCAAGTAATGCTTTTCCGTTTACTTTAGCGGTAGAAGCATAAACAGCCATCTGCTCACCATGACCGCCATACGTGCGGCAGTTTTCTACGTTATCCATAGCGATGCCGAAATGCTTGGACAATTCGCTGCGCAAGCGTGTAGAGTCAAGAGCGGCAAGGGTTGTAACTTGTGATGGTTTCAAACCTGAATATAATAAGGTGATCAGACCGGTGATATCAGCCGGATTGAAAATAACCACGATATGTTTTACGTCCGGACAGTAGGCCTTTACATTTTTTCCGAATTCTTCAGCGATGGCTGCGTTTCCTTTCAGCAAGTCTTCACGGGTCATGCCGGCTTTACGTGCCGCACCACCTGAGTTTACAATATATTTAGCATCGGTCAAAGCTTCCTTGATATCGGAAGTGAATGTGATGTTCATGCCTTCGAAACCGCAATGGTATAGTTCTTCTGCCACACCTTCCAGACCGGGAGCGTATGGGTCATACAAACAAATATTGGGAGTAAGACCCATCATGATAGCAGTTTGAGCCATGTTCGATCCAATCATTCCGGCAGCGCCTACGATTGTCAGCTTTTCATTCGTTACAAATTCCATAATTCTATTATTTAAAGTTTGTATAATATAAACACTTTTGTGGGAGAGGATGTTCTCTCTTCCGGGTACAAATTTACAAAACCTTTTATTATGGTGTTTATTCTAAAAAATTATATGGGATAATAGAAAGTTATCTCATATAATCATCCTAGGATGGTGAATTTCAGAATGCCTGTCAATCAAGATGTTAAACAGTATTTATTCAAACAGGTTTGTGGATGTGACAAATAATGATATGATTTGTTATGTATTGATGTTTATATAGCTTTTTAATGCGTCTACATATTCTTCAAAGGCTTCAAGCCCTTTTAGTGTAATCTTACAAATGGTACAAGGCATTTTTCCTTTAAATGTCTTGATGACTTCTACATAGTCAGCCTTGTTTAGCTTGTCTATTTGCACACTCAGATTACCTGCCGTTGCTCCTGTCTGTTGTTTCAGATAGCTGAACTCGGCTTCTTCCACTGAAACCAGTATGGACATCACGGCAAGTCTCAGTTCGGAATGTAGTAATGGATTCAATTCTTTGAACATAGGCGCAAAGTTACGATTTTTTTTGTTTACGGGCAGCATGATTCAACACATGTCCCGGAATAACCATCATAAAAATAAAGACAGGAGCGAAGATTAATATCTGGTTTAGACCTGGATAAAAAAGGCATCCGATGGAGCTTAACGCTCCCAGTGTGCCGCAAATAGTGACAGTTTTATAACCTATCACCAGACCTGTTAGTGTAGTTCCCATGCCCATCAGCAGAAGGATTATGAACAGGATGGGAAGTTGCCAGAAAAACATGGCGAGCATGGATATCAGAAAGCCGGTTATGCCGAATACCAACCAAATATAATTGATTACTTTGTCCAAATGAGTCTTGATACCCGGCTGCTGATTACGTGTGGAAAGGTAAGTTCCTGTTCCTGCGATGATGGGGAGTAAGAACCATAGGTATTGCCAATAATAATTTCTGGTAGTTACTACCAGAAACCAGATCAGCAGGCTGACAAAGAGGGTGGTATATCCCCAAAAGAGGAATGGCATGCCACAATTGGTTTCTAGCCTGTTTTTTGTATTCTGAATCATTTGAGCGATGAGTTCCAAACTCTCTTTCTCATTCAATTTTCTTTCTTCCATACTGTTTTTTTCTTTTTAGTTTGTGATTAATTAATATTTGATGCTTTTCTCTATGGCTGTCATCAGCAAGCTGATTCCCCAGCCTGCTATCACCCATAGTACCCACCAGTAGTGTGGACTGGTAAACCAGTTTATAGCTATAAGAAACAGGTTTATTACCACATAATAGACTAATGACCAAGTGAGCCAATTCCAAAAATGACGGGCACTTTGCCGGCATGCTGCTTCGATTTGTTCCTGGGTTGGAACTGTCTTTTCGTTGTTTTGGTTTGTTTTCATAGGCTTTATTTCTTACTTATGGTGATATAAAGTTAGTGGTCTGTGCTATACTTTCAGTAGCAAATCTCGGAATAGCTAGTGTGGCACATGCCAGGATAGTGGCACGCTTCTTGTAAAATATTGTGTTTGTTTTCATTGTTATGATGCTTTATAGGTTGAATGACAAAAGTTTATTTTACTTAAATACTTTACAAATGTAATATAGTTTATAATATAAACCAAATTATTATAGAACTTTTTTCAAATAATAATTATCAAGTGTGTATGTGCGGTAGAGGGGGAGGTGCAAAATATGTAGTCTTCTTTATGAATTTTACATTCAGACTCTGGTTGGCACGTACTTGAATAAGGACATTCTTCTCTGCTTTTTCTTTCCTGGAGTTTTTCAGCAGTGGCAATAGCTTTTGAAAACTCACTTGTGTGTGTTGTGTATATCGTACTGCGTTTTTCGTAGCTGTTTTCCTGTCCATTCCTTGCCCTGCCCTAGCTTGCGGTGTCCGGTTGTCCTTCGGATTTGCTTCTTTTCCGTCTTTCCTTGTTTTCCGTCTGCTGTTTTCGTATAGGTTCCTTCCTTTTTCCGTCCCTATACGCGCGTGCGAATATTATAATGTGTGTGTCTTTTTCCTCCGGTGTCCTCCGTTATAAAAACATGCTTTGTAACACATCTGTTATTCAGAGTATTAC
>ERZ826764.2684-NODE-2684-length-16112-cov-6.690914_pt1 | contig 16112 bp, 10 predicted proteins | sample MGYA00519870_ERZ826764 | MGnify/ENA primary metagenome ERZ826764 (study PRJEB31778, sample SAMEA3449239) | human gut metagenome | biome: human gut; feature: human-associated habitat; material: faeces | place: United Kingdom | collected 2010/2012 ...
CGTTTTGACGGTTTCGGGGATCAGGATGCGCAGCTGGGCCTCGGGAAAGGCTTTTTCGCCCAGCTTGGTCACGCTGAGGGTGTAGCCGTCGGGATAGACGATCTTGGACGGAAGCGTGACCGTGTCCGCGTCGCCGGTGTAGCGGGAATAGGTGATGACGTCGTTGTTATAATCGGCCAGATGCACGACGAGTTTGGTCAGCGGATTGTAATCCTCCATTTGTATTTCGCTGCGTTTGGGCAGTTCAGAGGCGTCGGCCGCCAGCCCCGCCGATATGCCGTCACTGACAAGCGAAATGTGGAACGCTCCGCCTACGACGCCCAGCGCGATCAACAGGCACAGCGCCACACGGCGCACGCGGCCGTCGTTGCGCATAGCCAGCAGGCGCCAGATCCAGCCCTTGATAACGCCGCCGCAGAAGGCGGTAATGGTGAAAATCGGGTTGTAGGGGCCGGACGGCTTGATGATGACGCCGAGCAGATCGGAGATGGCCGTGGCGACGCCGCCGTACAGCGGTCCGAACAGGAAGGCCGGAAAAGCGGTAAAAATGCCGCCGAAGCCGACGTTCATACCCGATGCGCCGAACAGGGGCAGCGTGACCGAGAAGAACTTGGAGATCGCCACAAAGCCGATGCAGATGGCCGTTACGGCGATCTTGGTCAGATTTTCTTTTTCTCTGCGAGTCAAAAAAATACACCTCACCTTTCATTTTCAAGCTACAATTAGCTAAAAAGAACGGTGAAGCGTTGCTTTTCTGCGCGCCGTTGATGAAGCTATATTGCAGCGGGATGCAAAAGCCGCACCGCAAGACGCAAGCTCTTTTCGTCCGCCGGACAACTCCCCGTCCCGGCAGCACTTTACGCGCGGCTTTTTACTCTGCTTGTACGCTTATTCTACACGCTTTTCGCGGCAATGTCAATGTCCATATTGCACAAATACGCACATCGCCGCCGCATGCGTATATAAAAAAAGCGGACAGAACCTCATATGTATGCTTGTCCTGCCGCTTTACGGCATCGGAGGCGGCGGACGGTCTTTGCAGCATAATTTTTTGTGCCGGGGAAACGGCAGTGCGTGTTTGTCGGCCCGGTTCCGAGCCGGTCGTCTGTTTGTTCCCGCAGGCGCTTCATACGGCGGATGCCGATGATTTGAAAAGCACCGCGCGGCAGGTGTTCCTGCGGCACGGTGCTTTTTCGCCGGGTCAGACCTCTTTTGCCTTTTTTCCGAACAGCCTTCGGATCAGCGGGCGCAGCAGGCGCGGCGCGCGGAAGCAGTAAATTTTCAAAAACACCAACCCTTGCCTTTCTATGTATTGCGAAAACACGATTAAACAGTTTCGGAATCATGCAACGGATTCGTCCATCTGACGGGCAGGACTGTCCGCTGCATGGGGGAATATACCGTATTCTTTTTAACGTCGTTATATGGTTTTGCGATTTACGTATTTGAACACATCGTATTTATTTGTCCAGCACGATGGCGGCGCCGGCCGCCACCACTCCGCCCGCGAGTACAAATACCATTCCGCCGGCAGGCAGAACCATGCACAGAAGCACGCCCGCGCCGAAGGACAGCGCGCAGCAGCCGATCAGTTTTCCACACCGCATTGCAGGATCTTCCTCCTTTTCCAATCGTCTCTTCTTTTTTAGTTTATGTGCCCGGCGTGCGGTTTGCTATTGCAATACGGGCATGCATTTGCTATAATGAACAAAAGGAGAGGAAAGAAGGGATTTCAGAATGAAAAAAACTTTGCTTTGTCTTGTAACAGCGGTACTGCTGACTGCGCTGCCCGTGTCGGCAGCGGAACGTTTCGAGGTCACTGACGGGGTGTATGTGGACCTGCCGGACGCATTCGTTGCTTACACCAGAGATTCGGTACAGGATAAGCAGAGCGATTATCTCGGCATAGACGTATCGATGCTGACGGAATTTCTGGAGGAAAACGGATACTGCTGTATGATGCTGCATGGAACACATTTTTCGCAGTGTTATTTTTTGGTTATGAGCAGCATATATCAGGACTTTTCCGACATGACAGATTCGCAGCTTGAGGAACAGAATGCCCTTATCCGGGAGGAAATGGAGCACATCGGTTATCGTGTCGAGCCGTATGCACTGCCGTCGGACGGTGATATCCGCTGGATTGCGCTGCGTTTGTATCCCGGCAGCGGATATGAAGCTTCTCTGGCGGCGACGGCGATGTATATCACGGTCGAGCAGGGAAGGCAGATTGTTGTCAGCGCCGCGTTTCCGAATGCGTACTTCAATACCGGTGAACTGGAGGCATATGATCGGATCGTCGCAGGGATGACGGTTGAACGCGTGTCGCCCGGGCCGGTGCTGATCATTGCCGTCGCGGTCATCGTAATCATTCTGCTGGGCGCGGGCGTCATCGTCGCACGTTCGATCCGTCGGCGGAAGAACGGACCCGATTCTTTGCCGCCGGAGGCATATCTGTAAAAAAACGCATAGCATGGCCTTTTGCCGCATATAGATGCAGTAAAAACAAGAGAAGGGTCGTGCTTCCGATATGAAAGCCTCCACAAGGACTGTTTACCTCCCGCGGCGGATCTGCCATACAACAAGCGAGAAAGAGATTACGCTTGAAAATCCGCTTCCCGATCTCTCGCCCGATATCAGCCGTCTGATCCGCGCGGAGGCGACCGCCTATCCTGAGCAGACCGAGGCGGGCAAGGACGGTGTTACCGTCAGCGGCCGTGTTGTGTTCGGGCTGCTGTATGAAACGGATTACAAGAATAAACTGGCACACGCATCCATGACGACGGATTTTGCGCAACGGTTCGTGCTCGACGGGTTTGCCGGCGGCGCGCTGGACACCGATGTCCGCGTCGAGTGCCTGCATGTCAATTGCCGCCTGCTTTCTCCGCGGAAGGTTCTTCTGCGCTGCCTGCTTGCTTTTTCGATGGCAGCCACCGAGCTGCGCGGCACGGAGGTGCTCTCGCCGGAAGCCAAGGAGAGCGATACCTTTTTCCAGACCACGCTGATCGAGGGAGAGCGTTGGATCGATCCGGTCGAGGCGGTCTACAGCTTTTCCGAGCGGATTGACAGCCCGAAGCCGATCGGTACGATTCTGAGCAAAACGCTAACGCTGTCGCCACCGGAGATCGTCGAGCGCGAGGGCGTCGTCGTAGTCAACAGCAATGCGCATTTTACTTCCCTTGTGGAAGAAGAGAATACCGACAATGCTGTTTTTACCGTTACGAGTACCTTTCCGATTTCAATGGAGTTCAACGCGCCCGAAGGAGAACATTTCCACGCTGAGCTGAGTGTTGCCACACTGGATGCCTCCGCCGAGCTGAACGACTATGGTGAGAACAAGATTATGGCCGTCAATTTTTCAGTCGACGCCAGACTCAAGGGCTATGTCAATGAGCCGCTCGAGCTTGTGACCGACGCATTCAACTCCAATTACGATAACCATATCCAGACCGGTTCGATTTATTATGACCTGCCCGTTTTTGCGGCCGAGCGGTCACTGACGGTTGAAAAGACCGTTGAGACCGACTCGAATCTGCTGGAGGTACTTGATACGCTCGCGACGGTCAGCGTAACATCTACCGTGCAGGAGGAGGGCGGCCTGCGTGTGCGCGGAAACGTTGCCATTTCCGTACTGGCTGTCGCCGACTACGGTGTGACGACCATCGACAGTACAGAACCGTTCGACGAGCTGTTTCCGGCCAACACGCCGGAGGGAGATATAGACTATTACAGCTTCGGTTATCCATTGAGTGCGGTATCGACACTCGTAAGCGGGAATACGGTGAGTACGAAGGTTATCGTGATGCTCAAAATGTTCGGCTTCGAAAAACGCGAGGTGACGGCCGCGACCGAGCTGACGATGGAGGAAAGCGCGAAGGACGAATTTGCCGACGAGGCGGTGATCTACTACTATCCCGACCGTGACGAAACGCTCTGGAACGTTGCCAAGCAGTATTCTGTCAATCCCGCGCTGCTCCGCAGCGACAACGACGGCGCGTTCGACGATAACGATCATGTCCGTGCGCGGATGCTGCGCATCTGCAAGAAATAAAGAAGGTACATACCGAACCGTATAAAACGGACAATGACAAAAAAGACCTCTATGGCAGAATGCAAAAACTGCCATAGAGGTCTTTTTTCTGCTGTCTGTACAAAACCTGGGCAAATCAAACTCCAGGCGTTTTTCTAAGGTTGATTTACATCGGTTCGCCGACGATGTGGATACGCATCATATTCGTTGTGCCCGATTTGCCCAGCGGTACGCCCGCAGTGATAACGGTCAGGTCGCCGTCCTTGATTGCGCCTGCCTGCCGCGCGGCGCTCACGGCGGCTTCAAACAATTCATCGGTGCTCTTCTTTTCTTCCACATAGATCGGTGTTACGCCCCAGGACAGGTTCATCTGCCGAAGCACCTTTTCGCTCGGCGAGCAGCCGATGATAGGGACCAGCGGACGGAATTTGGAGATCATCCGTCCCGTCATGCCCGATTTGGTCACAGTGATGACGGCGGCTGCGTTCAAATCGTGTGCCGCGGCACAAGTGGCATGGGAAATGGCGTCGGTCACGTTGCACAGCTCGGGAACGGAAGCCTGCATAAAGCGCTTGCGGTAGTTGATATCGCTTTCGGTGCGTTCGGCGATGCGCGCCATTGTTTTGACCGCTTCCACCGGATAGGCGCCGGCGGCCGTTTCGCCTGAAAGCATAATGGCGGAAGTTCCGTCATAGATAGCGTTTGCGACATCGGTTGCTTCCGCACGGGTAGGACGCGGATTTTTGATCATCGAGTCGAGCATCTGGGTTGCGGTGATGACCTGCTTGCCGGCGCGGTAGGCTTGTTTGATGAGCTTTTTCTGGATTACGGGAACATCCTCCAGCGGGATTTCCACGCCAAGGTCGCCGCGCGCTACCATTACGCCGTCGCAGACCGTGAGAATTTCGTCGATGTTCGCCACGCCTTCGCTGTTTTCGAGCTTGGCAATGATGCGCATATCATGGCACCCCAATCTCGCCAGCTCCTCCTTGATCAGATTGATGTCGGCGGCGGTACGCGTAAAGGAGGCGGCCACAAAATCAAAATCGTTTTCCACCGCAAACCGCAGGTCGGCGCGGTCACGGCTGCTGATAAACGGCAGCGAGAGCTGAACGCCAGGCACATTGATGCCCTTGCTGGACGAAATCGTTCCGCCGTTGATAACCGTACAGGCGATTTCAGTGCGTGTGGTGCTGACGACGACCATATCGATCAATCCGTCGTCGATGAGGATATGCGTCCCGCGGGAAACGTCGTTGGGGAGCCCGGAAAAGCTGACGTGAACAAGTTCGTTCGTGCCGACCACGTCACGCGTGGTCAGTGTAAAGCTCTGCCCCGGCTTCAGTTCAACCTTCGGCTCCGCAAATTTGCCGATGCGGATCTCAGGCCCCTTTGTGTCGGCCAGCAGCGCAACGGGAAGCCCCAATTCCTCCCGGATACGCTTGACCGCTTCCACACGGACCTTCTGTTCCTCGTGCGTTTGATGCGAAAAATTGACGCGCGCAACGTCCATCCCCGAAAGCATCAGGGCGCGCAGCACGTTTTCGTCGTCAGTGGCCGGTCCAAGTGTACAGATGATCTTCGTTTTCCTCATATTTTCTTGTCTCCTTTATCCGATCGGGCAATATGCGGTTATCCCGAAAAGCCTCTAAATTTTCCTATTATATATATACTACGAAATGTGCGGAATTGCAAGAGCACAAGCGGAAAAACATATTCCGGTCAAAGTGAATTTTTTGTGCGCTTTAGCAAACTCCTTAATTCGCTTTATCATAATATGGACAAAATATGACTATTAAATGCTGTAAATTGAAAATGCCTTTAAGGCTGCAGCCGCAGTGGATCGCATATCGTCAAATACATATGACAATGGTTCGGATGCGCGCAAAATGACCTGAACGGGTTATCCGACAGCGGCTGCGCCGCACCGGTGAACAGATAATAAATGGAATGGAAACGCGGCGGGCGCGCAGACGTTTATATGAACGATGCGATCCGGACAGATGACCGTACAGACAGCGGATTTGTGCTTGCAGGCGGTCAAAGCGGGAAAGCGCAGGGAAACGCTGACCTTCCATTTTTATTCCGCCGTTGTTGCATACAAAAGTAAAAGCGGCCTGCATACAGGCCGCTTTATTCTATGCTGTTATTTTTCTTCTTTGGCGAAGTTGTCGAAATAGCCTTGGATAAGAATGATCGGCGTACCCTTGTCGCCCGAGCCGGACGTCAGGTCGCACAGACTGCCGATGAGATCGGTCAGCCGGCGGGGTGTGGTTCCCTGGCTGGACATCTGGCCCTTCAGGTCGCTGTCCTTGTTGGAGATACTGTCCTTGATCGCGGCCGTCAGCGCCTCGCCCGAGAGGGCGGCAAAATCGTTGTCGGCCAGATATTTCAGCTTCAGCTCGTTCGGCTGGCCTTCCAGTCCCTCGGTGTATGCGGGGCTGACCACGGGGTCCGCCAATTCCCAGATTTTACCCATCGGATCCTTGAATGCGCCGTCGCCGTAGATCATAGCCTCGATCTGTTTGCCTGTTGCTTTGCGCAGGCTGTCGGCCAGCTTGTTGACAAAGGCCTGACAATCGCGCGGGAACAGTTTTACGCTGTCCTCGGTCGCCTTGTTGGAGCCGAGAAGTCCATATTGCTCATTGTAGCCGCTGCCGTCAACCGGTGCGGTCATCAGATCGCTCAGCAGCAGCACCTTCTCCGCACCTGCAGCCAGCAGACGGCGCTGGGAACGGCGGCGCGTGTGGATGTCGCAGCAGAGCACGTTTTTCGTGTAGGGCAGGATGGCGCGGACATCGTTGGCGAACACAAACTCGACCTCGCAGCCCTGGCTGCGGAACAGGTCGCCGTAATATTCGACGTAGTCGACGCCGGTGAACGGATGCTTGGTGAAGCCGAACAGCTCACGGTACTGCTTTTCGGTCAGCACATCGCTCCACGGATTGATGCCCTTTTCATCCAGCAGGTCCTCGTTAAACAGATGATTGCCCACCTCATCGGACGGATAGCTCATCAGTATGTAGGCTTTTTTGAACGCCTTTGCGATCCCCTTCAGGCAGATGGCGATGCGGTTGCGGCTGAGGATGGGGAAGGTCAGCCCTACCGTATCGGTGCCGAATTTGGCGGCGCAGTCCTTGGCGATGGCGTCGGTCGTGACATAGTTGCCCTGACTGCGGGCGACCACGGCCTCCGTGACCGCTACGATGTCTTTGTCCGCAAAGCGGATGCCCTGTTCCTCGCCGCAGGCGAGAATGGCGTCGGTGACGATCTGCACAAGGTCGTCGCCCTCGCGGATCACGGGGCAGCGCACGCCGCGGGAGGTGGTGCCGACAGTTCTCATAATATTGCTCCTCTTTATCATCAAGATACGGCAGATCCGTGCATGGGTGAACCCATTGCATGCTAAGCCACCCTTTATTATAATGCAAAAGTATACAAATGTAAAGAGTGAAAACGATATTTTTACAATTTCCACGTAACAAAGGGAAGCTTGGGGATCGGCTTTGTTGTTGTTCTCCGGCAGAATAAGGCGGCTTTTCGGGGCGTCGGCATTTTTGTCCGTATTGTACGGTTTTTATTTACTTTTTGAAAGATGTGTGCTAAAATAAAAAAGATAAAATCGACTGATTTTCTGCAATGGGTATCATTTTGAAGAAACAACCTTCAAGCCGTGCGTTCTGCGGGCTGATTCCGCAGCGCAAAGGCGGCCGAATTACATCTTGGAAAGGAAAGGTCATTATTATGAAAAAAGTCCGTATCGGCATCGTCGGCGCCGGCAACATCGCCACGAATGCCCACATGCCCGCGTACGCGGCGTGCGACAAGGCGGAGGTCGTCGCCGTCGCCGACCTCAATCTGGAGCGTGCGGAGGCTTTTGCCAAGCGCTTCGGGATCCCTCACGCTTACGCTTCCGTCGAAGAACTGCTGGCGAACGAGGACATCGACGCTGTGGACGTCTGTACCTGGAACAACGGCCACGCGCCCGTGACCATCGCCGCCGCCAAGGCCGGCAAGCACATCCTGTGCGAAAAGCCGTTTGCAGACAGCTTGGAGCATGCGCTCGAAGCCAAGGCCGCCGTGGAGGAGGCCGGCGTGCAGTTCCTGCTCGGCGTACCAAGCCGCTTCAATCCGCAGAATGCGCTGGTTCGTGAGCTGCTGGACAAGGGTGAGTTCGGCGACATCTACTACGCCAAGACCTCCTATCTCCGCCGCCGCGGCACCCCGACCGGCTGGTTTACCGACAAGCGCGTGGCAGGGGGCGGTCCCATCCTGGACATCGCCGTCCACCGCATCGACGCCGCGTGGTATATGATGGGCAACCCGAAGCCGGTGCGGGTCAGCGCCGCGGTTTCCAACCGCCTCGGTGCGTTCCGGACCAAAGGCATCGAGCGCTGGCAGGGCACGCCCTGTCCCGATAACCAAAACGACACCGAGGACTTCGGCGCGGGCGCCATCCACTTTGAAAACGGCGCGATCCTGCTCTTCGAGGCCTCGTGGGCGATCAACGGGCCCGATTTTCAATATACTCAGCTTTACGGTACAAAGGGCGGCGTCACGCTGGACCCGCTGACCGTCTACGGCGAACGGAACGGTTATCTCAGCGACGATAAGCTGAATCCAGGCCCCGGTAAGAGCTTTGAACTGGAAATTGCGCACTTTGTCGACTGCGTCCTGACCGGCGCGCCCACCCGAACGCCGGTTGACCAGGCCTGCGACCTGCAGCGGATGCTGCAGGGCATTTACGACTCGGCGCGGCTGGGCCGGGAAGTTACGCTTTGAGCGTGCGGGAGGCACATATGAAAACCTGTATCAGTACATACAGCTTTGCAAGGCTCATCGGCAGCGGCGCGATGGACCACTTCGATGTTCTGGATAAAATCCACGAGATGGGCGTTCCGGCGGCCGAGCTGGTGCTTGACGACAACACCTCGTCTTCGCCGCTGGAATTCGCCTGCCGTCTGGCCGACCATGCCCGGAAACTGGGTTTGGACGTGCCGATCTACACCACGGGTGCGAATTTCTGCTGCCCGGATGTGGAGGCGGAGATCCGCCGGGTCGAGCGGCATATCGATATCGCGGCGGAGGCGGGAATCCCCCTGCTTCGCCACGATATTACACCCGGGTTTTATGAGGGCTACACAGGCCTTCGGACCTTCGAGGCCATCCTGCCCGTGCTGGCCGCCGCCATTCGGGAAGTTGCGGATTACGCGCAGAAAAAGGGCGTGACCACCTGCTCGGAGAACCATGGACGTCTTGTGCAGGACAGCGACCGGATGCTTGCGGTTTTTACCGCCGTCAACCATCCCAACTACCGCTATCTCTGCGACATCGGCAACTTCGGCGGTGTGGATGAAAACTGTGCGGTCGCTGTATCCAAGCTCCTGCCTTTCATTGCCCATGTGCATGCCAAGGATTCCTTCGTGCGGGACGGCATGCGGCAGGACCCGGGCCGCGGATGGGTGCTCAGCCGTGCCGGAAATTACCGGCGTGCGACGATCTTCGGCCACGGCGACCAGCCGGCTTATCAGTGCCTGAAGATCATTTATGCGTCGGGTTATCGCGGCTATGTTTCGCTGGAATTCGAGGGCATGGAGGATCCGCTGACCGCCATTGAGATCAGCATGGAGAACCTGAACCGTTATCTGGCTCAGATTATGGGGTGAGCGGATGAAGCGAGACTGGCTTTTTGAAAATGTCAGGGTCCTGAAGGACGACTTCGCCTTTGCCGACGTGTCTGTCGCCGTTCGGGACGGCGTCATCGCCGGGATCGGTCAGCCGGACGGGACCGGATTGCAGAAGATTGACGCGACGGGCATGACTTTGATTCCCGGGCTTATCGATACCCACTTCCACGGTGCACTGGGCAACTGTTTCGGCCGCACCGGATCGGAGGGGATCCGTGAGGTGGCGGCGTTTGAAGCCGGGCAGGGCGTCACCGCCATCATCCCCGCTGTGTCCGCCACCACCGACGAAAATGTTTTTGACACCCTGCAAAGCATTCGGGAAGTTATGGCGTCCGGCTCGGGCGGTGCACGGGTGGAGGGCGTCCATCTGGAGGGTCCCTTCCTTTCGGCGGAATACCGGGGCGGGCAATGGCTGAAGTATCTTCAGCCGCCGACTGTAAAAAAGCTCCGTGCGTTTTGGGAAGCGTCCGGCGGCTGCATCCGTATTTTAACCCTTGCGCCGGAATGCGGGGACGGACTCTCTGTGGTCCGCGAGGCGGCGTCGCTGGGCATCGCCGTGGCGCTGGGCCATACCGGCGCGGATTATGATACCGCCAAAGCCGCCATTGATTGCGGGGCCACCATTGCCACACATACTTTCAACGGGATGGTCGGGCTGCATCACCGCGCGCCCGGGGTGCTGGGCGCCGTCCTGACCGACGACCGCGTGTCGTGCGAGATCATTGCCGATTTCGTCCATCTCCATCCTGCAACCGTGGATTTGATCTGCCGCGCCAAGGGGATGGATCGGGTCCATCTGGTCAGCGATTCGATGTATGCCACCGGCCTGCCCGACGGCGATTATCCCGAGGAGGACCGCGTGCGCCACATCCGGAACGGCGCCTGCGTGCTGGACGACGGCCGTATCACCGACTCCCAGGGCCGTACCGTAGACTTTAAAAATACGATCCTGATCATGACCTCCAATATCGGATCCCAGTATCTGCTGGACGGCATTCAGGACGACGGCAGCATCTCCGAAGAGGCGAGAAACCTGGTCATGCAGGATCTGCGTGCACACTTCCGTCCGGAGTTCCTGAACCGTCTGGATGAAACAATTATGTTCAAACCATTGACAAAAGACAACATTGGTCATATCGTAGATCTGTTGCTGAAAGGACTGAACAAACGTCTGGCAGACCAGGAGCTTACCGTCGAACTGAGCCCGGCTGCAAAACAGTTTGTCATCGAGGGCGGCTACGACCCTGTTTACGGCGCCCGTCCATTGAAACGTTTCGTACAGAAAGAGGTAGAAACCAGCACCGCAAAACTGATCCTTGGCGGTCAGGTCAGCGAGGGCGATACGATCCTTCTGGATGTGGAAAACGGCGGCCTGAAGGCAATGATCAAACCAGGTGTGGAGGTAGTAGACGAATGATGCCGAAAGATCCCGTAATGCTGCTGAGCTATGTCAATACGCAGTTAAGAGATTTTTACCCGTCGCTCGCAGAATTCTGCGCGGCCATGCAGACAGAGGAATCAGATCTGCGGGAAAAACTGGCGCTCATCGACTATGAGTACGATGAGAAAACGAACCAGTTTGTATAAGAATAACCAGGCCCTGAAAAAAATTGCGGAAAAAGGCGTTCCGTATGTGGAAAAAACACATACGGGGCGCCTTTTTTACGCAAAGCGTGTTTCTTATAACTGACAGGAAAAATCATATCTATAATAGAAGAAATGTGGTAAAATGGAGGAAAAGAAAATCCGCTGAAAATGGGGAAACAGCGGATCTGGAGAAGGAGGAAACAAATATGTATTTTGGTGTACAGATGTATGGGGTATCCAAAGAATGGAAACAGGATCTCGAAGGATTTTTAAAGAAAATCTATGAGGCAGGCTACCGCCAGATCGAGCCGTGTCTCGGATTCCGTGTTGATGCCAGGGACTACGGTTTCTGGATCCCGGAGGATCTGGAGCAGGCAATGCCGCTGCTTGCAAAATACCACATTGAGGTTCATGCGGTCCACATTTTCCTGGATGAATACCACTATGAAAGAGAACTTGCCATTCTTACAGAACTGGCGCAGAAATACCACATTTCCTGGTTTGTCGTAAAGAGCCCGGCACGCCTGACAAAAGATGTTCTGGACGAAACCGCTGCAAGATACCGCGAATTGGCAGAAGAACTGGAAAAAGCCGGAGCAGGTCTTCTGATCCACAACGAAAAAGAAGATATCTGTATCCGCGTGAATGGAAAAACAGCGTACGAATATCTACTGGAAGCCTGCGGTGAAAAAGTCGGAGCAGAAGTAGATGCCGGCTGGATGTACTGCGGCGGCGTCGACCCGGAAGAGTTCCTCTGGGCGCATGCGGGCCGAGTCAAAGCCGTTCATTATAAAGATATGAAAATCACCGGCCAGGAAGTGCCGCTTGGAAAAGGCATGGTTGATCTGAAAGCCTGCTTCCAGTTCGCCCGCGCAAACGGTGCACTGCAGATTGTGGATATGGATGCGGCAACACTGGAGGATACCTGCCGTGCCGGAAAAATGCTCTCCGGATGGACAGGGGACAGAGACAACACCGACAGCATTCTCTGCACGATGGATGTGGAGACCGGAGAAGAAACCGTGCTGCATGAGTTTCCGGGAATCATCGAGGCACCGAACTGGCTGAACGATGGAAACACCCTGCTTTATAATGCGGATGGAAAAATCTACCGCTATGAGATCGACAAAGACCATGTGGAGCAGGTTGATACCGGTTTCTGCGTGCAGTGCAACAATGACCACGTTCCGTCACCGGACAACCAGCTGCTGGCGGTAAGCTGCATGCCGCCGGAACTTACAGATGGAACGTATGAATCCCACATCTACGTGCTCCCGATGACAGGCGGTGAACCAAAAGACCTCACCGGACCGGGTCTCAGCTATCTGCACGGCTGGTCGCCGGACGGAAAAGAGCTTGCGTACTGTGCCTTCCGCAAAAAGCCGGAGGAGGAGATCATGCGCATTGAGATCTGTACGATTCCATCAGACGGCGGCAAGGAAACCTGCCTGACGGACGGCAAAGGCTACAACGACGGTCCGGAGTATTCACCGGACGGAAAGCACATCTGGTTCAACAGCACCAGAAGCGGTCTGATGCAGGTATGGCGGATGAACCGTGACGGCAGCGGTCTCACCCAGATGACCGATTCCGATGCCAACAACTGGTTCGGCCACGTTTCGCCGGATGGAAAACACGTCATTTACCTGACCTTCGCTAAAGGTGAGCTGGAACCGAATGAGCATCTGCCGAACATGTATGTATCGCTTGGAATGATGGATTATGACGGACAGAATAAGAAAAAACTGCTGGATCTTTTCGGCGGCCAGGGCAGTATCAACGTCAACTCCTGGGCACCGGACAGCCGTAGAATTGCGTATGTGAAATATGTGCTTCATCACAAATAAAGGAATATCTTAAGAAAATCTGACGGGCCGTAAAAATTCATGGAAGTATTGTGAAAAAACGTTGAAAGTATTTTAGCGGAAATGCACAAGAATTCTTACGAATTTTTACGGCCCGTTGACTCTTTTTCTGACACACGTATAATGAAAGTAACAAGAGAAACTGCGGCCCCTGGCGGCTGCAAAACAATCAAAAGGAAAGGAGGATTTGTGTTATGAAGAAAACGAAAAAAATGCTTTCGTTTGTACTGTCCATGCTTCTGATCGTGACGATGTTCCCAACCATGGCATTCGCAAAAGAGGAAGCCAAAACGTGGAAGTTCGGAGAGCTTTCGCTGAAAGCAGGCGACGTTCTCGGCAAAGATACGGAGATTAAAAATGATGCAGAGAACAGAGAAATCCGAATACTTTCAGAAAAAACAAATCCGGATGAAAAGAAAGATCAGAAAGATGACAAAGAAAGAATAAAAACAGAAAAAGAGGCTGTGATCGCAGCGGCGGCTTCCTGGAATCTGAAGGATCTTACGGAAAAGGCCAAAAAGGCTCCGGCAGATTATCTGCTTAAAAAGGCAGACAGCTGGAACGGAAGCTGGATTGTAACAAAGATCGCAGAAACGGAAACAAAAGATGCCATTGAAATCCAGGTAAGAACCTATGAGTACGCAGCTGTAACAGAAATCCAGGGCATACCGAAAGAAATCCCGGGAACCACCGCACTGACGGGCAAAGCAGTTCCAGAAAATGCAGATCAGAAACAGATCACATGGGAAATCACGGATGCCGGAATGACAGGTGCTGTTTTAGACGGCACAAACCTGAAAGTAACGAATGCCGGAACCGTAAAACTTCTGGCGACAATCAAAGACGGAAAGAAAACCGGCGTTGACTTCACACAGGAATTCACTGTGATTGTAAAAGCCGCAGATTACACCAAAGTAACAGAAGCGCTGGCGCTGATCCCGGAGGACATGGGCCGGTATACAGAAGAAAGCGCGGCAGCTGTTCAGAAAGCAAAAGATGCGGTAAAAGAGAACCTGTCATCAGCTGAACAGGAAACCGTAAATGGTTATGCGGCAGCCATTCAGACAGCAGTAAACGCACTGACGCTTCTTGGCGCAGATTACACAGAAGTTGATGCAGTACTTGCCAAAGTTCCGGGAGATCTTTCTATCTATACGGAAGAGAGCGTGGAAGCACTGAATGCAGTCATCGCATCCATCGACCGCACCAAAACGATAGAAGAGCAGCAGGCAGTTGCTGCTTATGCGGAAGCACTGGAGAATGCAATTGCAGCACTGGTACGCAAACCGGTTCCGGCAGATTATCAGGGAGTGGAAGAACTCCTGGGAAAGATTCCGAAAGACTTATCCATTTATACCGAAAAGAGTGTAAAAGCACTGAATGCGGCAAAAGAAGCCATTGTATGGGATCTGGATGACAGCAGACAGGAGGAAGTCGATCAGTTTGCAGAAAACCTGAAAGCAGCTCTTGACGGACTGACCCTGAAACCGGCGGACTACAGCGCCGTAGACGCGGCTCTTGCCAAAGTTTCGAATGATCTGAGTATTTATACGGAAGAAAGCATTCAGCCGCTTCAGACAGCGATCAACAGCGTAGAAAGCGGAAAAACCATTCTGGATCAGGCAGAAGTAGACGGCTGGGCAGCAGCAATTGAAAATGCACTGGCAGGACTGCAGGTTCGGAAAGCAGATTATTCCAAAGTAGAGGAAGCCATCAAAAAGATTCCGGCGGACCTCAGTCTGTATACCGATGCGTCTGTAAAAGCACTGGAAGATGCAAAGAACAGCGTCGTAACCGAGCGGCCGGTCACAGAGCAGGAGAGCGTAGACGGTTACGCAAAAAAGATCGAGGCAGCGATTGCCGGCCTTACGTATAAAGATGCGGACTACAGCAAAGTAGATGCCGCAGTGAAGAAGATTCCAAACGATCTGAAGAAATACACGGACGAGAGCGTAAAAGCAGTCAATGATGCAAAAGCAGCGATTGTACGCGGAAAGAATATCACGGAGCAGAAGACGGTGGATGGTTATGCGGCAGCGCTGGAAAAAGCGATTGCCGGCCTGAAACAGAAACCGATGACTGCGCAGAATCTTCCGAAGATTACCAAAGGAGTCAATCAGTCAGGTATGCAGGGCAAGGAGCTTTCCTTCACCGCAGATTTTGAAGCAAAGGATCTCAAAAAGGTTCTCATCGACCAGAAAGAGATTGATGCGAAGAATTATGTGACGGCTGGAAAAGAGAATACGCAGGTTACGCTGAAGGCCGAGTATACAAAGAGTCTGGCAGAAGGCAAGCATACGATTTCAATCGTTTCAAGCAAGGGCCAGGCGGATACCGTATTCTATCTGAAGAAAGCAACAAAGAGTCCGGACACGGGAGACCGCACACAGGTGATGCTGTGGGTGATCCTGCTCGGCGTTTCTGCAGCAGCAGTGGTCGGAGCAGTTGTTTATCGTAAACGTGAGAAATAAGAGTTGAAAGGGAAAGGGCGCCGGAAGGCGCCTTTTCTTTTGGACGGTTTCGGATAGATTGTAAATAGTCAGATAAAATACAAAATATGCAGAATTAACTATATTTTTCTAAAAATAAGAAAATTCGAAAAAAGGTGTTGACTTTTGCTTTTGGCGGTGTTATTATAACTAAGCTGTCAGCGAGAGCTACAGTGAATGAGTTCTTTTGAAACAGAAAAACCTAGTTCGGAGCCGGGTGGCTGCCGCGGGTTGCAAAAACTGCTTCAAAAAACTTGAAAAAAGTTCTTGACAAAAGCGAATGAGTTTGATAAAATTAACGAGTTGCTGATCGAGAGAACAGCAGGGGACAAAACGTTCCCAGGAAGTTCGAAAGAGCTTCAAAAAATAAATTTAAAAAGTTCTTGACAAACGAAAAGCTCTGTGATAAAATAAACGAGCTGATCCGAGTCGGAACAGCAAAGATCCTTGATAA
>ERZ826764.2704-NODE-2704-length-16004-cov-3.153803_pt1 | contig 16004 bp, 14 predicted proteins | sample MGYA00519870_ERZ826764 | MGnify/ENA primary metagenome ERZ826764 (study PRJEB31778, sample SAMEA3449239) | human gut metagenome | biome: human gut; feature: human-associated habitat; material: faeces | place: United Kingdom | collected 2010/2012 ...
TTTGCCCACTGTCATGGAGTTGAAATGGACTTTGGCATCGATCTGTCGCCCGTTGATCTTACCTACATTTGTGAAATTCAGATCCAGAAAATCAGTGTAGGTAAAAGATCCCGTTTTCGTCTTGATGGGAACACACAGCAAGTCATAATTGTATTTTCCTTTAATCATTTTTCCAGAAACGCCGCTCCATGTGGCGGTATAGTTATGATATCCCAGCAGCAGCTTGTTGCTGTAGGCAACTGATAGATTCGTGCTGGGGATCGTCTTCAAAGTCGCCCCATAGCAGGTCGCCGCGCTCCCGAAGAAAAGAACCGCCAGCAGCAGTGTACTCAGTAACAACCGCTGTAACGGATCAAATCCTGATCTTTTTACTGATCCGCCCATTTCACCGCTCCTCCTTTCTGTCCATCCGACTGGATCGTCTCGCTGAAACAGATCATGCGAAAATCGTTGATGTCCTCCTTTGCCTTAATGGTAGTAAAGAGCGGCTCGCTGGTCTGTCCCGGCAGAAGCACGTGCTGATAGTAATAGAATCCATCCTCCTGCTTTTCGCTCCAGTCCTTTTTATTAAGATCTATCTGTATCTTCTCCCGGCAGTCAGGGTCTTCTATTTCTGCAAAGATCCTGACAAGGCAAGGGATGCTTCCGGTGTTTTTCACAGCGACACGCTTTTCGTAGCTGACTCCCTTCTCAAAGGATCCGTATGTGCCGAATCTCTCTTCGATCCGGCTTGTATTCTCCCCTACCGAAAACCTGTTGTGTAGCGTATCTGCACTCAGCAGAAAAGCCGCTGCTGCAGGCAATGCCACCGTGCATATCAGTAAAACCACTGCCAATCCCCAGGATATCTTCCCGGGAAACCGCACCAGCCCTCTGCCCCGCGGTTTCCCTCCCGCATTGAAATTCCTCTCCATCATATCCCCCGTTTCTCATTACACGGATCAACTGTTCTGTGTTTTTATCAGCTTCAGCACATCTGCCGGTACGCCGCTGCTGACGCCCAGATCCTCTGTCTGGATGGCCAGGACATCCACATCAATAGTCAGTTTCGTATCGCGATCCAGCTGTCCTTCCACCAGATTGAGGAAAGTCACACTGTCAAAGAGCGCTCCCGTATTCCCCTGCGGTGACAACTTCTTCATAGCTCCGTCTGCGTCGATATACGCATAAGTATAAACCGAAGCACCAGCCTCCTCCGACTGATCCACCAGTTTCCAGCCGCTGTTGACCGTATAATGGAACAGATCCTGCTTCCTGCTGTCCTGCAGACTGCCGTCCGCTGCCGCCGTCTTCACGGAAGCCGTCGGCACTTTCACCTGCAGAAATACAAAGGCATCGTTACTTCCCATGTTGGTCACCTGAGGATCCTTTTTTACCGTCTTGTTTGGCGTCAAGGCCCTCCCATCGTCCGGGTTCCACCCCGGCTCCGTCAGGTCTACCGATACATTTCCCACGATAAACTCATTTGCCGCACTGCCCCGATCTGTAAAAAACGCCGTAGCCGATCCCAGCAGCATTACCCCGATGACAGCACAAACTGCGCACATTTTCTTTTTCATTCCCTTTTCCTCCTTTTGAATAGTATGTAATATTTTAACATTTGCTAAATCATACATTATCTTCCAGCATATGTCAAGCACGATCCGTAAAAAATTCCCAGAATGTAATCAACGCGCCCAAAAAAAGAAATAAGCCGGAGTATTACACTCCGACTCTTAACCTCTCTATTATGCTCCTGCGGGAGATCCCTCTGTACAACAGCGCCGGAAGCACTGCGCCCGCCGCCAGGAATACCGGCGCCGTTATAAATATCCCCTTCAGCGTGAAACGGTAACTGTAAAACCAGAACATGTTTTCCAGCATTCTGCCTGCTATAGGTTCTATGATGATACTGAGCACAATGGACAGCAATATCGCATAGGCAGCGTACAGCAGTCCCTCGTATATCAGCATCGATCGCAGTTGCTTCCCAGTCATCCCTATCGACTGCAACACTGCGAACTCATATCGTCTGCTCATCATACCCGTCATGATGCTGTTGAAAAAGTTGAGTATCCCCACGAGCCCGGTTATCACACAGAGCACTCCGCCCAGCAGCGTGAACATATTCCTGAATCCTTCAAATTCTGCTCTGACAGTAGCTTTGCTCTCATACATCAGCGATGACGCCGGACTGCTGGTCAATTCCTTGAGGAAAGCTTCATCGCCGTCTTCCGCTCTGCGATCTGGCGCATCGAACATGTAAAACATCGGGAAGATCTCTGCGTCGCTGTCCGCTCTGAGCCTTTCCGAATTTATCACTGCGTCGATCGATGAAAAATCCGAGTATCGGAAAGACATGCTGTACGGCACGCTCACGACTGCGCAGACGGTGTATCTGACATCGTGACTTCTTGCCACCTTGTATTTGATATATTCGCCCGGCGTGTTCTCGCTCGACTTTTCACCGGTCCGGCTGTCGATAAAGTACCCCTCATCGATGTAAGTCACGGTCACAGTATCGCCCGGTTTCGGAAGGCTGTCCCCATCCATAAGGTTTCCGTTATCGTCTGTTTCAGCCGCCACCGCTATGGCATTCTCTCCGGAATCACTCATCGGTGCGAGTTCTCCGTCGATGACCTGCAGCTTTTGCAAAAGTTCAGCGTCCAGACCTTCTATTTGCAGATCACTACACGGCATATTCTCCCTGCCCTCCTTCTGCAGCGCCTGCTTTGCATATGAGGTCTGTTCATCGTCATCCAGAGCATCGTCATCCGAAGACCCGGCGCTTTTCGGCAGCCAGATCACAGAATCTGTATCATCCAATGACCAGGCCATGCCGCTAACCGAACTTTCAGTCCCAGCTTTTATCTCAGCGATCTCACCCTCGGACAACCCTGATTCGGTGCCGTGTGCCTGAAAATTGAAATAGTCTGTTTTCCCTACAATGAAGTCAGCACAGGTCTGCTTACTGAGGTATTTTTCCATGTCAAAACCGCCTACGAAAGCACACAGCACAGAAAGCAGCACGACCGACAGTGCCATCGACAGTATCACAACCAGCGTTTTCAGCCTGTTGCGACCTAGATTAGCAAGAGCCATCTGCCCAAGACCAGCACTTTTCATAGCACCTGGTTTCCGGATCCGCCGCATTTTACCGATTTTATGCTGACCATGCGAAGCATCGGCATACTTTACAGCTTCTACGGGAGAAACTTTTGACGCCATCCGAGCCGGTCTGGCGCATGACAGAAATACCGTCACGATGGAAAACAATGCAGATGCTGCGAATATCACAGGTGATATGCTCACCTCCACACACGAAGTTCCCAGAGAGGTAGATTCCATGATCACCGGCATCAGCACGCGCCCTGCCAGATATCCGATCACCAGCCCCGCCGGGCAGCCTTCCGCACAGAGCATCATAGCCTGCTGTCTCACAATTCTTCGAAGCTGCCGCGGGGTCACCCCTACGGTCTTCAGCAGTCCGTAGTATCTTATGTCGCTGCTGACCGATATCCTGAATATATTGTAGATGATCAGATATCCGGTCATTATGATCAGTATCAGCAGCGCCGCAGCAGCTGCGACCATCTCCAGATCTATACCATCCGCTGCCTGCGATGCCGTATACCCCCAGTTCACTCCGTATCTGACATAACCATCTTTATCCAGATCATCAGACTGAAAACCGAGATCATTCTCAACGGTTTTCATGTTTTCTTCTATGCCAATGCTCGTCCTGAACATGACGTTGATATCCTCACGCAAATGGTCTGCACCGCCACCGAATGCAGCCTGTTCCACCTTCCTTACATAGGCTTCTGACACATTTATGAAATGTACCGGAGAAATATCATCGTAGTCCCACCAGCCAACCAGCCGGAAGGTATCAGTCCGGCTGCCGACGGTACTGTCCACATCCAGCATATCATATGTGAGTTTGATCTTAGCGCCAATCTCGGGATCAACGCCAAGAGCATCCAGTGCAGCAGTATCCATGATGATCTCGTCTTCCGCCTCTGGCATATGTCCTTTGCTGAGGTTGATATAGCTCCATTTCGCATTGTTGTCGTCCATGTAGCTTATCTCCGCAGGAATTTTTGCAAAGCCTCCATCCGTGATGATCCCGGCAGTGATGCGCCGACCGACTGCTTTGACCTTCGAGTTGCTTTCTATCATCGAAGCCTGCTGACTGGTCACATCCTTGAAGGTTCCGTGCGCATACCCTCCGATCTGACGGAATGTATAGGATTCATAGCTCGTGTTAATCGACATCATTATCGTGAAAAGTGCCGTGAACAGGACGGTCGTCATCGCTATGGCCACTGCAGCTGTGATGTTGCGCCTGCCTGCCGCCTTGAAAGATTTGACACTAAGTCGTCTTACAGCTTTTCTGTTTTTCACTTTCATCGTGTCACGCCTCCTGTCCGCCAGTTCTGATCCTGCCGTCCTCGATCCGGATGATTCGATCAGCAAGCTGAGCGATTTCCTCGTTATGAGTGATCATCACTATGGTCTGAGCATACTGCTGACTCGTTACCTTAAGCAGCCCCAGCACATCCTGTGACGTCCTGCTGTCGAGGTTTCCAGTAGGCTCATCGCACAGCAGGATCGCAGGCTTCGTCGCCAGCGCTCTTGCGATCGCCACCCTCTGCTGCTGTCCTCCGGATAGCTGTCCCGGAAGGTTCTCCAACTTGCTGCTTATCCCCAGCATTTCCGTTACGCTGCTGATGTATTTACTGTCGATTTTTCTTCCATCCAGCTCCACCGGAAGCACGATGTTCTCATAAACATTGAGCACCGGCACAAGATTGTACGCCTGGAAAACGAAACCGATCTTTCTTCTACGGAAGATCGTCAGCGCCTCGTCTTTCAGCGAGAATATGTCTCTGTCGTCCACGAACACTTTGCCGGATGTCGGCCTGTCGAGACCTCCGAGCATATGAAGCAGCGTGGACTTTCCCGATCCCGAAGATCCCACCACTGCAACGAACTCGCCGGTTTCGACCGACATATTGATGCCATCTAGCGCCCGCACCTCTCCGGCGCCACTGCCGTATATCTTTTTCAGGTTTTCTGTTTCAAGTATTGCCATCGATTTTCTCCTTTCACCGCCCCGAATGTCTGCACCGCACGATACAGACGTCAAAAAAAATCTGTACGAAAGAGCCGTTCTTTTGCTCCCTTCATACAGATGATATCAAAATAATCTTTCCACATTATTTCCAGCAGGAAACAAATCATAACAGTTCTGTAAGATTTCATTCGCTGTTTCCGATGCGCTGCGATGCATCCTGCTCTGCAGATGGCAGGAATACGGAGAATACCGAGCCTTTTCCTTTTGCTGAGTTGACCTTGATATAGCCGCCCTCCGCCAAGATGATTTCCCGGGCAAGATAAAGACCTATTCCCACACCTTCTTGCTCCTGTGTGTCCTTCCCGCGATAAAATCTCGTAAAGACCTGCGACATCTCCTGCTCCTGTATACCGATGCCTGTATCGCTTATCTCTATGCAAACGAACATCTCGTATCTCTTCACACTTACGATCACACTGCCGCTGTTCGTGTATTTAATCCCGTTGTCGATGATGTTTCCCAGCGCTTCTGCCGTCCATTTCCTGTCAAACACTCCCTGGCAGTCTTCTGCAGGCTGTACAGAAAGTTTCAATCCCTTTGCTGCGGCCTTTTCCATATAGGATGCAGCAACTTCTTCTGCAAGCTGACTAATACTCCCGTTCTCCGGATGCAATGCGACTATCCCGGTTTCCAGACGCGACAGTTTCACTAGAGAAGTGATAAGGAAACTAAGCTTTTCCGTCTGTGTATGAAGCTGAAAAGTGTACTCTTTCGCAGACTGAAGCAGTTCCATCTCATCGAGCAGTTCCGAATACAGCTGTATATTTGCGATCGGGGTCTTCGTCTGGTGAGAGATATCGGATATCAAAGTCTTGATCTTTTCTTTTTCGTTCTTTACACGCTCTGCTGAGATCTCCGATGTCAAAAGATAATCCGCGAACCTGTTTTCCAGTGCAGAAAATCTCGACTCATCGAAATCCTGTTCTTTAAAACTTCCCTTCCGCGCAGTCTCCAGCATTTCTTCAATACTGTCCATGATCCTGCGCTGTTTCCTGTGCATTACCGCCACTGCGATCACCGATACCAGCACGACGATCACAGCTGCCGCAACTGCAACTATTGTGATATTACTCATCTTCTTTCACCCACATATAGCCTTTGCCATAAACGGTCTTTATATCATCCTTTGCACCCAGCTTATCCCTTAGTCTCTTGACCGTCACGGAAAGCGCATTTTCATTCACATACTCCGCACCATCCGTCCATACGCAATCCACAAGACTTCCCCGGCTAAGGGTAATACCACGATTTTCAATAAAGATCCTCAACAGCTTCTGCTCCGTCTTGCTGAGCTCCACCGGCCTTGCCTCTGCATAAAACTCCATGCACTGAAAATCGAAGCGGTATTTCCCCAGGCATACTGCGGTTTCCTGTATCGCTTTTCTGCGAAGCTGCGTGTTCACCCGCGCACGGAGCACTGCAAGGCTGAAGGGTTTGGTGATATAGTCGTCTGCGCCCATTTCCAGCCCGCTGACGATATCGGTCTCCATATCGTTCGCAGTCAGCAGTATCACAGGCACATCGCTTTGCTGCCGCAGCTCCTTGAGAAACTCGAACCCGCTTCCATCCGGAAGATTCACATCCAGTATAATGAGAGCAGGCGTTGATCCCGCCATCAGCTTTCGGGCATCTGCCAGTTTGCCGCATATCCTGATATCACGCTGCTGTGATGCCAGTGCCCGACCAAGCCCGGCAGCCAGCGCCGCATCATCTTCTATTATAATGATTTTGTCTCTCATATCCCCCTGCCGATCATCCTACCAACTTCATCCTATTACGCTATAACTGGTCTCGCCTTTCCACCATCCGACCCCGCATGCCATCCCGATATACTTCTAACAGCTCCACCGAAACGAACTGGTTCAGCATCCCCTGTGCAGCCTCCGGATCCTCATAGGGCACGTACACCTTGATGTAGTTGCCCGTATAGCCGGTGATCATCTGCTGATCCTCCAGCAATTCTTCCAGCAGCACCCGTTCCATCCGTCCTTTATTTTCAGCAAAGAACGCTTCTGCCGACTTCTTTCCCACGTCGTGGAGCCTGTCGCTCCTGCGGTTTTTCACCTGCGGAGCCACATGCCCTTTCATAGAAGCCGCCTTGGTAAACGGCCGCTTGGAATACTTGAAGATGTGGGTTTTGCAGAAAGTGCATTCTTCCACCAAGCTGCAGCTATCCTCAAAATCCGCTTCCTTTTCTCCTGGAAAACCCACGATGATATCCGTCGATAATCCGTAATACGGATCCACTTCCCGCAGCGTCGAAACAATATCCATGTAAGCCTCTCTGTCATACGGCCGGTTCATGGCCGCAAGCACCTGACTGCTGCCGCTCTGAGCAGAAAGGTGAAGATGATGGCACAGCTTGTCGTACTTCAAAAGTCTCTTTACATAATCCGCATCAACCACCGCCGGTTCCAGAGAGCTCAAACGGATCCGAAAATCCCCCGGGATATCGCTCAGTGCAGCGATGACCTTCTCCACACCGTAAGGCTCCTCCGGCAGTCTGCCCGCCTCATCAGGCCGGATCTGCTCCATCTCATAAAGAGCCGTATTGATGCCCGTCAGCACGATTTCCCGATACCCGCCGGCGATCAGCTTTTTTGCTTCTGCCACGATTTCCGAAAGCCCTCGGCTCCGCACTTTGCCCCGTGCATACGGGATGACACAGTAGGAGCAAAAACGATTACATCCCTCCTGGATCTTGATATACGCCCTCGTCCGGTTTTCCGTGTTGACTACCAGGCCTGTCTCGTCGTAAGCATCCAGTTCCTCGTAGCCCTTGACGTGAAGCTGGCGCATACCGTGTTCCTGAAATTCCGCGACGTAATCCGTCAGATGGCTCTTTTCATTGGTGCCCGCCACGATATCCACACCGTCTACCGCCGACACTTCCTCCGGGCTGATCTGAGCGTAGCAGCCCGTCACCACCACCACGCTGTCGGGATTCACCTTCTTCATCCTGCGAATATACTGCCGGGACTTTTTATCCGCTACAGCCGTGACCGTGCAGGTATTGATCACGTAAACATCGGCAAACTCCCGCTCGTCCACCACAGTGTATCCCTGCTGTTCGAACGCCGCCGCGATTGCCTCCGATTCATACTGATTTACTTTGCATCCGAGCGTATGGAATGCGATCTTCATAGGGTTCCTCCTCGTATTTCACACTTCTAATCTCGTATTATACCACGAATCACCGCTGATCTCCAAGACATAAAACAAGGAAAACCCGCATACGGTTTACTATCTGCGCGTCTTCTGCATTTCTGCAAAGACCGCTCCGCGGGAGGTTTCGTATGAAAAAGAAAAAAGCCAGATTCGTGTTCGCCTCTCTTCTTATCGTCAGCATCCTCTGTTCCATGTGTCTGACCGCCCTTTCCGAGCAGCCGCTCCTGCCTCTGAGCCGCAAAGTTTCCGACCCCGAAAAACCGCTGAAATGGGTGGAATTCAACGTGCCCTACGAACCACTGAAACAAGCCATGGACATCGATGTGGACAGTTATCAGGACAGGATCCACGTCAGCTGGATTGATCTTCTGGCCTATCTGGGAGCACGTTACGGCGGCGATTTCAGTCAGTATCAGGATTCTCACATGGATGATTTTGCTGCAAATATCAAAAAAGGCAAATCGGTGGCTTCCCTGACGAAAAACATGAAGTATTTCGATTACTACAGCCGCGCCTACGGTGCGGTTTTACAGGGAATGCTGGGGGAATATCAGATCCGTATTCCCGATGAAAAAACAGGTAAAGAGACCTGGAAAAAAGTCTACGGGCTCAAGGCCTTTTCTCCCATCGCTGACGGCTTTTACTACGAGGATTTTGATGACTTCGGGACCAGCCGAAGCTATGGCTACAGCCGCCGGCATCTGGGGCACGATCTTATGACCTCCGTGGGAAGTCCTGTGATCGCCGTAGAAAGCGGCACTGTAGAAGCCCTCGGGTGGAATCAGTATGGTGGCTGGCGCATCGGGATCCGCAGCTTCGATAATCAGCGCTATTATTACTACGCCCACCTGCGGAAAGACGCGCCCTTTGCATCAAATCTGCACATCGGAGCCACCGTCACCGCTGGAGACGTCATCGGATACACCGGGCAGACCGGCTACAGCCTGCGGGAGAACACCAACAACATCGACACACCTCACCTCCACCTGGGGATGCAGCTGATCTTTGATGAAGACGCCAAAGACAACCCCACACAAATCTGGATCGATCTTTACAGCATCACCAAACTTCTCTCCTCCCACCGCTCCACCGTAGTACGCCAGAACGATGGCCAGTATCAGCGAAAATACCCGTTCTCCGAGGGTAATTACTACCTCAATGAACTGCAGGCCAACACTGCCATCACCCACGAAAACCAGATTGAACTGCCGATCCTCATGTATCATTCCATGCTAAAAGATCCGGTCAAGCAGAGTCAGTACATCGTCTCTCCCGACCTCTTTGAAAAGGATCTCCAGTATATCCGAAAGAAAGGCTACACTCCGGTCTTCATGAAGGAAGTCATCGACTACGTCAACGGCACCGGCTTCCTGCCAAAAAAGCCCATAGTCCTTTCCTTTGACGATGGCTACTATAACAACTATTACTATGCATTCCCACTATTGAAAAAATACAATATGAAAGCGGTCATCTCCATCGTGGGAAAGCTGTCTGATGATTTCAGCCAGACTCCGGATGAAAATCCCAGTTACGCTCATCTGACCTGGGACGACATCCTGGAAATGCACCTGTCCGGATGCTGGGAGATCCAGAACCACTCCTATAACTGTCATTCCTTTGATCATCGAAACGGTGTATCCCAAACTACTTCTGAATCAAAAGAATCCTATGCCAAGTTCCTCTCCTCTGACGTCTGGCACCTGCAAAACAAGATCGCCTATGTCACCGGCGTCGCCCCCAACACTTTCACCTACCCTTTCGGAGCCTTCAGCGAAAACACCGACGAAGTCCTGCGTGAGATCGGCTTTCAGGCAACTCTAAGCTGCACCGAAGGCATCAGCGTCATCAAACGCGGCGACCCCGACTGTCTCTACCGCCTCAAACGCCACCTTCGCCCACCCGATAAAAGTCCGGAAGAGTTTTTCAAGTTTTTGAAATAGAGGATGGCAGGCCGATTCCGGTCGCCAGTGCTCGTCCGCAGGCCTGCCGAAACGTTTGATCATCCTCGATTACCCTGCTGTCAAAAAAAATGCCCTGAATCCAGTTCCCACATACTCTCCAGGATAATTCGCTTCAAGCAGATTTCAAAAAAATACCCTGAATTGCCATTCGGCAAGGGATTTCAGATAGTTTCTCTCAATACATCTGCAATTCCTATATGCAAACTATCCTGTATGATCCCTCGCCTTCCATCCAGGATAGTGCCCGTAGCTCCGATCACAGCAAACTAACATATCCCCAACTTTTTTCTCCATTCAGGGTATTTCCGCCGAACCAACTTCCTCCAAACTATCCGATAGTGCAGCAATACCACAGTTTCAGGATAATTCTTCGGTGTAGCTCAGCCACCACTGCATACTCCGCCATGCCGAAGCCAAAACACTTGGTTGCGCAGAAGAATTGCACTGCGGCTAAAGCCGCGCAATTCTGGCGTTTGACCTGCGCGCCAAATCAAAGATTTGGGCAGGTCATAAAAAAACACCCCATTTCCCGGGCAATCGCCCGAAAAACAGGGAGTTTGAGGTTTTATCATAGAGCTGCAAATGCAGTATTCTATCTCAGTTATCTAATAACTAAACATTTTTCTACTTTTTTTCAATAAAATCCAGGATATGATCCGCGTACGTTTCCGCCATGACCATACTGTCCCAGAAGCCGTTATGACTGGCTCCGTCTACATCCACATACTTCACGTTGCATCCCTCGTCACACGCTCGCTGTCTTCGTGCGAAGTCTACAGTTCCAGCTCATACAGCGTCATGGCGATGGCTGCAAGTCCTGCCGTCTCCGTTCGCAAAGTAGTCTTCCCCAAAGAAACCGACTTGCCACCCGCCTCTACGATCTGCTGGGCTTCTTTTTCAGAAAAGCCGCCCTCCGGGCCGATGATGATGGCGATGTTTTCCGGCCTGGCCGATTTCCCGGCATTGTCAGCCGCCGTACTGGCCTCAGCATCCGATCCACCTGCCAGCGGCCGCAGCACCTCCTTGATGGTCGTCCCGTCTTCGTTTTCATAAGGGAACAGCACCAGGTCGAATCCTGCAAACCGCCGGATCACCTCCGGCATCTTAATAGCGTCTTCTATCTGCGGGATGATCCCACGCTTGCACTGCTTTACCGCCTCATTTGAAACCTTCTGCCACCTTTGGATCTTCTTGCCGAAGTTCCCTTTATCCGTCACTACCGTCCGATCCATAAACACCGGTACGATCCCGCTGGCACCCAGTTCCACAGCTTTCTGAACGATCAGCTCCATCTTGCCCTGCTTGGGGATTCCCTGAAACAAAGTGATCTTTGTCTCCGGCTCTGCCGAAAATTTCTGCTTGTCCAGGATCTCCACCTGGCAGCACTCCGGCTCAAGCGACAAAATCTTCCCATGATACTCCCACATGTCACCATCGGACACATCGATCTCATCGCCTGCTTTCAGCCGGAGCACCTTGTTCATATGATGAAGATCTTCTTTGTTTTCTATGGTAATGTATTCCGCCCCCACATTTTCTGGAGCAACAAAAAATCTGCTCATATATTTTCCTCTTCTATAATTTCAACATTCGTGCTATTCTTCCACCGGCTTCTGATACGTCTTCATAAGTTCTGCCTAATTTACAAACTATTTTAATTCCAATTTCTCAAAGCAGTAGCGTGGTTTCCCTCTGCTCTTCTTCCCGTACTCAATAGCTTTCGTAGGACAATAGCAAATACAAGCCATGCAGTGTGTACATTTCTTACCCCACACGGGCTTTCCATTCCGTAACTGAACGTTGTTCAATGGACATTTTAAAACACATTGTCCGCAACCAATACAGATCTCACTCGCATAAAACGAGTCAGCCTTGACTATTAGCTGATAAAAAATAGGATTCACAAGTTCACTCATAATGTGGTCATACATATTATTGCGAGGTGCAGGGAACTCTTGTCCCACCTTAATGCTTGCGATAGCGGCTTCAATATCAGGGTTTGCTTTCTCCACAATTTTCACAGCTTCCTCTGCCTCCGGTACACCAAACATGGCAATATAGTTCTCCGGCATAATCACCTCCAGCACCCCCTGATAGGCAAGTCCCTTTCTCCTGCAAAGGGACTGGATGCTTTGGGCTGCGTTTCCAATATCTCCCCCACAGGTCATGACAAAGTATACCATCTGACTGCCGGAAAACTCCGCCGTTTGGAGGAACTCCATCAGCACATGGGGCAGCTGCCATCCGTAGGTAGGGGCCACAACCACCCAGGGACGGTCAGCGCGAAATTCACCCTTTCGCCTCTCCTTGATCCAGAGTCCTACATCCTCCGCCTGGTCTCCCAATGCCTGGGCCAAAAACTCTGCCGCGTACCGGCTGTTTCCTGTTCCTGAAAAATAAAGAATCATTTCTGCGCTCCCCTCTCCCCTGCCTGCAAACGGGCCAAAATCACATCATCAGCCGGACAAAAGGGGTATTGAGAAATCTCTTCTCGGGTGATCCAGCGAATGTCCTGGTGCTCCAACTTTTGGGGCTCTCCCTGCACGATCACCGCATGGAACAAGGTCAGATGCACAGTAAGGTCGGGATACGAATGGGTGACTTCCATAAACAGATCCCCCACTGACACAACGACGCCCAGCTCCTCCTGACATTCCCGCACCAAGGCAGCCTCTTTGGTTTCCCCCGGCTCCACCTTGCCACCCACAAATTCCCACAGCAGGCCTCGAGCCTTGTCAGGTGGGCGCTGACAGGCCAAGAAGCGGTCTCCTTCCCAAATCAAGGCCGCAACCACTTCTGTCATGCTATACTTCCTCCCCTTTTCTCCGCAAAAACGACTCCGCCAGTGGGATCAGTTTCTCCTCCAGCACCGTCAAATAGATTTGCATCTCATGTTCGGTGAGAAATGCCTGCATCGAAGACACGGCAATCTCCAACGCCTGCTTCAGGGGATAGCCATAAATACCGGCGGAAATCAGAGGAAAGGCAATGGAATGAAAGCCCGCCTCTGCCGCCAAAGTAAGGGAGGTACGATAGCAGCTGCCCAGAAGCACGGCCTCTCCCGCCTCTCCCCCGCGCCAAATGGGGCCCACCGTGTGGATCACCGCCTGCGCTGGCAGTGCAAACCCTTCTGTCATCACTGCCTGTCCTGTGGGACAGCCTCCCAACTTCCGGCAGGCACGCGCCATCTCCGCATACCCTGCTGCGGCAAAAATCGCACCGCAGACCCCTCCTCCAGGGGCCAGAGCGGAATTGGCCGCATTGACAATGACATCCACATGCATCGTGGTAATGTCCTGTTTTACAATCGTAAGTGGCACACAAATTGCCCCCTTTCTCTGGTGTTTCTACAGCCCAGTATACCGGCCTGCCTATACAAAGTCAATGAAAAGGCCGCCGACGGAGCATTCTTCCGTCGGCGGCTACTCAATTATGCTGTTTTTGGGCGCTTTCCCAGGCAAAAACTGCCGCACCCAAGGCCCCCATCACCTGAGGATTGTCCAAAATGCAAACGGGATGCCCCAAACTTTTGCTTAAGGCCTCCACCAAAGCGCCATTCAGTGCGCCGCCGCCCGTCATAACCACCTGCGGCTCCACCCCGACACGCCCAGCCATCCCGGTGATCCGTGTGGCAATGGATGCGATGGCACCCGCCGCCACATTGGCCTGGGACACACCGGCGGAGAGGTGGGAGATGACCTCTGATTCAGCGAATACCGTGCAGAGATTGCTGATGGGAACCACTTCCTCTCCCTGTTGGGCCAGCTGGGAGAGGGAGGCAATGGGGCAGTCCAGCACCCGGGCCATTACTTCCAAAAAACGGCCCGTCCCGGCGGCGCATTTGTCGTTCATGACGAAGTTCTCCACGCTTCCATCCTGCCCCAGACGAATGACCTTGGTGTCTTGCCCGCCCACATCCACAATGGTTCGGGCAGAGGAGGAGAGGTGAAAAACTCCTTTGGCGTGGCAGCTGATCTCCGTAATTTGCCGATCCGCCCCCTGGTAAGTCATACGTCCATAGCCTGTTACCACCGTATAACGAACCTCTTCTGGCCCAATCCCCGCCTGGCGATAGACTGCCTCCAGCACCTGCCCCACACCCTTGGTGCCCGTGCCCAAATTCACCACCTGGGCCGCCAAGGATTCCTGATTTTCTCCCAGCAGAACTGCCTTTGACGAAGAGGAACCAATATCCAATCCCAAATACACCGCAATCTCTCCTTTTATCTTCTTTAAGACAGATTAATTTCCAAAAATCCCTGTATTCTGGTGCGAAGCTGCTCTGTGGATTCGACGAGTTGGTCGTGCTCTATGCTCAGCAGAGGGATTCCCTGGGCTGCCAAGTCTTTCTTGACCAAGGGATGGTCAAAAGCTTCCGGGTCGCAGAACTTCATCAGGCAGAATAACACGCCATCTGCTCCTCGCTCCCTGGCCAGCTGCGCGAGCAGGTCTCCACGGGGCTTTCTCGGCTCATAGAGAGGAGAGGCTCCCTTCAGGTCCAGGAAACGATAGGCCAGTTTGGACTCTACGGTTCCGCCAGCGCGGGTTGGCGTACGGAACTGCATGGATTCATGGCAGAGAAGGTCATCCACTACCGCCACCCCCAGCTCCTCCAGAAGCTCCAGAACCGGTTCCGCGTCCAGCATGATACCAGTGACCAAAAATTTCTTGCCAGTAAAATCCTCCTTAGGCCGCGCTTTCAGCGCGTCCAACAGTTCCCGCATCTGGGCGGTATAGTATTTTTTATCCATGAACCAAGCTGCCTTCAGAATCAGGTGACGAACTTTAGGAGAGATGGTTGTTAAGTAATCTGGGACAGTGTTAATGAATTCCATCATAACGGCCCGGTATTCCTCATAGACCGCAAATGCCTCTTCCAGAGGCATGGGGCGGCAGTCCGCTGTCTGCACCTGCTCCAGCGCCTGGGACAGATAGTCAAACTCATCCAGCAACTGCCCATGGGCTGCCTGAATGGTCCGGTTATTGGGAATGGTGACGCCGATGACGGGGACCTTGGGCACCGCCACCTTAAAGTTTTCACAAACGCATTTCAGCGTATCACACTGGGACGGAATGAGCGCAGCCTTCAACATATCATATTTTCCAGAGAGCCCCAGTTCCAGGTTGGCCCGCATGATAGAGCAGGCAAAGCTCTGAATGTACTGATTGGACTTCTGGAAAGAGGAAATGCCCCCCCATAGCCCCACCGGCAGGAACCCGGCAGCATAGACCAGCTCCTCTGGAACGAAGAGAGGGAAACAGCCCACGGCAGGCTTGCCCGTCTCTTTCACACTGGACCGAATGGTTTCTTCCGGACAGCGACCTGCCTGACAGAGTGTCTGAATCATCATCTCCAAAGTTTTCATTGTGCCGCACGTCCTTTCTTCGCCCGGTTGGTCTCCATCATCTCTGCCAGTGCCTGCACCCGGGTTTCATACTGGGCCTCCGAGAACAGCCGCGGGTCCGTCTGGTCTCCATCAAAAATCACAGAGGGAACCCCGCACGCCTCCAAAACCCGGCGCTGCACCTCATACTGCCGGAAATCCATCAGTTTACAGCTGCGGTTGGAGTGAAAAATGATCCCATCCAGGTCAAACTTCCGCGCCAGGCCCACCATATTATCCACGTCGTAGTTCAAATTCCGGTTGGGATAGACATTGCCGGAATAGGCCCGTGCCATTCCTTCAATATCCCCGGTTTCATAGCTCACCGTCCAGGACTTGGGATAAGTTGAGGTCACCATATTGATGCCCAAT
>ERZ826764.2708-NODE-2708-length-15979-cov-3.406368_pt1 | contig 15979 bp, 12 predicted proteins | sample MGYA00519870_ERZ826764 | MGnify/ENA primary metagenome ERZ826764 (study PRJEB31778, sample SAMEA3449239) | human gut metagenome | biome: human gut; feature: human-associated habitat; material: faeces | place: United Kingdom | collected 2010/2012 ...
CCTTCCCGAGATTGCACCCCAAGGGCACTTCCTCGCGCTTCGCGCTCAGGGCGCCGCGGCCCCGCTGGGGCCTCGCAATGACAAATCGAGAGTGTTTACCGTTTTGACGATAGCCCGCTTCTTGCGTCGGAGCAGTGCCGGGTCCGGCTGTCCGCTCCCCTACACCGGACTGTGCGATTGGTGTTTCTCAGTCCACGCGCTCGAACACCATCGGGTATTCCGAGCCGAACATTCCGCCCCAGTCGCCGCTTTCCTCGTCCTGCGGCGGCGTCAGATAGAGCTTGTTGTCCTCCACGGAATAGTAGAGGATATCCTCCCAGTCCTCCCCGCTCTGCGTCAGGTAGAGGATGCCGTTCGAGGCCGTATAGGTCCCGGATGAGCCGTCCACATCGAGCTGCAAACCGGCAAAAGCCTGTTTCAGCATCGCCTCCTGAACGGGATACTTCTCACACAGCGCGTCCTCCAGCGCATTGAGCTCTTCCCGGAGCGCCTTTGCGTCATAGTCCATGTGATAACTGCCGTCCTCCTCGAACGTGACGAGCATCGTCATCACCGTGGGATCATCCATCTGCAGATCCAGGCCGAGCGCATCGTTGAGCGCATCGAGCAGGTTCGGCGTCAGGTCGACCTGCATTTTCCAGGTCCCGGTAAGTACCGCATCCGTCTCTCCCGTCGTCATGTCTTCCCCGTAGAGAAGCCGCGCGATCTGTGCGCCGATGCTCTTCTCCAGCGCCGTCAGCTCATCCTCGGAGAGGTCGAACAGGCCGACGGGGCTGTCCGAAAGGGCCTCGGGCTGCGTCTCGAGCGCTGTCCAGTGAAGGTCAAGCGTCGCCTTTGCGTCAAGCTGGTCCGGCAGGTCCAGCGTCACGCCAAGCTGCGCGCCGCCGTCCTCCGTGCCGTAGTTCATCGTGAGCAGGTCGAGCTTCTCTGCACCAAAGCCCGTCGACAGGCGGGCCGTCAGGCTCTGCGCCGCATCGTCCAGCACAAGCTGCAGACCATAGCTGCCGGTCTCATCGCCGACGGCGAGCGTCAGAAGGCCATTCTGACCGGTAAGGCCGCAGACAAACAGGATCTCCGGCTCCGCATCGTCCTCGGCCGACCAGGCCTCGACCCGGTTCCACGGATTATCCGTCCCGGCGAGCCGGATGCTGACCGTAATGTCCGTTCCGGACTCCTGCACCGTTATCTCCCAGGCGCGGACCATGCCGTCGCCGTCCACCGAGACGTGCAGCGGCGTGCGCACGCTGTCGATCAGCTCGCCGATCACGGTATCTGTGCTCATCTTCACGCCCATATTGACGGTGAAATCGATCTCATAGGCATCGCAGAAGGCTCTACACAGGCGCGTGAGCTGCTTTTTGCTGAAGTCGATGTCGTAATTCGTGACCGGCACGCTGCGCCCGTCGAGCGTCAGGACGGACGTCCCGGCCTTCGTGACCTTCAGGCTGTCACCGAAGGTTCGGAGCTTATCCTGCAGATCAGCAGACAGAGCCGGGTCTCTGGCGGTCTCCTCCGGGAACAGATCAAGGTCCTCCAGCGAGCCGAGCTCACCCAGCATTTCGCCGAGGGCGGAATCGGCATAGGCCTCGGCAACGCCGTGCGCCGGGATGCTGTAGACCTCGTCCGTGATGCCGGGCAGCGTGAGCTGCAGCTCCTCCGCATCACCGTAGAACGAAATAGGCAGCGTCCCTTCCCCCCACGGCACGGTCAGCTCAGCCGTGCCGCCGAGGCGGCGCGTCGCATTGTCGCGCTGCGAATGGAGCTCGGCCGCGAGCGTTTCGCCGTTGGATTCAAACGTGAGCGTGGCCGTCAGCGCGCGCTGCTCACTCAGCGGGCCCCGCAGCGTCTCGGCAAAGGCCATCAGCTTCTCCGGGCGGCCGACCTCCGTCTCGAGCGCCGCAGCCGTTTTCTGCCACGCGCGCTGCACGCGGGCCTCGGGCGCATTCCACACGAGGAAGTAATACAGCGCTCCGGCGGCCAGCGCCAGCACAACGACCGGGAGCAGGATCCAGAGCCAGATCCGCTTTTTGCGCTTTTTCGGCGGCTCCGGCGGCAGGGCCTCTCCGGGCATGACCGGCATTTCCGGCGCAGGCTCCGGCATTTCGGGCATTACGGCCGACTCGGGCATCGCCGGTTCCGTTTCCGGCGGGTCGAGCGGGCTGCCGCAGGCGGTGCAGAAGCGCACGTCATCGACAAGCGGCGCGCCGCAGTTATGACAATACTTCATAATTTTCCCTTTCTCTGTTTTCCTGTCAGAATAATGGTATCATGGTTTGTCAAGGAAGCTCTGGATAAATCAGCAAAAGCGGATGGCGAGAGATTTTTGGGCAAGTCGAGGTACGGAAAGTGCAGTTGTACTTTGTGTACCCGCAAGGGGCATGCCGCATCCGTAAGGCGGCAAAGCCGCCAACGGCTGCGCAATACCACAAACTTTCCGAACCGATGGATTGACGAAAAAGATCCGGCATCCGCCGCAGATGATTTATTCAGAGCTTCCTTACTATTTCCATCCTATCATGAGACGATGGGCCTGTCAAGCAAGTTCCCGGTTTTGCGCATCAATATCTGTGAATTTTTAACACAAACTTCGTTGATTCCGGCCGGAAAAGCTGCTATACTGACAGAGATAACAGGAAGAAGGTATGATTTATGACTTTTGAAGAGATCGAAAAAAATGAAACGATCCGCGCCTATATCTCCAAGGCGGACGAATCGCTCGTGGCGCTGGGCTACACGGAGCACAGCTTTGCCCATGTGACGCATGTGGCGGCTATGGCGGGCTATCTGCTCGAAACGCTCGGCTACGACGCCCACACCGTCGAGCTGGCGAAGATCGCGGGCTATCTGCACGACATCGGCAATCTGGTCAACCGCATCGAGCACTCGCAGAGCGGCGCCGTCATGGCGTTCCAGATCCTGACGTCGCTCGGCTTCGGGGCCGAGGACGTCGCGACGATCGTCACGGCCATCGGCAACCACGACGAGGGCACCGGCGTGCCGGTCAACGCCGTTGCAGCGGCTCTCATCCTTGCGGACAAGGCCGACGTGCGCCGCAGCCGCGTGCGCAATCAGGACACGACGACGTTCGACATCCACGACCGCGTGAATTACTCCGTGAAAAAGTCCACGCTGAAGATCAACGAGGACCGCACGCTCGTCAAGCTGAAGCTGACGGTCGACACGCATTTCGGCTCCGTCATGGACTATTTTGAAATTTTCATGCAGCGCATGATCCTCTGCCGCAAGGCGGCCGAAAAGCTCGGCCTGCAGTTCAAGCTCATCATCAACGAGCAGCAGCTGATCTGATCGGCTCCGCATCCAGATCGCAGTAGGGATACAGCCGCTCCCACCTCCCGGTCTGCGGGTCGCGGGCCACGCTGCTGCAATGCGAGGCAAGCAGCTCGATAATGGGATAGACGTCGATCCAGATCTCGCTGTCGCACTCCTTCTGCGACTCGTCGAAGATCAGCTGCAGGCCGAAATGCAGGTGCACCGTCTCGATATTGTTGACGTTCTCCTGCGCAGAATAGCCCGTGCGGCCCATAAAGCCGATGACATCCCCCGCCTGCACGCGCTGCCCGACGGCAAGTCCCTCGGCATAGGGCGTGTCTTTGCGAAGATGGGCATAGTAATAATAGCGCTTCCGGTCGTCGGAGCGAATGCCGATGCGCCAGCCGCCGTAGCGGTTCCAGCCGAGCGCCTCGACCGTGCCGCCCTCCACGGCGCAGATGGGCGTGCCGAGCGCGCCAAGGATGTCGTTGCCGAGGTGCGGCCGCGCATAGCCATAGCTGCGCTGCGCTCCGAAGTCCGGGTAATGCGACCAGGGATAGCCCGCCGCAATGGGCGAGAACGCCTTGAGGCCGTAGGCCGGGATCCACTCCGCTTCGCCGGTCTGCGGGTCTGTCCGCCGGATGGCAAAATGCCCGGCCAGACCGCCGAGTGCCGCGCCGTAGGCTTCGCGGTAATACGAAAAGTAGCGTCCCGCCATGCCGGGCAGCCGCTCCGGCGGCGTATCGCCGCGCAGTGCCTGCGCCGCCCGCTGCGTGTCCGCCACGGTCACGCCCGTGCCGCCGCGCCATGCCGCGGCCAGCGCCAGAATATCGATCCAGTCAAGGGGCTGCTCCCCGCCCTGCGAGGCCATGTCCAGCTCCAGCGCGCTGCGGAGCACCGGCGCACTGAGCCGGAAGTCCACCCAGTGAATGTAGTCTGCCGACGCATGCGGCAGCAGGCCCAGCAGCAGGATCGCGATCAGCACTTTTTTCATCTGCACCACCTCTCCGGTTATTCTGCCGGGGAGGTGGTCGTTTTATGCCGAAAAGCAAGCCGCCGATCAAATAGCAGGAACCAGAAGTCAGCCTGTGGCGGCTAAGCACCGGCCCCCGAATTGTCATTGCAAGAAGCGAAGCGACGTGGGAATCTCGGGAAGGCAGTGCCGATTCGTACAATGCTGCGTTAAAATGGTATGCACCGATTGCGTCTGTAGCGGCGCTTAGTAAGCGCCTAAGGCAGTTGCAGGTATCGCAGCAGTGATTCAACGGCGCAAGGTAAACAGGCTTGTCATTCCGAGGCGCGCAGCGACGTGGGAATCTCTCGCAACAGCCTGCCCGTCATCCAATCGGGTACTGCGAGATTGCACCCCAAGGGCACTTCCTCGCGCTTCGCGCTCAGGGCGCCACATCGGTCTTCGGCCTCCTCGCAATGACAAATCCGGTGGCATTGCGCCACAAAAAATACTGCCGCAGGAGCAAACCCCTGCGGCAGTATTTTTCCGGATTCAGATGACCCGATAGCCCTGATCCTCGACGGTCTTCTTCAGGAGCGCGTCGTCGACCGGTGCGGACAGCGTCAGGACGGCCGTGCCGCTGACATGACTGACCTCGGCCTTTTCCACGCCCGGCAGGGCCTCGAGGCACTTCTTCACGCGGGCCTCGCAGTGACCGCACATCATACCTTCGATCTTCATTGTCTTTTCCATGGATGTTTCCTCCTTGTTTTCCTTATGATCTTCAGCCGTTTTTGCAACGGTCTGCTTTGCATGGTTCTTCCGCTTGTGGTCGTGCTTCGTGCTGCGGATGTGGAACAGGTTCAGGCGCAGGGCGTTCGTCACGACGCAGAAGCTCGAAAGGCTCATCGCCGCCGCGCCGAACATCGGGTTCATCTCCCAGCCGAGCAGGTGGATCCACGCACCGGCAGCAAGCGGGATGCCGATGACGTTGTAGAAAAATGCCCAGAACAGGTTCTCGTGGATATTGCGCAGCGTGGCGCGGCTCAGGCGGATGGCAGCCGGAACATCGAGTAGACGGCTCTTCATGAGCACAACATCCGCCGCGTCGATGGCGACGTCCGTGCCCGCGCCGATGGCGATGCCGGTGTCCGCACGCGTCAGGGCGGGGGCGTCGTTGATGCCGTCGCCGACCATGGCGACCTTGCCCTGCTCCTTCAGGCGGCGGATCACGGCCTCCTTGCCGTCCGGCAGGACGCCAGCGATGACCTCGTCCACACCGGCCTGCGCGCCGATGGCCTTTGCCGTGCGCTCGTTATCGCCCGTCAGCATGACGACGCGGATGCCCATGCCCTGCAGCTCCCGGACGGCCTGCGGGCTGTCCGGCTTGATGATGTCCGCCACGGCGATCACACCGAGGAGCTTGCCGCTGCGGCAGAAAAACAGCGGCGTCTTGCCCTGCTCTGCCAGCCGGGCAGCACGGTCCTGCGTCTCCTGCGGGATCGCGGCAAGGCTCTGCGCAAAGGCAAGGCTGCCGCCCGCAAGCTTCTGCCCATCCAGCTCGGCCGTCAGGCCGTTGCCGGGCAGCGCGCGGAAATTCGTAACCTCCGGCGCGTCCATTCCGGCCGCGCGGCGCACCACGGCACGGGCCAGCGGATGCTCGCTGCGCTGCTCGAGCGCATTGGCCAGCCGCAGCAGCTCATCCTCCGTCACGCCCGGCGCGGGCAGCAGGTCCGTGACCTCCGGCTCGCCCTGCGTGATGGTGCCGGTCTTATCCAGCGCGACGATCTCGACGCGCCCGGCCGATTCCAGCGAAGCGGCCGTCTTGAACAGGATGCCGTGTCTTGCGCCAACGCCGTTGCCGACCATGATGGCCACCGGCGTGGCAAGGCCGAGGGCGCATGGGCAGCTGATGACGAGCACGGAAATGGCGCGCGCCAGCGCATAGCCCACGGTCTGGCCGACAAGCATCCAGATAACAAACGTGACAAGCGCAATGCTGATAACGGCCGGGACGAACACACCGGAGACGCGGTCGGCCACCTTCGCAATGGGGGCCTTTGTTGCGGCTGCGTCGCTGACCATGCGGATGATCTGCGAGAGCGTCGTATCCTCGCCGACGCGCGAGGCGCGGCAGCGCAGGAAGCCGGACTGGTTCAGCGTGGCAGCAGAGACGGCGTCGCCCGCAGCCTTATCCACAGGGATGCTCTCGCCGGTCAGCGCGGCCTCGTTCACGGCGCTGCTGCCCTCCTCGACGACACCGTCCACCGGGATGGTCTCGCCGGGGCGGACGACAAAAATGTCGCCGGTGCGCACCTGCCCGATGGGCACGACGGTCTCCTTACCGGAGCGGACGACCGTCGCCGTCTTCGGGGCAAGCTTCATCAGGCTCTTGAGGGCGTCGGTCGTCTTGCCCTTTGAGCGGGCCTCGAGCATTTTGCCGACGGTGATGAGCGTGAGGATCATGGCTGCGGATTCAAAATAGAATTCGTCCATATAGTGCATGACCAGCTCGGCATCGCCGTGCAGCTGCGCGGCCGTCATGGCAAACAGCGCATAGGTGCTGTAGCCGAAGGCAGCGGCGGAACCGAGGGCCACAAGCGTATCCATATTCGGCGCGCGGTGCAGCAGGCTGCGGAAGCCGCTGAGGAAGAAGCGCTGGTTGATGACCATGATGATGATCGTCAGCAGCATCTCGGTAAGGCCCATGGCGACGTGGTTGCCCGCCAGGAAGCCCGGCAGCGGCCAGCCCCACATCATGTGGCCCATGGAGAGGTACATCAGCACGACCAAAAAGCCGACCGAGGCGATGAGGCGGTGCTTCAGCTTCGGCGTTTCATGGTCCTCCAGCGCCTCGAGTGCCTCGGACGGCCGGGCGGCCGACGGCTCCGCGCCCTTGCGCTTTGCGCCATAGCCCGCCTCCGTCACGGCGGCGACAATGGCGGCTTCGTCCGCCGTTCCCTCAACGGCCATGGAGTTCGTCAGCAGGCTCACACTGCACGACGTCACACCCGGCACCCTGGAGACTGCTTTTTCCACGCGGGCACTGCAGGCCGCGCAGCTCATTCCGGTCACTTGATATTGTTCCATCGTTCCCATCCTTTCCGATGAATTTCCGGGATCGCTTCACTTCATGAGCTTCTGCATGGTGCGCACAAGCTCGTCGATCACCTCGTCGTTCCCGGCGCGGATATTCTCCGCGACACAGGTGCGGATATGGTCGGCCAGCAGCTCCTTGCAGAAGGCGTTCACCGCCGCGTTGGCGGCAGCCGCCTGCGTCAGGATGTCAGGGCAGTAGGCGTTTTTCTCCAGCATGCCCTTCAGGCCGCGGATCTGGCCCTCGATCCGGTTCAGCCGGTTCATCAGGCTCTTGTATTCTTCGTCCGTGCGGACCTTGGTCTTCTGGCAGCAGCATTCTTCCATGACGGTCACCTCGTTCTTTCAAATACCCCATTGGGGTATCTTGATTATATACCCCTGCAGGGTATTCTGTCAAGATGGAGCGCAGAACTTTTTTCAGTTTTTCCGTTTTTGCGCGTAAAAAACCGCCGGCAGGGCCGGCGGTTTGGGTGCTGTGAGCGTTTACCATTTTAACGACAGCCGCTGCAACTCCTCATACTGATTCCTGATTAAAACATTTCATCAGGAATCCCGTGTGCTACGCACACTCGCATCGTGCTGACGCACGCTGCGCCGTCTCATGCAGAATCTGACGCGCCCTCGGCGCTATAAAAAGCTTTTAAAGCTTTTTATCAGATTCTAGTATCAGCGCTCCGTATTTCCATCCGCCAGCAGGGCGGCGATGGCGGGCGGGACATAGCTTGAGACATCCTGCCCGTAGTGGCGCAGCTCCTTGACCATGGAGGACGACACGGCGACGTTATCCGCGCGGAAGTAGACATATTCCAGCGACGGATCGATGAGCTTGTTGACCTCGGCGATGTTTTCCTCGTAGTTGTAGTCCATGTTGTTGCGCAGGCCGCGGACCATATAGCCGATGCCGTGATGCTTCGTATACTCGGCGATGAGGCCGTCGTAGATGCTGACCTCGCAGTTACGGATGCCGCTGTCCGCCAGCGCGCGCTCCATGGCCTCCTGCATGCGGCGGCAGTCAAAGGCGCGCCGCTTCTCAGAATTGACGGCCATGACGATATAGACCCGGTCAAAAATGGCCGAGGCCTTGCGCACGATGTCCATATGGCCGTTGGTAAACGGGTCGAACGACCCGGGATAGACCGCTTTTTTCTCCATGCGTGTTCCCTCTCTTGCAGATATCGCGCCGGGATGCCCGGCACGGTATGATTGTAGCGGAACGGCCCGCAAATTGCAATAGGAAAAAGCAGCCGCCCGAAAAACAGGCGGCTGCATGAGAAAACGCATTATTCGCGGCGAAGAGCCTCGATGGGGTTGAGCTTCGACGCCTTCACGGCCGGGACGAGGCCGAAGATCAGGCCGATGAGGACGGAGAACACCACCGCCACAAGAATGGCAGGAACGCTCAGCGCCGTCGGCGTGTCCATGAACTTCGAGATAAGCTGCGACATGCCGATGCCGCCCAGCACGCCGAGCAGGCCGCCGATACCGGTCAGCACGGACGCCTCCGTCAGGAACTGCGCCAGAATGCGGCGGCGCTTTGCGCCGATGGCCTTTTTCAGGCCGATCTCCGCCGTGCGCTCCGTGACGGTTACGAGCATGATGTTCATAACGCCCACACCGCCAACGAGCAGGGAGATGCTGGCGATCCAGATGAGCTGGTTGTTCGTCGCGCTGCTCATTTCCTGCAGCTGCTGGGCCTGCTTGAGCAGATCGTCGCTGCGGTAGGAATAGCTGTTGTCGCCCGTGGCTTTGCTGGCGATGATCTGATGGCTCGTCAGATAGTCCGCGACGGCCTTGCCCGCGTCGGTCATGGTGTCGGTCGACGTGGCGCGGACGGCCACGTTCTGCGGCTCGTCGAAGCGGTAGAGCACCGGCCAGACGGACGTCGGCACAAAGGCCAGGCCGCTGGACTCCTGCACATACATCGCATAGTCCTTCACGGAGTTGATCCTCGGCTCGAAGCTGGATTTCTGGCTCACCACGCCGACGACCGTGAACGGCTCGCCGGAGATCTCCACGATCTTACCGATGGGATCGTCCGAGCTGAAGAGCGTCTTGGCCGCCGTCTCATCGAGGATGACGTTCTTACTGGCCGAGGCAAAGTCGCGGGCCGTAAAGCCGCGGCCGCTGCGGACCTCATAGCCGTAGACGGAGAAATAGTGATCGTCCACGCCGTAGAGCTTGCCGCTGAAGCCCGTGTTGCGGTAATAGAAGCCCTCAACATTCTCGCGGCTGCGGTAGAGCGTCACATCTGCCACGCCGTCGAGGGCAATCATCTCATCGCGCTGCTCGTCCTGCAGGACGCGGATGCCGTCCGGCGTCTGATAGGACATGTCGACGGCCCAGTCATTCTGATAGAGCTGGACATTGACGATATTGCTGCCGGAACCGATGAGATTCTGCTTGATCTGCTCATTCGTGCCCTTGATGGTCGAGATGATCGTGATGATGGAAGCGATACCGATGATGATGCCGAGCATCGTCAGGAACGAGCGGAGCTTATGGCCGAAAACGCCCTGAAATGCAAGCTGGATATTTTCAAACATGCTCTCGCCTCCCGTTAATAGCTGCCGTAGTAGTAGAAATCATCCGAGTTGTCGCTCTCAATGGTCTCTGCGTTCTCCTTCACATCCTTCCCGTAGGGGAAGGCGATCCAGTCGTCGACCGTCAGGCCGCTTTTGATCTCCGTATAGCCCCACTGCACGACGCCCGTCGTGACATACTGCTTGTGCAGGAGCTGATCCTCACCGCGGCGATAGACATAGCTTCCGCCGTCATCCTGCCGGATGAAGCGTGTCTCAATGCACAGGGCATCCTCGCTGGTCGTCGACGCAGCGTTAAAGTAGACGTCGACCCACTCGTCCTCGCGCAGCGGGCTGTCCGCATCGAGCGCAATGAGCATGGTGTAGAAGCTGACGTTCTGGTTGCCGGACGAGTAATAGGGATTATTGGAGGAGGGCACCGGAGTATCGGAGATCTCCGCCACCGTACCGTAGACCTCGCCGTGCTCCCACGACTGGATGCGCATCTGGGTGCCGACCGGATATTTATCGCGGTCAAGCTCCGTCACGCCGGTCTTGACGTAATAACCGCCGCCGCCCGAGACGATCACGACGGGGCTTCCCTCCTGCTTGGCTGTGTCGGGGTCATTCACGCGGAGCACCGTGCCGTCCAGCTTGGACGTTACGACGCCGTTCGCCGCCTCCTGCTTCATGCGCTCCAGCTCGACTTTGTCCATGCGGAGCTTCAGGTCAAGGTCGCGGATTTCCTTCTGCTTCTCGGCGCGCATCTTTGCGATCTCCGCCGCAGTGTATTCGCCGTCATAGTCGACGACCGTGACATCCGGGCTGGCAGAGACATCCGCCGCAGCTGCCCGCAGGGTCTTTTTCTCCTCCTTCACGTCGTCCTGCTCGGGAATGAACACCGTGAAACGGATGGACTGCGTTTCCTCGTCGCGCGTAAGCTTCAGCGGAAGCTCACTGAGCAGCTCGGCGTGCAGGGCATTGCCCTCGCGCACCTGGAACACGACCCACAGCTCCGTTTTTTCGCCGAGGAGCTCTTCAAAATAGGACTGATCATACTGCATATCCGCCGCGCAGAGGTAGAACAGCGGAGAGGCCTGCGTGCCCTCGCCGCCCATGAGATAGGGCAGCTCCTCCGGGGCAATGGGAACGGTCGGCTCCGTCGGCTCAGGCGGCTGGGTCGGCTCATCCGTCGGCTCCGGCTCCGTCGGCTCCGTGGGGGGATCCGTCGGCTGCGTCGGCACATAGGGGCGCAGGCGGTTGATGTTGGCAAGGTCTTTTTTGGCCTTGTTGAGGTTCAGGTCGTCCTGCTTGACTGCGATCTCCTGCCGCTCGACCTGAATGTCGGAGAGCGTGGTGTCATAGCGAAACAGCGGATCGCCCTTCTTGACGGTCTGACCCTCCTGCACGAGCAGGGCTGTGACGGTCTGCGTATCGGAGGCATAGATCTTCTGCAGGTTATCCGCTGTCACGTTGCCGGACTGCGTACTCTCGTTCGAGAGCCAGCCCATAAGCATGGACACGGGCGCGACCTTGACAGGGTCGCTGCGATGCCCAAGGTACCACAGCACGCCCACGACGATCGCCGCGGCAAGCAGCAGGCTGACGCCCGAAATTACGATCGCTTTGACACTCTTTTTCTTATGCAAGGCTCTCACCGTCCCTTCTGCCGTCTGACAGGATGCCGTCGCGGATATAATTGATCCGCTTTGCGCGCTCGGCGATCTCCTGCTCATGCGTGATCATGATGATCGTAGAGCCGGCGTCGTTCAGCGCGTCGAAAATATCCATGATCTGGTTGCCTGCAGCAGAGTCCAGCGCGCCGGTCGGCTCGTCCGCCAGCAGCAGCTTCGGGCGGCCCACGATGGCGCGCGCAATGGCGACGCGCTGGCACTGACCGCCGGAGAGCTGGTTCGGGCGGAAATTCAGCCGCTGACCGAGGCCCATCATCTGCAGCGCCTCAATGGCGCGCTCGCGGCGCTCCTTCTTGTTCACACCGGCGTACAGCAGCGGCAGGGCGACATTATCCACAGCCGAGAGCTTCGGCAGCAGATAGAAGCTCTGGAACACAAAGCCGAGCAGGCGGTTGCGAATCTCCGCCAGCTGGTTTTCGTTGGCCTTGGTGACATTCTCGCCCGTCAACAGGTATTCGCCGCTCGTCGGTACGTCAAGGCAGCCGATGAGATTCATGAGCGTCGTCTTGCCTGAGCCGGACGGGCCCATGATGGCGAGATAGTCGCCCTCCTCGACCTGCAGGTTGATGTTTTTCAGAATGCGGACGGTCTCCTTGCCCTGTGGATAATCCTTGCAGATATCCTTCATTTCAACGAGCATAGGTGACTCCTCCCGTCTGAGAAGACTCGCCGTCCTCGCTGCCTGCAGACTCCTCTTCGCCGCCCTCGATGAGGCCAGTGTCCGCGCTGTCGCCGATAGCGCCGCTGTCCACATAGCCGTCGTCGATGCCGCCGTTGTCGATCATGCCGCTGTCATCGACGCCGTCGCTCGGCTCTGCGTTCGGGTCCTCCGTCGGCATGGTGTGCGTCGTCGGGTCGCCCTCCTCCATGCCGTCCTCGGGGAAGGCGATGTAATCCTCCGCCGCAAGGCCGTCGAGGATCTCATAGGTATTGTAGGTCTCGTCGAACGTGCCGACGGTGACGGTGCGCTTCTCGAGCTTGCCGTCCTTCTCGGCCCAGACCCAGAAGCCCTCCTCCGCAGAGCCCTGCAGGAATGAGGCGTCGAGCTTCATGGTGTCGGAGACCGTGCCGCCGTCCGACGGCTCGATATAGACGTGCTGACCGAGCATCAGGCCGTCCGTGCTGTCGAGCTCGACATAGAACGGATAGTTGCTGGAGCTGCTTGTGTCGTCGGAATTGGAATAGCCGTAGCCATAGGAAAAGTCGGCGTTGCCGGAGCTCGGGTTTTCCGTATCGATCTCCGTGATGGTGCCGGACCAGACGGAATCGTCCACACGGGAGCGGATGACAACGGGAACGCCGACGGCGATGTCGCTGCGGTTCAGCTCGTTGATCTTGCCCTTGACGCGGTAAGCGCCGTCCTGCACCAGCGTGATGTAGGCTGCGGCATTGCCGCTGCTGTCCGTGCCGTTCTCGTTGATGGCCTGCACCTTGCCGTCCACAGGAGCCGTCACATTCGCGGTGCCGGAGCCGGAGGTCATGGCATCGAGTTCCTTCTGCTTGACGGTGATATTATACTCCGCTTCCTTCTTGTCGGCCTCAAGTGCCTGGATCTGCACGGTGTAGGAGAGCTGCTCCGAGGTGGGCGCGCTCTTCTTTTCCTTCTCGAGCTGGGAGATCTGGGACGTCAGATCCTTGACGTTGTTCTTCATCTGCTCGATCTCAAGCTTGGCCTTGTCGATGGTGAGCTGCATATCCTCCATATCATAGGTAAACAGGACCTCGCCGGACTTGACCTCCTGGCCGACCTCGACATTGAGCTGCTTGATCTTCCGGCTGGAATCGCGGTCAACCTTGATCTCCTTCTGCGCCACGACGACGCCGGAGCTGGCGTTCGCGCCGCCGAGTGAGCCATAGCCCGTAAGCGCCGCCACAGACTGCACATAAACCGCCGCTTTCCCGGAGCCGCAGGCAGACAGCAGCCCGACCGCAAGCACCAATGCCAGCAGGCAGCAAAGCATTCGTTTCTTCATTGTAGATCCTCCGTTTCTGCGCCGCAGCGGCGCTTCCTCTCAGCCAGCCGAAAAAGTCCCTCTGGTTTTTCGCCGGACTGTTTCCTCTATATAGACGGCGCCGGTGCGCCGTTCGTTCCCTTGTATCGGAAAATAATTCCGTGGAAAAGGTGCCTCAGCGCGCGAGGATGGCCTGCAGGGCAGGCTCGAGCTCCGTCGTGTCGAGCGATTCGACACGGCCCGCATCGCAGGCCTCCGCCACGGCGGGATCGATGGGCAGGCGCGCGAGCACCGGCAGATGATAGGCCTGCGCCGTCTCGTCCAGATGACTCTTGCCGAAGATCTGATGGCACTTGCCGCAGTCCGGGCAGCGGAAGTAGCTGTAGTTCTCCACAAGGCCGATGACGGGCACATGCATCATCTCGGCCATGCGTACGGCCTTGGCCACGATCATGGAGACAAGCTCCTGCGGCGAGGTGACGATCACGATGCCGTCCACCGGCAGGCTCTGGAACACGGTCAGGGGTACATCACCCGTTCCCGGCGGCATGTCCACAAACATGAAATCCACATCTTTCCAGATGACGTCCTGCCAGAACTGCTTCACCGCCCCGGCGATCACCGGGCCGCGCCATACCACCGGGTCGGTCTCGTTCTCGGTGAGCAGGTTGAGGCTCATGATCTCAATGCCGGTTTTGGTCTCCGCCGGGTAGATACCCAGCTCGCTGCCCTCGGCCTTGGTGTGGACGCCGAAGGCGGCGGGGATGGAGGGGCCGGTGATGTCGGCGTCCAGCACGGCGACGCGCTTGCCGCGGCGCTGCATGGTGACGGCCAGCTGGCTCGTGACCATGGACTTGCCGACGCCGCCCTTGCCGGAAACGACGCCGTAGACCTTCCCGACGCGGCAGCCGTCGCGCAGGGGCTTGATCTGGAAGGGACTGCCGCCGCCCTCGCGGTCCGCGCAGCTCTCGCCGCAGGTGCTGCAATCGTGTGTACAATCGCTCATGATTCATTACTCCTTTTTATCCTGAAAATTTTGGGTGGGTTCTGATGCTTTGAAGGGGACATTCCGATTATCGGCAGATGTGTGGATCGGAAAACGGAAAAGAGGGACACTATATATTATATAGTATATCCGGGTTACTGCGCATTCGCCTCGGGGGGATTGCCGCCGTTTTTCTTACCGCCGGGGCGCTTTTCACGCAGCAGGTTCAGCAGCTTGCCGCCGCGCTTGGGGCGCAGGCCGGGGTGGCTGCGCAGCAGGCGGCGCTCGAAGAAGTCGGCGCTGCCCTTCAGCTGGGCAAGGCGCAGCTTCCGCTCGCGCATGAAGTCGTCGTAGGCGTCCTCAAGACCGTTCATGAAGTTGTCGGTGCGCTCCTCCAGACGCTCCTCATACTGCTGCTGCAGCTGAGCGGCGGCCTGAGACAGGTGATCCTTGACCTCCTGACGCAGCTGGCGGAGCTTGTCGAGGCGGTTCGACAGCTGGATGGCGCTGCGCACGGAGAGGGTGATGTCCATCAGGTACAGGCCGGAGATGAACGACGCGGCCGGGATCGTATACGCCGGGCCGACGCGGAACAGCCACGCCATGATCGGCGGGTTGACGACATGGCACAAAAGCACCGAGCCGAGACCGAAGAAAAACGTATTTGTCAGGCAGACACGCCCGTTGAGCTGGTATTTGCAGTTGGAGTAGTCCCACCAGCGCATGTGGAAGAGCGCCTCCATGATCCAGCTGGTGAAATACTCCAGCGCGGAGGTGAGCACCATGCCGGCAAGGAACGTCAGAATCGGATTTTTCAGCCCGCCATGTAATACATATAGCACCAAAAGGGCGCCGTGTCCATAGATGGGGCAGATAAAACCGTTCAAAAAGCCACGTTTTTCGCAGATGTGGCCCTTGCCCACGGAGCAGTAGAACATTTCGCCCACCCAACCGGCGGCGCTGTAAATCATCAGCAGCAGGAAAAATACACAGAGATTTTCAAAGGTGTTCAGCGGGAACATACACTACCTCCGTTCAGGGTAAGAATGTGGACGCCGGGGCGGCCCGCCAGATAGGTCCGCTCCCGGTCATGGCAGGTGAACAGCAGAATTTGACGATTCTGACTCTCTTGGAGCAGCCACTCCAGCGCAGCGGCCAGCCGCTGGTCATCGAAGGAGGCGAACACGTCATCCAGGATCAGAGGGACATGCTTCTCCGGCGGCAGTACCAGCTGACAGATGGCCAGCCGCACCGCCAGATACAGCTGATCGGCGGCGCCTTGGCTCAGCACCTGAATGCTGCGGGGTGTGGGGTCACCGGAGGGCTCGGCGGAGAGAGCCAGCGTCCTGTCCAGCAGTACCTTGTCGTAGCGCCCTCCCGTCAGGGCGGAGAAAATTTCCGCCGTACGGGCGCCCAGCGCCGGGGAGAAACGGTTTTGCAGAGTCTGATTGGCGGCGGACAGGGTGTTCGCGTTGATGGAGGCCGCCTGGGCGGCGTTTTCCACCATG
>ERZ826764.2735-NODE-2735-length-15901-cov-3.191405_pt1 | contig 15901 bp, 16 predicted proteins | sample MGYA00519870_ERZ826764 | MGnify/ENA primary metagenome ERZ826764 (study PRJEB31778, sample SAMEA3449239) | human gut metagenome | biome: human gut; feature: human-associated habitat; material: faeces | place: United Kingdom | collected 2010/2012 ...
TCGCCTACGCAGCGCAGGCGGCGGTTCCCCAGGTGGTCGATGTCGTCGTGGGTACCCACGCCATGGGCCAGACAGTTGAGGTAGTTGATGGAGGCCATGATGTCCTCCACAAAGATGTGCTTGGGCACCAGGTCGTCCACCCGATCCCGGACGGCCTCCTTCAGGCCCTCTTCATCCCCCTCATACTGCTCCAGCAGCTCCCGGAGCAGGGGGAAGTACACCTTTTCGGTCACGCCGCACTCGGCGGGGTCGAAGGGGAGGAAGCCCTTGGCGTCCACCATATCATTGGAAAACACCTTGATAAGAGTGCCCTCCAGGTCGATCACAGCCTCATTGACGCCCTTGGCCTCGATCTCACGGGCCCGTTCCCGGGTCAGGACCTCACCGGCCTCGGCAATGATCTCGCCCGTCATGGGATCGGCAATGGGCTGGGCCAGCTTCTGGCCGTTCAGGCGGCCCCAGATGGCCAGCTTTTTATTGAATTTATAGCGTCCGACGGGCGAAATGTCGTACCGCTTGGGATCAAAAAACAGGTTGTTGATCAGCGTGACGGCGCTGTCGACAATCGGCGGCTCGCCCGGACGCAGCTTTTTGTAAATTTCCTTGAGCGCTTCCTCGTCGGGGTTGGTGCCGTTCTTTTCAGCCTCCTGCTGCATCAGATCCTTTTCGAAGGTCGCTTTGAGCATCGGCTCCTCGCCGAACAGGTCGGTGATCCGCTCATTGGTCGCCAGCCCGAACGCACGCAGCAGCACCGTAATGGGCAGCTTGCGGTTTTTATCGATGCGGACATAAAACACGTCCGACGAGTCGGTTTCATATTCCAGCCAAGCGCCGCGGTAGGGGATCACGGTGGCAGAGAACAGGCTCTTGCCGCTCTTGTCCTCGGCCGCTTCATAATAAATACCGGGCGAGCGGACGATCTGCGAGACGATGACGCGCTCGGCGCCGTTGATGATGAAGGTACCGCTGTCGGTCATCATGGGAAAATCTCCCATATAGATTTCCTGCTCCTTCAGCTCGCCGGTGACCTTGTTGTTCAGCCGAACAAGCACCTTGAAGGGCGCGGCATAGTTGACATCCCGCTCCTTGCATTCCTCCACGCCGTATTTGGGGGGATCACTCAGAGAGTAATCGATAAAGTCGATGACAAGGTTGCCGCTGTAATCGGTCATCGGAGAGATGTCCTCGAGCACGGTCCTGATGTCCTTTGTTATAAAGTCCTCAAAGGACTTCTTCTGCACCTCAATCAGGTTGGGCATTTCCAGCACTTCGTCGTTTTTCGCAAACGACATTCTGGTCGTTTTTCCCAGCAGCCGGGGCTTGACCATATCAACCAATCAGATCACTCCTATTTATATTTTTGCAAATCTTCCGTGAAATTGTACACAAACGCGCAATATACCGTCCATTTTCGGCTTTTTTAGGGCAACATTGTGCAGTTTATTATTTTAGCATTTCCGCCCGCCACTGTCAAGAGGAACGCAGAAATATATGTTAATATTTTGTAAATTCGCATTTGCGTGCACCACGGATTTATCCCATCGCTTTGCGCCTGACGCCGCAGCGGCCCGCTTCGAAGCACGCGCAAGAGGCGATTCCGCCTGCGGCCCGCAAAGGATTTACGCCATTGTCAGTGCTGCAAATACACCGTCCACCGCACCGGCGAGGTCGGCAGGCGCAAGAAAAAGCTGCACCCCGCGCGCACCCGCAGAGACGGCAATGCGCGGCAGGCGCTCGGCCGACGCGTCGATGTAGGTCGGGAAGCGCTTCTTCATTCCCACCGGACTGCACCCGCCGCGAACGTAGCCGGTGACGGGAAGCAGCTCTTTGAGCGGCAGCAGCTCGACGCTCTTGTTCCCGCTCACCCGTGCGAGCGCCTTCAGGTCCAGCTCGGCGGCGACGGGAATACACGCGACTACGACGCCGTTGCGATCGCCGCGCGCGACGAGAGTCTTAAACACACACGCCGGATCCAGTCCGAGCGCAGCGGCGGCATGGACGCCCGACAGGTCGCTCTCGTCCACTTCGTAAGTCAGCAGCGCATAATCGATCTTCCGCCCGTCGAGCAGCCGCGAAGCGTTCGTCTTGATTTTCTTTGTGCTCAAATTTGAATGTACTCCCTTCGTCAGCGAAAGGGCCGCTTTGCAAAGCGGCCCTCGGCCTATCGGTCAAATCCTTGCCCCCAAACTTCCCGAAAACGGATTTTTATGGGGCATCACCTTTACAAGCGGGACACAGAGCCCCGTGCAAGTTCCTTTTTCGACGTGCAAAGCAATTAAGCCAAAATGAAGCAAGCAGCGATTGCAAACGATACGGCACCGAAAGGGCGCGAAGCTCGAAGCCTCCCTGCCCGTCCTCTGCGGAATCCCCTGCCGTCCCTGCAATGTCCGCCATCCGTCCTTGCGGAGTCGATTGCTTCGCTCGCCCCGGCTTTTTCCAAACCGGCTGATGCAAGCCGTCTGCGGCAATTATCCCATCGGGCGAATCCCTCGCCGAAAGACCGCTCCGGCGCGCGCCCGACGCACCGACGCGTTCCCACGGAATCGGTGCAGAGAGGCGCTTTGTTGCCATCCCGGTTTCATCGGAAGCGCGCAGCGGTTTCGGGTGTCCCTGAGGACAAGGCGCTCTGCCTTGGTTTCGAGGAATGCTGCGCAGCCAAGAAAAATACGGAAGGACTGAAAAATCCCCGCCGGCTCCCACAAGACGCCTTTATGCCGACCGCCGGTTACAAGCACGAGAGCTTCTCCACAAACGGCCCACGGCCGTTTGAAACAGGCCCGGCGTCGTACCGTTTCTGTCCGGCAGAGCGAAAGGCAGGGGAGTCCGCCCGAAGTGCAAACTCCCCTGCTCGGTCTTCGGAACGTATATCGGCGTGCTTGGTCTTCCGGATACTTTTTCACCCCGTGGGGCGCCCGCCCGACTCCCGAACCGGGCATCCGCTTAACGCCCCATACGAACATCTGCCGGACGGAACTCGTTATCTAAAGCCCCAAAAGCTCGCCGGCGCCGAAGCTCGCCAAACGATTTCAGCCGCTTCTAACGGCAGGATTACAGCAGCTCTCTGCGGAGCTCCTCGCCGCTCTTCGGCGAAAGCAGCGCGGGTGCGACATCCAGCACCGTATGCGCGCCGAAGGAGCCGGCTTTCGCCAGCCGGTACGCCGCGCGGGCGTAAGCGACGAGCACGCTGCCGGTAAACTCGGGATTGCTGCCGAGGTTGAGCGAATGTTCAATCACATGACTGGTCTCGCGCTGCACGCCGGTCCGGCCGCTGCGGATGACGAACCCGCCGTGGGGCAGTCCCGAATGGTCGCGCGCCATCTCTTCCGCCGTGATAAAGACGACGGTCGTGTCGTAATCGGCATAGTAGTTGGGCATCTCCTTGATCTCACGCTCGATGCGCGCCTTGTCTGCGCCCGGCTCGGCGACGACATAGCAAAGCCGCGTGTGCTTCTGCCGTGTGGTCAGCTTAGGCATCTCGCCGCGCCGCACCGCCTCCACGGCGGACTCAACGGGAACGGTGTACTGCCGCGCGTCCAGCACGCCGGACACGCGCCGCGCCGCGTCGGAATGCCCCTGGCTGACGCCGCGGCCCCAGAAGGTGTAGTCGGCGCCGTCGGGCAGGACGCTCTGCGCGTACACGCGGTTGAGCGAGAACAGACCCGGATCCCAGCCGACCGAGATCAGGCTGGCGTTGCCGCCGGATTTGGCAGCCTTGTCCACGGCCGCGAAGTAATCGGGGATCGCCGCGTGCGTATCAAAGCTGTCGACGGTGTTGAACAGCTGCGCGAAGCGCGGCCCCTGCGAAGGCAGGTCGGTCGCGCTGCCGCCGCAGAGCAGGAGCACGTCGATCTCGCCGCGCAGCCGCTCGGCTTCGCTCTCGGCATACACTGGCGCGGGCAGCACAGGCGCAACCGACGACGGGTCGCGGCGGGTAAAGATGCCCGCCACCTTCATATCCGGATTCTGCGCAGCGGCCAGATGGGCGCCCTTGCCCAGATTGCCGTAACCCAGAATGCCGATACGGATCTTTTCCATATGTAAATCCCTCCAAACGATATAGGCGCGGCGCTATTTCGCCACGACATTGAAGATACGGCCGGGGACATAGATGCGCTTAACGATCGTCTTGCCCTCGAGCGGACCGGCCAGCAGCCCGGCCGCCGTGACCGCATCCCAGACCTCGTCCTCGGACGCGGAAACCGGGACGGTCACCGTACCCTTGAACTTCCCGCAGAGCTGCACGGCGACCTCGGCCGTGTCGGAAACAAGCATCGACGCGTCGTAGGTCGGATAGGGCTGCAGCGACGCGAAGCCGTCACCGCCGAGCCTTTCCCACAGCTCCTCAGCCAGATGCGGCGCGAACGGGCAGAGCAGCAGCACAAAGGTCTTCAGTTCTTCCTTCGGAATGCCGCCGTTGTCGTACACGTCGTTGACAAACGACATCATCGCCGCAATGGCGGTGTTGAATTTCATATTCTCAATGTCGTCGGACACCTTTTTGATGGTTTTATGCAGCGAGCGGGTGAGCGCGTCGCTCTGCTTTTCGGGCAGCTCCGACATCGCGTACACGCGCTCGAGGAAGCGGCGGCAACCGCGCACCGACGCGGTCGACCATGGCGCGCTCTTTTCAAAGTCGCCGATGAACATTTCATACAGACGCATCGTGTCGGCGCCGTAATCGCGGATGACGTCGTCGGGGTTGATGACGTTGCCGCGCGATTTGGACATCTTCTCGCCGTCCTCACCCAGAATCATCCCGTGCGAGGTGCGCTTGAGATAAGGCTCGGGGCAGGAGATCAGTCCCTCGTCATACAGGAACTTCGCCCAGAAGCGCGAATAGAGCAGATGCAGCGTCGCGTGCTCCATCCCGCCGTTGTACCAGTCGACAGGCATCCAGTAATCCAGCTTCTCCCGCGCGGCGAAGGCCTTGTCGTTTTTCGGGTCACAGTAGCGCAGGAAATACCACGACGACCCCGCCCACTGCGGCATCGTATCGGTCTCACGCTTAGCCGGACCGCCGCAGTGCGGGCAGGTGGTGTTGACCCAGTCGGTCATCGCGGCCAGCGGGCTTTCGCCGGTGTCAGTCGGCTCGTAGCTTTCAACCTCAGGCAGCGTCAGCGGCAGCTCGGACTCATCCAGCGGAACCCAGCCGCATTTGTCGCACCAGACCAGCGGGATCGGCTCGCCCCAGTAGCGCTGGCGCGAAAATACCCAGTCGCGCAGCTTATAGTTGACCTTCTTCCGGCCGATGCCGCGCTCCTCGAGATAAGCGATCATTTTCTCCTTCGCCTCGGCAACCGACAGGCCGTTCAGGAAGCCGCTGTTGACGAGCGTCCCCGTCGCGGTGTCGGTGAACGCGGCCTGCGTAACGTCCCCGCCGGCAATGACCTCGACGATAGGCAGGCCGAACATCTTCGCGAAATCGTAGTCGCGCTCGTCGTGCGCGGGGACGGCCATAATCGCGCCGGTGCCGTAGGTGATCAGCACGTAATCGGAGACGAAGATCGGAATCTCCTTTCCCGTCACGGGATTGACCGCCGCCACGCCCGCAAGGCGGACGCCGGTTTTGTCCTTGACCAGCTCGGTGCGCTCAAAATCGCTTTTGCGCGCGGCCTGCTCACGGTAGGCGGCAACTTCATCGTAGTTGGTCAGCCTCTCGCGCCATTTTTCGACCAGCGGATGCTCGGGCGCGATGACCATGTAGGTCGCGCCGAAAATCGTATCCGCGCGTGTGGTGAAAACGCGCAGCGCGTCGCCCGCCGTGGTCGCGAAATCGATCTCCGCGCCGTAGGAGCGGCCGATCCAGTTGCGCTCGGCCGTCTTGACGCGCTCGATGTAATCGACCGTATCCAGATCGTCGACGAGGCGGTCGGCGTATTCGGTGATCCTGAGCATCCACTGGCTCTTGGCGCGGTGCACAACCTCGCCGCCGCAGCGTTCACAGACGCCGTTGACGACCTCCTCGTTGGCCAGCACCACCTTGCAGGAGGTGCACCAGTTGACGTTCATTTCCTTCTTATAGGCCAGCCCCGCCTTGAACAGCCGCAGGAAGATCCACTGCGTCCAGCGGTAGTAAGCCGGGTCGGTGGTGTTGATCTCACGGTCCCAGTCGAAGGACAGCCCGAGCGCCTTGAGCTGCTCGCGGAAGCGTCGCACATTGTTCTCCGTCACCACCGCCGGATGGATCTTATTGGCGATGGCGTAATTTTCGGTCGGCAGACCAAACGCGTCCCACCCCATCGGGAAGAGCACATTGTAGCCCTGCATCCGCCGCTTGCGGGCAACGATATCCAGCGCCGTGTAGGGACGCGGATGCCCGCAGTGCAGCCCTGCGCCCGAAGGGTACGGGAACTCGACGAGCGCGTAATATTTTTTCTTCGTCAGATCGTCCGATGCGTGGAAGATGTCCGAAGCCTCCCAGCGCTTCTGCCACTTTTTCTCGGTGGCCGTAAAATCGTACTTCATCCTAAACATCCTATCCTTCCCGGCGCCCGACTGTCGCGCCGCAGTAGTTTTCTATCCCAGCGAAAGCGGGTTCCCCCGCCTGCGTTTTTACCTGCTCACACGTCCGCAGAAGGGGCCGCCTGCGCGTCCTCCCAAAGCTTTTCAAGCTTGTAGAATTCTCTCGCGCTCTGCGTAAACACGTGCACGACCACGCTGCCGTAATCAATGAGCGTCCAGGCGTTGTCCGAGAAGCCCTCGACCCGCAGCGGCTTGAGCCCGAGCGTTTCCTGCACGTGAAATTCGGTCTCGTCGGCCAGCGTGCGGATATGCGTGGACGACGTGCCCGTCGCGACGACGAAGTAATCGGCCAGCACCGTTTTGCTCGCGACGGCGAGCGTTTTGACCTCTACGGCCTTTTTCGCATTCAGCGCCTCGACGACGGCTTTTGCCAGCGTCAGCGCGCTTTCCTGCTGTTTCTTTTCGTTTTCGTTCATATCGGTATTCCTCCTTTCCGGACAGCGGCCGCTTCAGGCCTGTCCGCTTTCTGCAGCAATGTATATAAGATCGCATTCCGCGATTCAAGCGTATCCTTCAAAATCAGGTTTCCTTCTTCAAGATTTTCCCGAATGACCGCGTCCAGTCCGAACACGAGCGCCTTTTCCAGCGCATCCGTATCGCCGCAGCGCCAAAGTCCCTCGTAATACTCGCGGCAGCGCACACAGGCCAGCGAGCGGCGGTTTTCTTCGATGAAATCGGCCAGAAAGAGCACCGCGTCCAGCGGCGCGCAGCCCGCGCGCAGCGTGGAATGCCATCGGATCGCGTCACAGACCGCCGGCGGCAGTCCGTACTCCCGCTTTGCCAGCGCAGCCGCCGTCCAGCCATGAAGGACCTTGATGCAGCGTCTCTCCTGTGGACCGAGTTCGATCCCCAAATCCGCGCAGAGATCAAGCTGCTCCCGTTCCGTCAGCTCCTTCGTCCAGTCGTGCAGCAGCGCGGCGGCCGACACCTCGGCTTCAGACAGTGCCGGAAAGTGCCGCGCGGCGATAGCCAGCGCCGCCTTCTCTACGCCAAACGTATGCGTCAATCGTCTGTCCGACAAATGCAGGCCGGCGATCCATATTTCCCTCTCGTTCATCGGTAAAGCCCCTTTTCGCGTATATAATCCGCCACGGCGCCGTCCAGCAGCGGATGCGTCCGCCCCGCACGCAGCGCCTCCCGCACCTCGGTGGAACTGACCTCCACCGGCTCGTAGGGGATGAAGCGCACGACTGCGCCGAAATCCCGACGCAGCGCCTCGGCCTTCGCTGCCGCGCGCCCGTCCTCCCCGCTGCGCCGCAGCGCCACGCAGACATTGACCGCCCGCAGCAGCCCGGCAGGGTTCCGCCAGCGGTCCAGCTGTAAAAGCTGGTCGGTGCCGATGAGCATGAACAGCGCGCCGTCCGGGTGCAGGCGATGCAGATATTCCGCCGTTTTATACGTATAGCTCACGCCGCCGGATTTCAATTCAAAATCGCAGACCGTACAGCCCGGGAAAGCAAGAGCCGCCATCGCCAGCCTGTCCGCAGCCGGTGCGGGAACCCGTCCGTCCTTGAGCGGCGGCAGATAATTGGGGATGATATACAGCCTGTCCGGCCTGACCGCAGCGGCAAACGCGGCTGCGGCGGCCGTATGTCCCATATGCGGCGGGTCAAACGTGCCGCCGTAGAAGCCGATGCGCGTGCCCATTACAGCTCGATACGCTTATTCGTTCTGCTCTCGCGGTAGACGACCAACCGGCGGCCGATGACCTGCACCGGCTCGCAGCCGAGCCGGTCCGTCAGCTCGCCCATCGCCTCCTTCGGCGTAAGCGGCGCGTATTCCTGCACCGTGATTTTGATCAGCTCGCGCGCTTCAAGCGCGTCGGACAGTGTTTGGAGCAGGTTTTCGGTGATGCCGTTCTTCCCGATCTGGTACAGCGCCTCCTCCCGGTTCGCCAGCGAACGGAGGGCGGCGCGCTGCTTTGTCGTAATCATCCCTTTGGTCTCTCCTTTTTATATGAACTCCACATCGGACCGGCGTTCGGCCCAAAGCCGCCTGCCGATCCACCCGATATGCCTTCCCCGCACAAATCTGAAAAAGCGGTTGCACCGTCGGATTTTTCGTCAATAAATACGCGCGGACAGCAGGAAATTCTATACAAAGTATTTTTTGGTGCTGGGTGAACGGAAATGCCGCAAGCCGCCGTGCCGTCATAGCTTCAGCCGTGCATTGTGCGGGAAAGCCTCAACGTTCCGTATTTTTTCGCCGGCGCGGCGCGGGCCTGTCCCCGCCGCGCAGCGCGCGCACCTGCTGCGGCGACAGCTCCTTCCAGCGGCCGGCCTCCAGCTCACCGAGCGTCACGCAGCCGACGGCGACACGGCGCAGCACCGTCACCTTCAGGCCGACCCGCTCGGCCATCCGGCGGATCTGGCGGTTCTTTCCCTGCGTAAGCACGATGCGCAGCCGGCTGCTGTTCACGTTCCGCTCGAGGATGCGCACCTCGCAGGGCGCGATCGGCTCGCCGTCCAGCTCGCGCATTGCACGCAGCCGGTCGGCCTCCCCGTTCCCGACGCAGCCGGCAACGGTAACGACATACACCTTCCGATGGCCGAAGGACGGGTGCGCGAGCCGGTTGGCGAATTCGCCGTCGTTGGTCATCAGCAGCAGCCCCTCGCTGTCCATATCCAGCCGGCCGACCGGATAGACCCGCGCCGGGAGGTCGGACACAAGCTCGGCCACGCTTTTCCGGCCGCGCTCGTCGGCCATCGTGGTGACGTAGCCGCGCGGCTTATTGAGCATAATGTACCATTTCCGGCCCGGATCGTGCAGTTTCCTACCCCGGTAGCGCACGACGTCCCGCGAAGGCAGCACGCGGTCGCCGAGGGACGCGGGCAGGCCGTTGACCGTGAATTCCCCGCGCACGATGGCCGCCTCGGCGGCGCGACGCGACATCAGCCCGCAGTCGGAAACATATTTTTGCAGTTTTACGGTCTGTTCCGTCATCTTTTTATCCAAACAGCCTTTCCCAGAAGCTCAGACGGCGCACCTCCACCGAGGAGACGGCCGTCAGCGGCTCCACGGCGATGCGCTCGCCGTTGCAGTAATATTCCGCATAGCCGAGGACGTCGCCCTGCTCGACCGGCGCGTATATGAACTGCGGCATGACCAGCCGCCGCGTCACCGTCTGTCCCTTCGGAAGCACGACGGTTCCGTCCGGCGCGCTGACAGACACCGATTCCGCAATACCGCCGACGACGGGCAGCGGCATATCCGAAACGCCCTCGAGCGCCACCGATTCATAATTTGCGAACCCGTAATCCAGCAGCTTCGTATGGTCGGCCCAATCGCTGCGGTCGTTGAGCGTGACAGCGACGAGCGTCAGCCCGTCCCGCTCGGCGGCGGTGACGAGCGTGCGCCCGGTGGCGATGGTATAGCCGGTCTTGACACCGATGCAGCCCTCATAACTGCGCAGCAGCCGGTTATGGTTGGACAGGTAGCGCTTGCCGTCCGAAATTGTCTTCGTTTTGCAGGAGACGATTTCGGCGAAGGTCTCGTTCTCCAGCGCTGCGCAGGTCAGCCGCGCAAGATCGTAGGCAGTGGTGTAGTGGTCGTCGGCCGAAAGCCCGTGCGGATTGGAAAAATGCGTGTCTTCCAGCCCCAGCTCGGCTGCGCGCTCGTTCATCATCGCTACAAAATGCTCCACCGTGCCGCCCGCCGCGATGGCCAGCGCCGTCGCCGCGTCGTTGCCCGATTCGAGCATCAGGCCATACAGCAGGTCGGAGACGGTGATCTGCTCGCCCTCAATCAGATAAATCGACGAGCCCTCGATGCCGACCGCCTCCTTCGGAACGGTGACGACAGCCTCCGGTTCCAGCAGCTCGATAGCCAGCAGCGCGGTCATGATTTTGGTCGTCGACGCCATCCCCAGCCGCACGTTTTCGTTTCCGGCGGAGAGGACGTAGCCGCTCTGCTCCATCACAATGTCGGCAGCGGCAGCGGTAGCCACGGCGTTTTCCCTATAATATACGCCCGCACGGTCGACTGCCGCGGGGACGACCGGCGCATTCTCCGGAAGGTCGGGAGCGACCAGCGGAAGAAAACCGGCTGCCAGCAGAAGCGCGGCCAGCACGCAGGATAAAAATACCCATTTCTTCATACGAAAACAGCCTCAGCCTTTCGTCATCAGATTCGGAGGACGGCTGTCCCCCGTGGGTATTTTATTCGCCCGCCCCCTGATTTAGTCCTCTGCCGGAGCGACGACCGGCTCGGCCGTTTCTTCGGCGGTACGGTCCTTTGAAAACAGGTCCTTGATCTTGATGACCAGCTCAGGTGCGCGGTCAACGATGCCGTTGATGGCGTCGATGGTCTTGTTCACCGGATCCTGCGGACGCGAAGCATAGGCTTCGGGATGCTTGAGGTCCAGCAGCTGCACGTCCGTGCCGTCGATGACCAGAAAGCCGAGCGGAACAACCGACACGCCCGCGCCGTTGCCGCCGGCAAAGTGCGGGGCGTCACCTTCTTTTTTGTTTTTGCCGTCAAAATCCACGCCGCCGGAGGCAAAACCCACCGACACCTTGGAAAACGGGATGATCGTGACCCCGTCGCCTACCGAAAGCGGCTCGCCGACGACGGTGTTGACATCCGCCACGCTGCCGATGCGCGAAAGCGCAGCGTCAATGATCTGCTTGAGTGGAAGCTCGTTGTTCATTTGCATCGTCCTCTTTCTTTGCGCTTTTTCGTATTTTCAAAAACCCGCGCAGCGCGGTGATCCCCAGTGCAAGCCCCTGCCAGATACGCAGGCCGAACTCGGTGTCGATCATCGCGTCGAAGGCTTCGGACAAAAAATCCGGCGTGATCTCACAATAGACGTTCCCGCGCCGCTTCGAATGGTGCAGCGCGAGCACGGCACGGGTAAGCACGGCCGCCTGCCCGCTGATGAGTCCGTAAAGCTCGGCGGTCGCGGCCGGGTCCTCGCAGGCGACGTTGACCTTGAGCACGAACCGCCCGCAGTAGAGCCAGCGCCTGGTGCGGCGGAGCAGCTTTCCGATCGTATCCAGCGCGACAGGGAGCGCTTCGCGCGCGGAGTAGCTTTTTTTCTTCTTTTTCTTTTCCTTTTTTTTATGCGGCGGTTCCGGCGTCGGCTCCGCGGGAGGCCCGGCTTCCTCGGACGGCTGCGGCGTCAGATCCAGCCGCAGCGGTCCGGCGCGCAGGTACACGCGCAGGTCGCCGATATAGGACACGCCGATTTTCACGCGCACAAGCAGCAGCGCCGCGAGCACCAGCAGAAAGCCGGCAATGATATACAGCGCCGTCACACGCGGCACCTCCTTCCGTCACGCCCCGTCTGCCTCCGTCCGCTCGGCGAGCGCGGTGAGCGTCTCGGTCCCCTCCTGCGGGTCCTCAAGCCCGACCTCGGGCAGCTCGGCGAGCGACTGCAGGCCGAAGCAGCGCAGGAAGCCGTCGGTCGTCACAAACAGCGTCGGGCGGCCGGGCGCGTCAAGCTGTCCGCCCTCGGCGATGAGCCCCTTGTCCAGCAGCGACGTGACGATGTACGACGAATCCACACCGCGCACGGCCTCGATGAACGAACGGGTCACCGGCTGGTTATAGGCGACGATGGCCAGCACCTCGAGCGACGCCTTGGACAGCGGCGGCGTTTTGCGCAGCTCAAGCGCGCGCTTGACGTAAACGGCCAGATAGGCCTTCGTGCAGAACTGGTAGCAGCCGTCCAGCTCGATGAGCGAAATCCCGCTCGCAGCGTCCTCGTGCCGCTCAGACAGGCGGGCGGCGCTCTCGCGCAGCTCGGATTTCCCCACGCCGAGCGTCTCGCACAGGCGGTCTGCCGAAACGGGGCTGCCGCAGGCGAACACGACCGCCTCCAGGGCGGCGTCCAATTCAGTCGGATTCAAGCGCGTCCCGCTCCTTTCTTTCCCGATTGAGGGTCAGCAGCAGCTCGTCCCCTTCGGTTTTTTCCACGTCCACGCGGCCGTAGCGTACCAGCTCGAGCACGGCCAGGAACACGGCCACCGCCTCGCTGCGGCTGCGGCAGCCGTCGAACATCGCCAGAAACGGGGTCCGGCCCCGGCGGCAGAGCCGCTTCATCACCGCAACGGACTTCTCCTCCACGGTATAGTAGCGCTCCTGCCCGATCTTCGCAAACAGCTCCACCTCGCCCTGCTCGGGCTTGTCCGCGAGCCGCGCGCGGATGCGCTCGAACGCCTCGGCCAGCAGCGAAACGGCGTGCGGCCGCTCGTAGGCGGTTTCGATTTCATCGGGCGCTTTGGTGAAGCGGTCGTAGTACAGCTCGCTCCGCTCGCGCAGCAGCTCGGCCGCGGCGCGGGCGCGCTTGTATTCGAGCAGCGCGTCGACAAGGTTCCGGCGCGGGTCCTCTTCCTCCTCGCGGGGCAGCAGCATGCGCGATTTGATGAGCATCAGCTCGGCCGCGTAGTAGATGAACTCGCTCGTGACCTCCATATTCAGCCGCCGCATCGCTTCGATGTGCGCCATGTACTGCTCGGCAATCTCGGCAATGGGGATGTCGAAGATGTTCAGCTTATTCTTGGCAATCAGCGCCAGCAGCAGGTCGAGGGGGCCTTCGTACTGCTCGATTTTGAGGTTCAGCTCCTCCATCGCGCTAAAACAGCAGCAGCATCAGCCACTGATAGAAGTTCAATATGGCGGTACGCAGGAATTCCAGCGGCCAGAACACAATGTCGTACAGCGACGGGAACAGCCACGAAAGCAGCACGATGAAAAAAAAGCGCGAATAATACTCCAGCCGCAGATAGCGCGCCGCAGTCTGCGGCGGCAGCAGCGAGCCGAGGATCTTCGACCCGTCCAGCGGCGGCAGCGGAACAAGGTTGAACAGCGCCAAACCGATGTTGACGGTCGCGAACAGCGTAAGGAACTGCATAAACGTCGTGAGCAGACGCGGGACTTCTCCCATAAACAACGCATTCATCAGCCAATTCTGGTCGTAGTAAGCCGCCGGAGAAGGCAGCCAGCGGATGCCGGCCGCCACCGTCTCCAAGCGCACATCCGCCGAAGCGGCATAGATCAGAAGAATGACGAAATACAGCACGCACGCGACGAGCGCCAGCAGCAGGTTCGACAGCGGCCCCGCCAGCGCCACAAGCGCGATGTCGCGCCGCGGCTTGCGCAAATTGCGGTAGTTGACCGGCACGGGCCTGGCGTAGCCGAAGCCGATCAGCAGCATCATAATCGCGCCGAACGGATCCAGATGCTTGAGCGGATTGAGCGTGAGCCGGCCGTACGCCTTGGCGGTGTTGTCGCCGCAGAGATAGGCCACGTAGCCGTGGCTGACCTCATGCACGACGAGCGCGATGAGCACGGCGGGGACCATCAGCAGGAACAGCCCCAGATCGTTTCGCAGCAAGTTAAACATAAACGATTCCCCTTACTTGAGCGCCACCATGCTCTTTTCCCAGTAGTCCGGCGGCGTCATCCCCGCAAGGGTGACGACGGTCGCGGCGACGTTGGCCAATCCGTACGCGCCGTCGACGCAGGTGTACGCGTCGGAATAGAAATTATCGTAAAGGATGCAGGGGACGGGGTTGAGCGTATGGCTGGTCTTGGCCTTGGGCGTGCCGTCCGCGTTCCTGGCCGGCTCGCCGGTCTTCTTGGAAATCTCATACATCTCGTCGGCGTTGCCGTGGTCGGCGGTGACGATGGCAATGCCGCGCGCCTCGTCCACGGCCTTCAGCACCCGCGCCAGCGAGAGGTCGAGCGCCTCCATTGCGATGACCGTCGCGTCGAACGAGCCGGTGTGGCCGACCATATCGCCGTTGGGATAGTTGACGCGCAGGAAATCAAAGCGGCCGGATCTGATTTTCTCAATCAGCACGTCGGAAATCTCGGCGCACTTCATCCACGGACGCTGCTCGAAGGGGACGACGTCCGAGGGGATCTCGATGTATTCCTCCAGCTCCTCGGAAAACTTCCCGCTGCGGTTGCCGTTCCAGAAATAGGTCACATGCCCGTACTTCTGCGTCTCGGACAGTGCAAGCTGCGTTTTGCCGTGCGCGACGAGGAACTCGCCCATCGTGCCCTTGATTTCGGGCGGGGAGACAAGATAGCGGGAAGGGATGTGCGCGTCGCCGTCGTACTCCAGCATCCCGGCGTAGTTGACCTTCGGATAGCGCACGCGGTCGAATTTGTCGAAATCCGACTCGTCGAACGCGCGCGAAATCTCAATGGCGCGGTCGCCGCGGAAGTTGAAGAAGATCACGCCGTCGCCGTCCTCAATCGTACCGAGCGGAGAGCCGTTTTCGGCAATGACGAAAGCCGGCAGGTCCTGATCGATACAGCCGGTCTCGGCGCGGTAGGTCTCGATGGCCTCCTTCGCGGAAGCGAACTGCCGCCCCTGCCCGAGCACGTGCGCCTCCCAGCCGCGGCGGACCATATCCCAGTTGGCCTCATAGCGGTCCATCGTGATGGTCATCCGTCCGCCGCCGGAAGCGATGCGCGCGTCAAACCCGCCGTCGTTGAGCGAGGACAGGAACGCCTCGAACGGCTCGACGTACTCCAGTGCGCTTGTCTCGCCGACATCACGGCCGTCCAGCAGGATATGGACGCGGACGGTTTTCACCCCGTCGGCCTTTGCGCGGACAAGCATCGCCTTGAGATGGTCGATATGCGAATGGACGTTGCCGTCCGAAAACAGGCCGATGAAGTGCAGCGTCGTGCCGCCGGCGGCACAGCCGCCCGCGACGTCCTTCCACGCCTGCGAATCAAACATCTTGCCGCTCTCGATGGCGGCCGTCACCAGCTTAGCGCCCTGCGCGAAGATCTGACCGGCGCCGAGCGCGTTGTGGCCGACCTCGCTGTTGCCCATGTCGTCGTCCGACGGCAGGCCGACCGCCGTGCCGTGCGCCTTGAGCGAGAACATTTTATAATTGGCCATCAGCCTGTCCAGCGTCGGCGTGCGCGCGGTGCGCACCGCATTGCCCGCTTCCCGCCTGCAAAGCCCCACGCCGTCCATCACGATGGTCACGATCGGGCGCTTTTCGCCCTTAAAAATTCCGTTCTGCATGTTTTTATTATATCCTTTCTGACAGAAATGTATGGTTTTTCAAATCATTATACCGCAAATACGCGAACATTACAAGAGATTTTTGTATTTTTTTTAGTGTCCGTGCACCGCCCAATCGGCGCAGCCGCTGTATGGTGAGACAGAAGAGCCCCTTTCGTCCGCAGGCAGCGCTAAAGCCCGCCGGTTTTTCAAAAAGCCTTGCACGGAAACCGATTGGCGGGGCCTCCGAGATGCCGGAAAAAAGCGGCGGGGACTCTTTACGAGTCCCCGCCGTATCCTTATGCATCCCGTCCGCCGGTTCCGTCGAACCGGCTTCCGCATTTAGGGCAAAATCTCGGCACATCGGCGTCCCCCTCCGGCTCCCAGCCGCACCGTCTGCATTTAAGG
>ERZ826764.2765-NODE-2765-length-15716-cov-3.110912_pt1 | contig 15716 bp, 9 predicted proteins | sample MGYA00519870_ERZ826764 | MGnify/ENA primary metagenome ERZ826764 (study PRJEB31778, sample SAMEA3449239) | human gut metagenome | biome: human gut; feature: human-associated habitat; material: faeces | place: United Kingdom | collected 2010/2012 ...
CAGCTATACTCGCCTAAACATACTCATCAGATTTTCTACATAAAATAAATTTTTTATTATTGTATTAAAAAACTCAAAAGTACTGTTTTCGCAAGACGTTTGACGTATTTTTACATATGATTTCCCAATAAAAAAGACCTTAAAGATTCAGTCTTTAAGGTCTTTTTTCACTGATTTTTCCGTATCATATACTGTACTGCCATTTTTTATAGGATAACGGACTTACGCTATTGATGGTTGTAAAATAACAATGAAATTATTTTCACCCGACGTGTCCTTTGTTATTATTAACTTAGTTGATTGGTGATATAGGATTTAATTTTCATTATTCTTATTGCCATTCAATTTTTTCGCTTTACTCTCAAAATCATCTGTCTTCCTCCAAGCTGCAGCAGAGCCTGCCCCAATCATATATACCATTCCTGCATCTCTAAGTTTCCAAAATATTCTCTTCATGCTATTTTCAGATTTTATTCCTGTAATATTTCTACCTATCCGATTTGTTATACTATCATTTTTTAGTAAGTAATCGACAACTAACTCTTCAGGAGACGCCAATTTTTCATGTTTAATAATCACTAAAACAGAGTTATCGTTTTCTTTAATTATGGGTTCTTTTAATCTTAATTTAGCCATAGCTTCAAAAGCTGTATTTAATCCTTCACCTACATCTTTATTAGGTGCCTCTGGAAATTTATTTATCAGGCGTACAATTTTAGGATTACGAGCTGACTGTGCTGTTAATATATTGTCAATTGTCACATATCCCGGTAGTTTACCTGGGCTTTCAACCTCCACACGATTATCAAATATTCGGATTTGAATATCCGTTGCAATACTATAATCCCTATGTAGAACAGCATTAGTAATAATCTCATGTAAAGTTTCTTCTGGATATTCTATCGTTTCAAATTCCTTCCCCAATTTTCTGATTGATTCAATAATCTCTTTTGTTTTACTAACAGCCTCATAAATTTGACCATACGCACATCCCTCAACTGTGACTGGGGCCCCCACTAATGTATCCCGCTCTGCTTCTCCGCTGGTCTGATGTCGAAATATTTTTATTGATGAACGTTTAGGTAAACAAATCTGCGGCTCATCACAAAATAACAACAACGCCGCAACAGTTAACTTCTCACCAATAAACAATCGTTGTTTTTTTAACCATGCTTCTGTATTTGTATCAGGTACAATATTCTTTTTAAATTTCTCCCAAACTATAGAATCATCTACATCTGATAAATCCGATTCAGCAACCACTTCATTCTCAAAAGAAGAGATTCCTTTGTCTAATTCCAAACGTCTTATCTTCTCCGGAGTATCACAAGGAAGATTTTGAGCCCCTTTTCTAACATATGGAACTTTTCCATCTGTACAATATACTATAGCTTGGGTTTTAAAAATAGTAACTTGTAATACATATGTTGCAAGTACTGGATGCTTCAAAAATACCACTTCATAATTATTTGTCAATATCAACAAGTTTGATATCATTTGTATGAATCCATTAGCATCCTCAATCGTATTAAATCCTTCCCAATGCTTAGTTTTAGTAGCATTTTCTTCTCTTATACCTAAATAGACATCACCTCCACTTGCATTTGCAAATGCAGATATTGTCCGACTTAATTTCTTTCCCTCAACATCTTTTGACTTAAAATCATTAAAGTGATTTTCTTCTATCGCAAGCAATGAGGTTAAATCTTTTTCTAATAATGTTCGTTCCTCAAAACTCATTGCGTAACCTCATTTTATTAAAATTAAATGTTTTCTCATTATGAATATCTAGCAACAAAAATCCCAAAAACATATCTAAATAAAAATAATTAATATATAGAAGACAATCCTATGAACTATCTGCCATATAAAATAATCAATGCATCCTCATACTACTCCCACTCAATTGTTGCAGGGGGTTTTGAGGTAATATCATAAACAATACGATTTACATGTTTTACTTCGTTGACAATACGACTGGAAATTTTCGACAGTAAATCATAGTCGATTCTTGCCCAGTCTGCTGTCATAAAATCAGTGGTAGAAACAGCTCTTAAGGCAATCGTGTAATCGTAAGTTCTAAAATCGCCCATAACCCCAACACTCTTAATTCCGGTTAGCACTGCAAAGTATTGGTTCACATCGCGCTCTAATCCTGCATTCATAATTTCTTCGCGGAAAATAGCATCAGCATCTTTTAGAATTTCCAGCTTTTCGTTTGTAATTTCGCCAAGTACACGAATAGCAAGACCCGGACCCGGAAATGGCTGCCGCCATACCAAAGGTGCAGGAATACCAAGCTCAATTCCTACTTTGCGAACTTCATCTTTAAATAAATCACGAAGTGGTTCAATAATTCCGCTAAAATCAACATCTTCAGGCAAGCCGCCAACATTATGATGACTTTTAATTACCGCTGATTCACCTACACCGCTTTCTACTACATCGGGATAGATGGTACCTTGACACAGATAATCCACATGGCCTATTTTTTTTGCCTCTTCTTCAAACACACGAATAAATTCTTCGCCAATGATTTTACGTTTTGTTTCCGGGTCACTTACACCAGCTAACTTAGAAAGGAAACGTTCCTGTGCATTGACACGAATTAAATTCATATCAAATTGTTTACGGAATACCTCCTCAACCTCGTCTCCCTCGTTTTTACGCAATAAGCCGTGGTCCACAAAGATGCAGGTTAAATTTTTTCCTATCGCCTTATGTACCAATAAAGCTGCAACAGAAGAGTCTACCCCTCCTGATAAAGCGCACAGCACTTTCTTATCTCCAATTTGCTCCTTTAGAGATTCGATGCTCATTTGTGCAAAGGAAGCCATTTCCCAATCCCCTTTGCAATCGCATACATGATACAAAAAGTTTTTTAATATTTGATTGCCTGCAACAGAATGTTCCACTTCAGGATGAAATTGCAGTGCGAATATTTTTTTCTCAGAATGCTCCATCGCTGCAACAGGACAGTGAGAAGTAGTAGCTGTAGCAGTAAATCCTGCAGGTAAAGCAGAAATGTAATCCGTATGACTCATCCATGCAATACTTGTTTTGTCAATATCTTGAAATAACACAGAATCACAGTGGTAAGTCACTTCTGTATTGCCGTATTCCTTTACTTCACTATTATCTACTGTACCACCCAAAGTAGCTGCAATTAATTGTGCTCCGTAACAAATGCCTAAAACCGGAATGCCAAGATGAAATAAATTTGTATCGCATTTTGGGGCATTTTCAGCATAAACACTGTTTGGACCACCGGAAAAAATGATTCCCTTATATCCATTTTTCTGAATTTCCTCAGCGGAAATATTATAAGGTTTGATTTCACAGAATACGTTGCAATCACGTACTCTGCGGGCAATCAGCTGGCTATATTGACCACCAAAATCCAAAATTAGAACCGCTTCATTTTTTATCATATACTTTCCACCTATCTTATCTATTCCACTGTAACAGATTTTGCAAGATTACGAGGTTTATCAATGTCACATCCTCTATTATCTGCTACATAATAAGCAAATAACTGTAATGGCAAAACAGCCAAAGAAGGAGCCATCATGCTATTGATATTAGGAATATAAAACACTTCGTCTGTTTCGCTCTCAATGATAGTTTTATCTTCCGTAGTCAAAGATAGCACTGTAGCGCCGCGTGCTTTTACCTCTTTGATATTGCTCATCATTTTATCAAACAATGCTTCATATGTTGCCAAAGACACAACCAAAGTACCGTCTTCTATTAAAGAAATAGAACCATGTTTTAATTCACCTGCTGCATAAGCTTCAGAGTGAATATAGGAAATTTCTTTTAACTTTAAAGAACCTTCCAAAGATAGTGCATAATCAATATTTCTTCCGATAAAGAAAATATTTTCACATTGATAGTATTTTGCAGCGACAGCTTGAATCTGTTTGATATCGCTGATTGTCTTTTCAATTAATGATGGCAATGCTTCCAAATCAGCTACATAATTTTGATATTCTTGCTTGGAAATAGTCCCAAGCAAATCTGCCATATACAATACCAGTAAATATACCACACATAACTGGGTACTGTAAGCTTTGGTTGTAGCAACCGAAATTTCGGGACCTGCCCATGTATATAATACATCATCAGATTCATTTGCAATAGAACTGCCTACCACATTTACAATGGAAAGAACACGTGCACCCAATTTTTTGGCTTCGCGAAGAGCTGCAAGAGTATCCGCTGTTTCTCCGGACTGGCTGATAACCAAAACCAAAACATTTTCATCAATAATTGGGTCACGATATCTGAATTCAGATGCAATGTCAATTTCGACGGGAATGCGTACTGTCTTTTCAATCGCGTATTTGGCTACTACGCCCACATGATAAGCAGAACCGCAGGCAACAATTACAATCTTCTTTAATTTTTGAAGATCTTCTTTTGTTAATTTTAGTTCATCCAAAACAATTTTTCCATCTACCAATCTTGGAGAAATGGTGTTATGTACCGCTTTTGGCTGCTCCATAATTTCTTTGAGCATAAAGTGTTCATAACCTTCTTTTTCTGCTGCGGTGATATCCCAATCAATGTGAATTTTATTTTTTGTAATGATTTCCTTTGCCTCGTTATATACAGTAACGTTATCGCGTTTAATTACTGCAATCTCATTGTCATTTAAACGATAGATATCCCGTGTTTTATCAATAATTGCCGGAATATCGGAAGCAATGAAATTTTCTCCTTTTCCAAGTCCAATAATCAAAGGACTGTCTTTACGAACAGCATATAAGGTATCAGGATCATCTTTACAAATAATCCCCAAAGCATAGGCACCTTCTATTTTGCTCAGCACTTTAATAATGGTATCTAAAATATTGCCGTTATAGTAATATTCCAGCAATTGGGCAACTACTTCCGTATCCGTCTCTGAAGCAAAACGTTTGCCTTTATTCATTAAGTAATCTCTCAAATATAAGTAATTTTCAATAATACCATTATGGACAACTGCAAAAGAACCGTTTTCACTGCAATGAGGATGAGAGTTAATATCGGAAGGCTCACCATGGGTAGCCCAACGTGTATGACCAATTCCCAAAGTTCCTGTCATATGATTGTCGGAAGTAAGAATATCACATAGATTTTTCAATCTGCCTTTACTTTTAACTACTTCAACCGAGTGATTTTGGTAAACTGCAACGCCCGCAGAATCATAGCCGCGATATTCTAATTTTTCCAGGCCATTGAGCAGAATAGGTGTAGCTTTATCGTCACCTATATAACCAACTATTCCACACATTGTAAACCACCATTTCTCCAGTAGTGCATAATAGAGAGATACACAACATTACTACTGGAAATGTTGTGTATGAATAAATTATCTATAAATAATATCATCACGAGAAGGACCGTTCGAAATCATGCCGAAAGGTACGCCAATTTCTTTTTCTGCAAACTCAATATACTTTCTGCAGTTTTCAGGGAGGTCTTCATATTTTTTAATACCACGAATGTCGCATTTCCATCCCGGAAGTGTTTCTAAAATAGGCTTGCAACGTTTTAACTGCGCTGTGGACGGGAAATAGTCAATACGTTTTCCGTCCAACTCATACGCAACGCAAACAGGAATTTCATCCAAATAACCCAACACATCCAATACTGCAAATGCAACTGTGGTAGCACCTTGTACACGACAGCCATAACGTGAAGCAACCAAATCCAACCATCCCATTCTTCTGGGACGACCTGTAGTTGCACCAAATTCTCCGCCGTCACCGCCTCTGCGACGCAGTTCATCTGCTTCTTCGCCAAAGATTTCACTGACAAATTCACCTGCACCAACAGCACTGGAATAGGCCTTAACCACAGCAATAATCTCTTTAATTTCATATGGAGGCAATCCGGCACCTACCGCACCGTAACCAGCTAAAGTAGAAGAAGATGTTACCATTGGATAAATACCAAAATCAGGGTCTTTCAAAGCACCCAATTGGCCTTCCAACAAAATATTTTTACCCTCTTTTACTGCTTCATACAAATATTCAAACGTATCGGTAACATAAGGAGCAATCAATTCCTTATATTCCATGAGTTTGTTGAATACATCGTCTACTTTCAAAGGAGGCTGATGATACAAATGTTCGTACAATGTATTTTTTACAGCCAGCACGCGTTCTATTTTTTTCTTCAGTTCAGTTTCGTCATCATAAAGTTCGCTGATTTGAAAGCCGATTTTTGCATACTTATCAGAATAAAACGGCGCAATACCGGATTTTGTAGAACCAAATGAATTTTCAGATAAACGAGCCTCTTCCAATGTATCCAGTTCAATATGATACGGCATAACAATTTGAGCACGGTCTGATATTAGTATATTCGGTTTTGGCACATTTCGTTCTTCTAAAGAAGAAAGTTCTTTTATAAAATTTTCTACACTAAGTGCAACGCCATTGCCAATAATACTGGTAGTATGGTCATAAAAAATACCAGATGGCAATTGATGCAATGCAAATTTTCCGTGGTTATTGATAATTGTGTGTCCGGCGTTACTGCCGCCTTGAAAGCGAATGACAATGTCAGATTGGGCAGCAATGACGTCAGTAATTTTACCTTTACCTTCATCTCCCCAATTAGCACCAACAATAGCTTTAATCATAAGGATATTCACCCTCCGCTGTGCCGCCTCAGCAAATAAGATTGATTCTACGCGGCGATATTTCAGAATCAATTCAATTTTTAATTATACCATAAGAAACATTCGTTGGCAATTTTCCTGTATTGATTTCAATTACAAACTAATTTCCGAATGTTGAATTTCATCGAAATGATATGCTTCTAAAGCAGGTTTTACATATTCATTGATAAACTCAACTGTTTGTTCCGGCGCTCTGCCAACATAATTTTCAGGACGAAGAATTTCCTGTAATTGTTCCAAAGTTACACCAAAACTGCTGTCGTTTGCAATGCGTTCCATTAAATCATTTTTCCCGCCTTGCTCTTTTACCACTTTTCCGGCTTCCATAGAGTGAACACGGATTTTTTCGTGTAATTCCTGTCTGTCTCCTCCGCGTTTTACAGCATCCATCATAATGTTTTCGGTTGCCATGAACGGCAATTCATCCATAAGATGCTTTTCTATCACTTTGGGATAAACTACCATACCGTTTGCTACGTTTTCATATAAGCTTAGTATTGCATCAATTGCCAAGAATGCTTCCGGAATGGCAATTCGTTTATTGGCAGAATCGTCCAAAGTGCGTTCAAACCATTGTGTCGCAGTAGTAATGGCAGGGTTTAAACTGTCTACCATGACATAGCGTGCCAATGCGGTCATACGCTCTGTGCGCATTGGATTTCTCTTATACGCCATAGCGGAAGAACCAATTTGATGTTTTTCAAACGGTTCTTCTATTTCTTTCAAATGCTGCAATAAACGAATATCCGCAGCAAATTTAGATGCACTTTGAGCAATACCGCTTAACACTGCTAACATCTGACTGTCTAGTTTTCTGGTATACGTTTGTCCGGAAACCGCAAAACAAGAAGCAAATCCCATTTTTTCGGCAATTTTATGGTCAAGCGCTTTGCATTTTTCGTGGTCACCATCAAACAATTCCAGAAAACTTGCTTGCGTACCTGTTGTTCCTTTAGAACCGAGTAATTTGGCTTTGCTTAATTGATATTGGACATCTTCCAAATCCATTAACAAATCTTGTATCCATAAAGTAGCACGTTTCCCAACCGTTGTGGTTTGTGCTGCCTGAAAATGAGTATATCCCAATGTAGGTAAATCTTTATAGTTCAGGGCAAATTGAGACAGCGCAGCAATGGTAGCAGCCAATCTCTTTTCTACCAACTGCAATGCTTCTGTCATAATAATAATATCGGTATTATCGCCAACATAACAAGAGGTAGCTCCCAAATGAATAATAGGTCTTGCATTTGGGCACTGTTCTCCAAATGCAAATACATGGGACATTACATCATGACGTACTTTTTTTTCTTGCGCTTCTGCCACTTCATAATTAATTTTATCTGCATATTGCTTCATTTCATCAATCTGTTCTTTGGTAATGGGCAAGCCAAGTTCCATTTCAGATTCAGCAAGGGCAATCCACAGTTTTCTCCATGTTGTAAATTTTTTGTCCGGAGAAAATAAATATTTCATCTCACTGCTTGCATAACGCGTTGAAAGCGGAGATACATATGAGTTTTTCAAACTTGATAACATTCCTTTCGGTATGTGTAATAAAGTCAACCGTTAAATTTCCAAACGTTTAATAGGAGTGCTGTAAATGTCGGGTTTACCTTGACGAAGTCTTTCAGAAATTTGTGTGGGATAATTACCGGAGAAACATGCATCACAATATCCTCCGCATTTTCCCTTTACAATTTCAGGCAAACTTTCTAAACTTAAAAATCCCAGTGAATCGGCGCCTACCAAGTCTCTGATTTCTTCCACAGTATGTTTGCAGGCAATCAACACGTCTTTATTTGGGATATCGGTGCCATAATAACAAGGCCATAAAAATTCCGGAGAACTGATACGCAAATGCACCTCTTTTGCACCGGCTTCTTTGAGCATGCTTACAATACGTGCGCTGGTTGTTCCGCGAACAATGGAATCGTCCAGCATAACAACACGTTTTCCTGCTACTGCGGAAGATAACGCATTTAATTTAATGCGGACACTTTTCTCACGTTCCGATTGCGTCGGTTTGATAAATGTTCTGCCGATGTAATTGTTTTTTACAATTCCTTTTTCGTAAGGAATGCCGGATTCTTCACTATAACCGATTGCAGCATCAATTCCGGATTCAGGAACGCCGATTACAATGTCCGCATCTACAGGATGCTGTTTTGCAAGCAATCTGCCGGATTCTTTTCTGGCTTCATATACACTTACTCCATCAATCACACTGTCGGTTCTTGCAAAGTAGATATATTCAAAAATACATAAGGATTTGTTTAAATCGGTTTTTGCATCAATATAACGAATTCCCTGAGGGTCAACCACAACCATTTCACCGGGATTAATATCTTTTACAAATTCAGCATTGCAGCTGTCAAGCGCACAAGTTTCGGACGCAAAAACATAAGTGTCATCTACCCTGCCCAGAGCCAGCGGACGGAATCCATGAGGATCACGCAGCGCAATTAATTTCTGTGCACTCATTACCAACAAGCTATAGCATCCTCTTAATTGAGGCATTGCACGAATGACCGCTTCTTCAATGGATGGCGCTTTTACACGTTCTTGCGCAATCAAATATGCAATTACTTCAGCATCATTGGAAGTTTGGAAGATGGCACCTCTATGACTTAATTCTTCTCTTAATTCAAAGGAGTTGGTTAAACTGCCGTTAAATGCAATTGCAAAATTACCTTTCGCATATCGCATTACAATTGGTTGTGCATTTTCTCTTGATTTTTGCTTTGCAGTAGAGTAACGAACATGAGAAATAGCAATTTCTCCGACCAAATCTGTAATAATTTTGTCGTTAAACACTTCATTCACAAGACCTAAATCTTTAGAGTAGGAAATAACACCGCGGTCACTTACCGCAATACCGCAGCTTTCCTGCCCACGGTGTTGTAAAGCTAACAAGCCGTTGTAACAGGCATAAGCGGGTGACAACGCGCCGTCAAAAGAATATACACCAAAAACACCGCATTCCTCGTGGGGCTTAAAATCGTCAGCGTCAAAATTAAGTACAGAATTCATATTGTTTGTTCACACTCCTATGTTTCTCCAAAAGCCTATACGCATAACAAAAATACATCTATTATGCCCGTGCATGCATGTCCGTAAAAACAGAATGAGCATAAATGGGTATGCTCAATTGAAATAGTAGACTGCAAATACTGTTTTTTTCATAAATAACCAAGTTTATTTTATTATATCTGCATAGACTTTGTCAATATTTCTGTTTCATAATTCATAAACACGATACAAGTAATAATATTTGATTGCCTAATGGATGGCATCTCAACAAATTGCAACCAAACTATAATTTTCCTGCAAAAAATAAGATAAACTAAAACTTTTATATTCAAAAATGAAATTTATGATAAATAAAATTGCGTTATTAGGCCGATTTTTTTAAATTTCATCTTGTAAATATAACCAAAATATGATAAAATGACAACCAGTTAATAATGATTGCAGTAGGAGGAAAAGATTTTATGTCTTATGTTAGCGAACAATTAGAAAAAGTAATACAAAAAAATCCAGACCAAGCAGAATTTCAACAAACCGTAACAGAAGTGCTTACTTCTTTGGAAAAAGTAATTGAACAAAACCCACAATACCAAAAAGAGGGTATTATTGAAAGAATTACAGAACCTGAAAGACAAATTATGTTCCGTGTTCCTTGGGTTGATGACAACGGCAATGTGCAAGTAAACCGCGGTTTTCGTGTACAGTTTAACAGTGCTATCGGTCCTTACAAAGGTGGTTTGCGCTTCCACCCATCCGTAAACCTAAGTATTATTAAATTTTTGGGTTTTGAACAAATTTTCAAAAATGCTTTGACCGGCTTGCCAATCGGCGGTGGCAAAGGCGGTTCCGACTTTGACCCAAGAGGCAGATCCGACCGTGAAATTATGGCGTTCTGTCAAAGTTTCATGACAGAATTATGCCGTCATATCGGTCCCGATGTAGACGTACCCGCAGGCGATATCGGCGTAGGTGCAAGAGAAATCGGCTATTTGTTCGGTCAATATAAGAAAATCAAAGGCAACTTTGAAAATGGTGTGCTAACAGGTAAAGGTCTCTCCTACGGCGGCAGCATTTTACGTCCTGAAGCTACAGGTTTTGGTGCTGTTTACTTCTGTAATGAAGTTTTGAAAGACAACAATGATTCTATCAAAGGCAAAACTTTTGCATTGTCCGGCTTCGGAAACGTTGCATGGGGCGCTGCAAAGAAAATTGCGGAACTTGGCGGTAAAGCAGTAACCATTTCCGGTCCTGACGGTTATATTTATGATGCCGACGGAATTACAGGTGAAAAAGTAGATTATATGCTTGAAATGAGAGCTTCCGGAAGAGATAAAGTACAAGACTATGCAGACAAATTCGGCGTACCTTTCTATCCCGGTGAAAAACCATGGAACGTAAAAGTTGACGTTGTTATGCCATGTGCAACACAAAATGAAATTGGCATGAAAGAAGCAGAACAAATTGTAGCAAACGGCATTCAATACTATATTGAAGTATCCAACATGCCTACCACAAATGAGGCTATGGAATACCTGCAAGAGCATAAATTGATTATTGCTCCAAGTAAAGCCGTAAATGCAGGCGGTGTAGCAGTATCTGCTTTGGAAATGTCTCAAAACAGCATGCGTTTGTCATGGTCTGCTGAGGAAGTGGATGAAAAACTAAAAGGTATTATGGTAAATATCTTCAAACAATGTTCTCAAGCTGCAGAAAAATATTGCGATGACCGCCGCAATTATGTTGCAGGCGCTAATATTGCAGGCTTCTTAAAAGTAGCTGATGCAATGCTGGCACAAGGCGTTATTTAATATCGCGTAAATCATATGACAAAACCACCTTTTCTTCTCTATCGTTTTGAAAAGGTGGTTTTATTGTTTGATATTTTACAAAAAAAACCGAGGAATCTAGATTCCTCGGTCTTTTTATGAAATGATATAAATAATCATCGGTGCAATATAAACAGCTATGATGACAATTGCAAATAAAGCAAAGATAATTGGATAGGATATGTACTCCACAAAACGAATATAGCGGTATCGGTTTTTATTTAGTAAGAGTATAAATCCAATACACAACAAAATACCTGCGGCAGATAAAATTCCTCCTGTGATAAATCCATTTGGAACATACGAAACAGTCACCGTATTCGTACCGTTTTGCAATTTGATTGCCATAAACGTATCAAATACTTGATAAATTTCTGCCTCTTCTCCATTTACTGTTGCCTTGAAACCATTTACATAGCCAATAGGCAAAAATAAATATTGATTTTCTCCCATAGCGTCTACAGTGCCTGTGATCGTATTTCTTTTCTGTTCCAAACTGACCGCTATTTTATTATCCATATGCTTTGTCAGCGTATCCAGTTTTATTCCAAATACACCAAATGATTTTGCTATGACATTTTTTCGTACATCTACTTTTACAACAACCGTTTCATCCGTAAATGTTCCCAATTCCAGCAATCCGTTGCTGCTTTGAGACGGATACTTACTTTGTACCAAACTTCCGTTTACATAAACATCAAAAGAGCTGTTAATGGGTTCTACCAAATTATTTGACAACTCATGGAAACAGTCAAAATATAGTGTCTGTGTGCCTTCAACAGGAATGGTATACAGTAAATAAGACGCATCAGATGACAATTCTTTTTGAATGGTATGTAACCCTTCAGAACTTTGATGATATACGATATTGTCCATAGTAATAGGCGAATAAGTCTCTGTTACATCATCGGAAGTGTGATAAATTGCTTTGAACAGTGCATTTTGAATCTCTTCCCTGGAGCCATCCGGAAGTTGAGCATAACCTTCCATATCTTCCGCGGTGAATACAGAACCAAAGGTACTTGGCAGTTCATTTTTTACGATAGAATATTTGCTGTTCTGATAAATGATTTCCTGTTCATCGGTGACATCCGTATTCAGCACAATGTGATAGCGATTTCCAAGCAAACTGTCTGTCAGCGCAGTACCGCCATTGGAGTTTACTTCCATCCAGTAGGAAGAATATCCTAATTTTTTCATTGTAAACATGTACGATTCATTGGTAAACGAAGTATAGTGGCTTAAAGAGTTATACCCCAGCGCTCCTACCATATTGACATCAAAATACTTTTTATCCATCTTTACACGATATAACTCGTTGTCGTCAATCTTATTTTGCAAATCTAAAACCGCTTCATTTGAAAAAGTGGATCTTGACGCAGAACCAAAATAAATGCTGCCGCAGAACATCACTTCCACAATAGTCATAAGACAAAGAAAAATACACATGGTCAGTTTGCGCATAAGATTTAAATAATACAGCAATAAAACAAAAAAGTAAAAAATGGCTGCGGCTAACGCAAATAAGACAAATAATCCTAATGCTGCATAAGAACCGTGCAAGGTTTTGGTGTACACGGTAAGTGTATCCCATTGTTTGAAGATTAACAAAAATCCAACTGCGGCCACCACAATGATTCCTGCACTGAGACTACCTATCATGACAGCGTTTTTCTTCACGCTGATTTTTCCAACTGTATTTTTTGGGTTAAAGTCGTTTAGCATATCCGCAGCAATAATCAATCCTAAAAATACGGTAATGTAGCCGTATCGTGCGGGAAATGCCTGATAACTTCCTGTGTGCCACATCTTATTGATAGGCTCTATAAAGATGGGAAGCAGCGTCAGTAAAAATAAGATACCTATAATATTTAATTTTTTCTTTTTATACTTTTTGCAAATGAAATACAAAGGAACAATGGTGATTAAAATAGCCGTACATGTAATAATCGGTACAGTAGTATATACCTCTGAAATAAAACTTCCTGAGGATAAACTTTCAATAATTCCGGTTCCCCTGCCGGATTGCAAATATTGAAGCAAAGAAGGCACCCATACAATCCCGGTAATACAAAGGACAATGAGCGTAGATACTCCGAATAAACAGATGACTTTTTTCCTTCGTTCTTTTTCTACACAGAACCATGTATACAAGCCAATTGCTAAAATTAAAAAGATAGCCACCATATAACATAAGTAAAAATGTATGGTAATCATTGCAGTTAAAGCAATCATATACAGCAATACTTTTTCTTTTTGTATAATACGGTCCATTCCCAATAACAAGATTGGGAACATATACATCATATCCAGCCAAACCACATTTTGAAAATACATCATGGTATATCCGCAGAATGCATACATGACGGATAAAGCAATATTTTGCAATACATGCAGTGAGGTAAATTTATTTCGAAAGAACAGACTTGCTGTTCCTGCACAAACCACAATTTTTATAAATACCAGAATATTTGCAAACAAATAAATATCTTTTGTATCTATGAACGCTACCAGTAAAGAAAACGGACTGGATACAAAAAATAATAAAATTCCCCAAAAACTGGTGCCGCCTGCGTTGGCCATATTTAAAAATAAATCTGACTGGCCCGACAATACATTTTTTAAGTCCAGCAACAAAGGAACTACCTGTTGATTCATATCGCACCAGGACAACGTTCGTTGTGCAAACGGAAATAGTTGAAATATCGCAAAGACAATCAAACATAAAGCTCCGGAAGCAACAGGCGGCAATAAACATTGCCAGTATTTCTTCATAGATTCACCTCGACTTATAACGCAAAACAAAGCCTGCAGGCAAGCAAGCTTTGTTTTATCACAGCTTCTTTTATGACAACACAATTTTATGGAATACTTTTTTACCTTTTTTCACAATAATATAGCCGTCTTTAAAGTTTTCTGCCGTAAATTGTTCTGTAGGATTGGTAATTTTTACATCATTGACAGAGATGCCACCTTGTTCTACCAAACGGCGGCCTTCTTTCTTGGAAGGAGCTAAATTTGCTTTCATGAGCATATCCAGAATGCCCAATTGGCCGTCTGCAAAGTCGGCAGCAGTGAAAGTGGTGGACGGCATATTATCTGTATTTGCACCAGAACCAAACAAAGCACGGGCACCTTCTTGTGCTTTTTCTGCTTCTTCCTCCCCATGAATTAACTTTGTAACTTCATATGCAAGTACTTCTTTCACAGCATTTAATTCACTGCCTTCTTTTTTTGCATATTCATTGATTTGTTCCATTGGCAAGAAGGTTAGGATTTTCAAACACTTGATAACATCAGCGTCATCTACATTTCTCCAATATTGATAGAAATCATATGGTGATGTTTTTTCTTTGTCTAACCAAATAGCTTTACCATTTGTTTTACCAAATTTAGTACCATCACTTTTAGTTAATAATGGCATTGTAAAACCATAAGCTTCTTTACCATCTTTTTTTCTAATTAATTCAATTCCTGCCGTAATATTACCCCATTGATCTTGACCAGCAACTTGCATTACACAATTTTTGTTATTATAAAGCCATTCAAAATCCATAGCTTGCATAATCATATATGAAAATTCTGTATATGTGATTCCTGCATCTAAACGACGTTTTACAATATCTTTGTTAAGCATATAGTTAACATTGAAATATTTACCATAGTCTCTTAAAAAATCAATAAAGTTAAGATCTTTTGACCAATCAAAGTTATTTACAACTTCAAATCCAAAAATATCTTGTGCTTGTTTTTTTAGACAATTAAAGTTATGTTCTACCGTTTCTTTAGTAATCATTGGTCTTTCAGTATCTGGTTTTGGATCACCAATTAAACCTGTTGCACCACCAACTAATAAAATCGGATTATGTCCAGCATCTTTTAAACGTTTAGAAATTAAAAAAGATGAAAAATGTCCAATATGTAAACTATCTCCAGTAGGATCAGTTCCAATATAAAAAGTCATTCCCCCATTATTTAATTTCTCTTCTAAATCTGGTGAACTAACATCCTTGATTAGCCCACGCCATACTAATTCATCATAAATCTTCATTTTTTATCCTCCATATAAATAAAAAAGACTTCATCTTAAAGGACGAAATCTCGCGGTACCACCTTTATTCATATCATTTGATATGCACTTTCATCTTAACGCGATTAACGATTACTCTTTTCAAGTAATTCCTCACAAG
>ERZ826764.2768-NODE-2768-length-15697-cov-2.672676_pt1 | contig 15697 bp, 11 predicted proteins | sample MGYA00519870_ERZ826764 | MGnify/ENA primary metagenome ERZ826764 (study PRJEB31778, sample SAMEA3449239) | human gut metagenome | biome: human gut; feature: human-associated habitat; material: faeces | place: United Kingdom | collected 2010/2012 ...
GGCTCGCCACTGTCGGCGTCCCGTTTCACCACCGTCAAATTGGGCCGCTTGTCATTTTGCAGGACCACAGTAGAGTCCTGGCCGGGGAACAGCTCCACATGGTACTCGGTCGTGTCCAGCAGGTGATCCGACACAGTGGAGGTTTCAATTAGGGAATAAACGCCAGGCTCCAGGCCCTCCCAGCAGATAGAGCCATCCGGCCCGGTGGTGCGGTCCAGGTACCGGGAGCCATCCTCAATTTTGGACAGCCGGTAGGTGACGCCGCCCAGGGGTGTACCGTCCGCGCTCTCCTTATGCAGATGGAGACTGGGCAGCTTGGAATTGGTGAACACAAACTGGGCCTGCTCGCCGCCGTCCAGGTGGATGGTGCGCTGGGCGTCGTCCACGATATAGCCGGGGCACTCCAGTTCCGTCACGATGTAGGCGGTATCGGCGGGGAGCTTGCTCAGGTCGATGGTTCCGTCCTCCAGGGTGGTGTATTCCACCGGGCCGAAGCTGCCGTCCACCGCCTCAAAACGGAAACGGGCGTTAGCGATGGGCTGGGAGAGGTCCGAACTGTCCACCTTGATTAAATGGATTCCGGGCAGGCGGTCGTTAAAGAAAACCAGGTCCTTGATCCCGTCCCCGGCCTTCAGCTCCACCTCTTGGGGGGTGGTGTCCAGTACATGGCCGTCCCCGCCGGTGTCCCGTTCCTCGGCCCGGTAGGTCCCAGGCTGGCAGTTAGTGAGCAAAATCTGACCGAACTCGTCCGTCTGGAAGATGCCCAGGCTCTCGGCGTCCCGGAAAATCTCGAAGGACACATTGGGCATAAGGGTCATAGTGCCCCGCTCATATTTCGTGATCCGCAGTCCAGGCAGTTCCTTGTTGACTATGGTGGCGCTGGATTCCTCCCCGGCCACCACGGCCACCGTCTGCACCGTGTCCGTGTCCGCAATCCAGCCCTCAATACCTGCGGTCTCCCTGACTTCCCAGCCGCCGGGGGCCAGTTCATCGAACACCACCACGCCGTTGCGGGTCTGCTCCGTCCGGGTCTCCCCGGTCTCAATGTGCTTGATCTGGATGGTAACGCCGGAGAGGGCGTCGCCGGTGTCGCTCCACTTCTCCACCCGCAGGGAGCCGTAGGGTGCGTTCCAGAAGGTCAGGGTGGCAGTCTTGTTGTACTCCACATCGGCGTGCTGGGTGGTCTCCTCCGGGAGCAGGTGATACCGGGGCGGGATATCCTCCGTCACGGTATAGTGGCCCTCCAGAGTCAGAGGGATCAGGACCTCTCCATTCTCATCGCTGGAGAAAGAGCCTACTTTGCGGCCCTCCGGGTCAACCACGCTGAACACAGCCCCCTCCAGCGGGGTCTCCGTCCCTTCCTCCAGCTTCACGATTTTCAGCAGGGTCTCGCCCGGCACATCTTCCGTGCTATCTGCGTAACTGCTGATGGCGGCCAGCTCCATCTGGCGGTTGTTATCCAGGTCGCAGATATAATTTTGCAGATTGCCGTATCGGTCTTTTTCCAGGCAGACGGCATACATGGCTGCATACTGGGCCACGGACGCGGAGAGGGAGAGCTGGACGTTACCGCTCTGCCCCTGGATGCTGCCCACGGGGTACAGCACCTTGAACTGCCCGGCGTAGCCGTCGCTGGTTCCCTCAGTGGTGACAGCGGTGATCTCGTTGTTGTTCATGTCCACGATCTTCGTGCCCTCCGGCACCTCGTCGGGATTGGAAAAGGCCACGGACACGTCGTAATCATATACCCACGTCTCGCTCCAGACGGTGAACACCTGCTGCTTGTATTCCTCGCCCCCGATGGTCACGGGGTAGGCCGTGGATTTGTCCGCCGTGACGGTCATGCGGGGGGTGAGCATATAGTTGTAGGTAGTGCCCCGCTTGTAGATGTCCTTGGCGGCGGCCAGGATGTCCGGGGTGCACTGGAGCATGCCGGGATACTGCTGGGCAAAGTCCAGAACGGCAGGGTCCGGGCGGTAGGCATCGGGGCAGGCGATGGACACCGTCATGCCGCACTTGAGGCCGCCCACGATGAGGGAGTTTGCCATGTTGTTGCCATCACCGATGTAGCACAGCTTCAGGCCGGCCAGCTTGCCCTTGTGCTCCCGGATGGTCATGAGATCAGCCAGCACCTGGCAGGGGTGGCAGAAGTCGGTCAGACCGTTGATCACGGGGATGGAGGCGTATTTGGCCAGGGTCTCCACCTCTTCCTGGGCAAAGGTGCGGATCATGATGCCATCACAGAACCGGGAGAGCACCCGGGCGGTGTCCTCCACCGGCTCGTTGCGGCCGATCTGGCTGTCCTTGTCGGAGAGGTAAATGGCGTTGCCCCCCAGCTGGTACATGCCGGTCTCAAAGGAGACCCGGGTGCGGGTGGAGCTCTTCTCAAAGATCATGGCCAGGGTTTTCCCGGCCAGGAAGGGGTGCTGGATGCCCGCTTTTTTCATGGCCTTGAGCTGGTCGGCGGTGTCTAAAATGGTGAGAATGTCCTGGCTGGACAGGTCCAGCAGCTTCAGCAGGTCTTTTTTCATGGATGTGTTCTCCTTTTTCTCTTATCCCATGAGGGTCTGCTTCAGAATGGCCAGGCCCTCGTCCATTTCCTCCTTGGTGATGACCAGGGGCGGCAGCAGGCGCAGCCGGTCCCCGGCGGTGAGGCACAGCAGGCCGTGGTCGATGAGCAGGGCGGCCAGTTCCTTGTTGGTCCGGGGGCCCTTTACATCAATGCCCAGCATGAGGCCCAGGCCCACAACATCCCCCAGTTCCGGGCTGCCGATGGCCTGGATGCCCGCCCGGAGGTAGGCGCCCTTCTCCCGGACCTGGTCCAGGAAGGGCTGGTCCATGGTCTCCAGCACCGCCAGGCCCGCGGCAGTGGAGACGGGGTTGGCTCCGAAGGTGGAGCCGTGGGTTCCAGGGGTAAGGACCCCGGCGCACTTCTCGTTGGTGAGGATACCACCCAAGGGCAGGCCGCCGGCGATCCCCTTGGCGAAGGAGACCACATCCGGCTGGATGCCGAACTGCTGGAAGGCGAACAGGCTGCCGGTGCGGCCGATGCCGGTCTGGACCTCGTCCACCAGCAGCAGCCAGTCCTTCTCCGCGCACAGTCTGGCAACGGCCTTCACATAGTCACGGTCCAGGGGCAGCACGCCGCCCTCGCCCTGGACAGGCTCGGTCAGGATGGCGCAGACGTACTCGTCCATGATGTCCTTGACGGACTGGAGGTTGTTGAACTCAGCATAGCGGAAGCCGGAGGGCAGGGGCTCGAAGTAGCGGTGCACCGCATACTGGCCGGTGGCCGTGCAGGTCGCGAGGGTGCGGCCGTGGAAGGAGTTCTTCATCGTGATGACGACGAAGCGCTCGGGATGGCCGTGATCCTTGGCGTACTTGCGGGCGAGCTTGATCTGGCCTTCATTGGCCTCAGCGCCGGAGTTGGCGAACAGCACCTTGTCGAAGCAGCTGTTCTCGACGATGAGCTTCGCGGTCTGGACGGCGGGCTCATTGTAGAAGTAGTTGGAGCAGTGCAGGATCGTGTGGGCGCGCTCTTCGAGGCACTTCACGATCGCGGGATGGCAGTGACCGAGACCGTTGACGGCGATACCGCCGATGAAGTCGAGGTACTTGTTGCCGTCCTTATCGAAGACGTAAGCGCCTTCGCCGCGCTCGATGGAAAGGGGCATACGGACGTGGTTGCCATAGAGATACTTGTCGCCGTTCTCGATGACTTCGGCGTTGGTCTTGAACTTTTCGATCATTATTATGTCCTCCTATAATAAAAGTTGGGTGTATGTTTTACCATTTGATGCCGACGCTCGGCTGTGCGGTGCCGATCGTCGTGCCGGTACCCTCGTTCGTGAAGGCCTCGTAGAGCACGGAGTGCGGCTTGCGGCCGTCGATGATGTTGACGCTCGTCACGCCCTCTTCGATGGCCTGCACGCAGCAGTCGACCTTCGGGATCATGCCGCCGGCGATCGTGCCCTTGTCCTTGAGCGCCTTGACATCCTCGATGTTCAGATAGCTGATGACGTCGCGGATCTTGATGTCGTTGCACAGGCCCTCGATATCGGTGAGGATCACGAGCTTTTCAGCGCCCAGCGCGGAAGCGAGCTTGCCCGCGGCGGTATCGCCGTTGATGTTGAAAGTGTGGCCCTGACCGTCGGTGCCGACGGGGGCAATGACGGGGATGTAGCCCGCGTCGAGCATGGCGAAGATGGGCTTGGGATCGACATAGTCGATGTCGCCCACGTAGCCGTGGACCTCGTCGCGCTGGTGGCAGTGATAGATGTCACCGCTGACGCCGGAAAGACCGACCGCCTTGCCGCCGAGCTTGTTGATAAAGCCGACGAGCTCGGTGTTCACCTGGCCGACGAGCACCATCTCGACAACACGCATGATGTCGGCGGAGGTGTAGCGCAGGCCCTCGATGAACTCGACGGGGATGTTGAGCTTTTCGAGCATCTTGTTGATGCCGGGGCCGCCGCCGTGGCTGAGCACGGGCTTCATGCCGAGGAGCTTGAGCAGCACCACGTCGTGCATGACGGCGTCCTTGAGCTCTTCGTTGATCATGGCGTTGCCGCCGTACTTGATGACAATGATCTTACCCTGATACTTCTGAAGGTAAGGCATTGCCTCCATCAGAGTTTCGACCTTGTTTGCGATATCGCTCATGGTGGAGCCTCCTTCAAAAATTAGGTGCGGTAGTCGCCGTTGATCTTGACGTAATCGTAAGTGAGGTCGCAGCCCCAGGCCTTGGCCTCGCCGTCGCCCTGATAGAAGCGGACGATGACGGTAATGTCATGCTCGGTGAGGACCTTCTTGGCGAGCTCTTCGCTGAAGTCCGCGCCGAAGCCGTCCTTCATGACCTGCACTTCGCCGGCAGCGCTCTTGATGATGCAGTCGGCACGGGTCGGGTCAACGTCAGCGCCCGAGTAACCGGCAGCGGCCATGATGCGGCCCCAGTTGGCGTCGCGGCCGAAGACGGCAGCCTTGAAGAGCATGGAGCCCGCGATGGACTTGGCGACCAGGCGCGCGTCGTGCTCGGTGGGCAGGCCGTAGGCCTCGACCTCGATGAGGTGGGTCGCGCCTTCACCGTCGGAAGCGACGCGGCGGGCCATATCGGTGCAGATGGCGAGCACGAGGTCGGCCATCGCCTTCTTGTCTTCTTCGGTCTTGATCTCAACGCCGGAAGCGCCGTTGGCGAGCAGGAAGATCGAGTCGTTCGTGGAGGTGTCGCCGTCGACGGTGCACATGTTGAAGCTCTTATCCACAGCCGCGGAGAGCATCTTCTGCAGGTCTGCGGGATCCGCCTTGGCGTCGGTCGTCACGTAGACGAGCATCGTCGCCATATTGGGGTGGATCATGCCAGAGCCCTTGGCCATCGCGCCGATCTTCACGGTGCCGGTGGAGAGCTGCAGCTCATAGGCGCACTCCTTGCGGACGGTATCGGTGGTCATGATGGCGTAGGCAGCCTCGGAGCCGTTCTCCTTGGCGAGCTTGGCGGGAATGATCTCGCGGATGCCCTGCAGCACCTTGTCGACCGGAAGTCTCTGGCCGATGACGCCGGTGGAGCAGACGAACACTTCGTCCTCGCCGAGGCCGAGCAGCTTTTCCGCCTCGCGCTCAACGGTGCGGGCGTCTTCGATGCCCTGCTTGCCGGTGGCGGCGTTGGCGTTGCCGGAGTTGATGACGACGGCGCGGGCCTTGCCCTTTTTCAGGATCTCGCGGTCAAGGATGACCGGAGCTGCGCAGAACTTGTTCGTGGTGAAGCAGGCCGCGCAGGAGCAGGGCAGGTCGGAGTAGAGAACAGCGACGTCGGGCTTCTTGTTCTCGCGCTTTTTGATGGCGGTGTAGACCGCGCCGGCGGTGAAGCCCTGCGGCGTGGTAACGCCGCCCTCGATCTTTTTCAGATTGGACATGTGGGGGGATCTCCTCTCTTAACGTTAGTTTAACAGCATTCTTGCCTAAATCGGGTCGAAACTCGTCGAACCGAAAATTACGGATACATCGGGGGCATCATGAGGCCGGTGGTCTCGGGCAGGCCCATGATGAGGTTCATGTTCTGGATGGCCTGGCCGGCTGCGCCCTTGCCGATGTTGTCGATCACGGAGGAGACGATCAGGCGGTGGGTACGCGCGTCGAAGGTCGGGGTCATCTCACAGAAGTTCGTGCCGTAGACCCACTTGGTCTGAACGGGCAGGCTCGCCGGGAAGACCTTGACGAAGGGCTCATCCTTGTAGAAGTCCTTGTAGAGCTCGTAAACTTCCTCGTTGGTGAAGTCTCTGTCGCAGGTAGCGTAGATGGTGACCTCGATACCACGGACCTGGGGCAGGAGGTGCGGCTGGAAGTTGATGTACTGCCAGGTCTCGGGCTTCATCAGATCCTTGCCGGTGATGTAGGCAATGTTCTGCTCGATCTCGGGCGTGTGGCGGTGGCCACCGCCGAGGGCGTAAGCGCAGAAGTTGTTCTCCGCCTCAGTGAGGAGCTTGTTGAGGGCGGGACGGCGGCCTGCGCCGGTGTAGCCGCTCTTGGCGTCGATGACGATGGTGTTGTCAACGATGTGACCGGCCTTGAGCATGGGCTGGAGGCCGAGGGTGGAGGCGGTGGGATAGCAGCCGGGGTTGGCGATGAGCTTCTTGCCCTTGGCAAGGTCGCGCATGACCTCAGGGATGCAGTAAACAGCGTCGTGGGTCATCTTGGCGTCGGGGTGCTTCTGGCCGTACCACTTCTCCCAGACGTCGACATCGCGGAAGCGGATGTCAGCGCCGATATCGATGATGGCGCAGTCCTCAGCGAGCACGATCTCCGCCCACTTGGCCACGTCGCCAGAGGGGACCTGGATCATGATAACATCGCTCTTCTTCGCGGTCTCGCGGACGTTCTCCTCCGTGAGGTCCATGATGACCTGATCATAGAAGCCGCGCAGAGCGGGATGATGCGTAGAGATGGCATCGCCGACACCGTAGGTATCGAGCACGTTGACAAGCTCTCCCTCGTGGTGGTTGACCATCATGCGGAGCACTTCGCCGCAAACATAACCGGTAGCACCGATGCAGGAATATGGATCATGTCTGTTTTCCTCCTTGTTGATTCGACATTTTGTCTGACAATTTTGTACTGCTTGGAAAATCCCGTGTGTAGGCATTGAATTTTCTTTGTTGATATTGTATAATCCAAAAGCAGTTTTGAAAAGCGAATATATTTTTATATGCGCATTCCAAAATGGAATCTTTGAGGTATTGTTGATTATTGAGGGCATTTATAATGAGTATTCGTAAATATATTGCCTATCTCCGCACTGTGGAGACCGGCAGCATCACTCAGGCGGCGAACGAATTGGGCTATACGCAGTCCGCCGTGAGCAAGATGATCTCCGATCTTGAGCAGGACTGGCAGGTCAAGCTCTTAACGCGCAACCACTCCGGCATCGAGATCTCCTCCGACGGCATGGTGCTCCTGCCCACGATCCGCGAGATCGTCAAGGACTATGAGGACCTCAACTTTGCCGTGTCCGAGCTGCATGGCGTGCAGTCCGGCACGCTGCGCCTCGGGTGCTTTACAAGCCTTGCCATCAGCCTGCTGCCGGAAATTCTGAAGGACTTCCACCAGACGTACCCCAACATTCAGATCCAGCTGATGACTGGCGAGTATTATGAAATTTCCGAATGGCTGCGCCGCGGCGCGATCGACTGCGGCTTTCTTGCCATCCCCGCCTCCAACGACTTTGAGACGACGCCCATCCTGCACGACACGATGGTCGCCATTCTCCCAAAGGATCACCCAATGGCGGACGCGTCCGTCTTCCCGCTCGAGCAGCTGCCGCACGAGAACTTCGTGCGCCTGATGGAGATCGAAGACTACGAATTCAACCGTCTGCTCGACCATTACAACATCCATCCCGAGGTCACCTATGACACGACGAGCGACTTCGCGCTCTTGTCCATGGTCGAGGCGGGACTTGGCATCAGCATCGTGCACAGCCTGCTCATCAAGCCCGGACGCTACCGCGTCGCCACGCTGCCGCTCAACGTCAAGCAGTCGCGCGAGATCGGCATCGCCGTGAAAAAGGGCTTTCTCCCCTCCACGATCACGCAGCTTTTCCTCCAGCATGTGGTCGACTACACCAAGGATATGGGCGAGATCACCGTCATCCGGCACTGAGTTTTTCTTGAAAAATCAGGGAAAATTTCATTTTCCAACCGACGGTTGGAAAGGATTTTCCCCGATTCAACCACCGCGCCATTGTCAATCCTCCCCATGCCCCCTATACTGAGTCCATAACCGGTGATTCAAAGCCGCGGCTGCAGCACGGGGCAAGGAAGGACCAACATGTTACGATCGGCGATCAAGCGTTTGCACGCGATGTGCTGCCTGAATATGAGGGAAACGTCGGCGCCTGACTTCCCGTTCGACGCGGGACACCCGCTCATCGCGTTTCCAACGCTCACTTTACTATTATAATGCAGTGCAGGAGGATAGACAACTTGGAAGAATCGACAATGGGCGCGCGCATTCTGCGCCGCCGTAAAGAAAAAGGACTGACACAGGAGGCGCTGGCAAACAAGCTCGGTGTGAGCAATCAGGCCGTGTCAAAGTGGGAGGGCGATGTCTGCTGCCCCGACCTGCAGCTTTTGCCGCTGCTGGCCGACACGCTGGAGCTCAGCCTCGACGAGCTCTTTGGACGCGAAAGCATGGCAAAAACCGCCCAAAAAGCAGAAGCGGACAGCCAGATTTTACCCATCGTGGCAGAGCTGCCGTGGGAGGATGACGACGCCATCCACGCCGTGCTCTTCCAGGGGCACCGGCTGCTCCAACCGAAACAGGGGAGCCTGTTCCGCCACGACAAATACGACGAGATCCGCAAGACCGTCGAGCTGCACTTTTCCGGCACGGCGCAGGATATTTACAGCGATTTTTCCGTCGTCTGCACCGATTCGACGATCTCCGGCAGCGTCAGAGCCGGTGACGGCGTGACTTGCACCGACGTCGGCGGCGATGTGTCTGCGGGCGATGACGTGACCTGCGGCAATGTCGGCGGCAATGTGCAGGCGGGCGACAGTGTGCACTGCACCGGCGACGTGCAGGGCAATGTCCGCGCGAGCGACAGCGTCACCTGCGGCAATGTCGGCGGCGACGTGTCCGCAAACGACAGCGTCCGCTGCGGCGAGGTCAAGGGCAACATCCGCGCAAGCGACAGCGTCACCTGCGGCGACATCAGCGGCAGCGTGAGCGCCGAGCGCGTGCGCTGCACCAAAGCCGGCGGCGAAGAGCAGGAGAGCTTTACTTTCACCAAGAAGGGCAAGAGCTTTTCCTTCCCTCTCCGATAAAACCGTAAAAGCGCGGCCTTAAGAGGTCGCGCTTTTTTCCTTGTCATCGCGGCGGGTTTGTGTTACCATAACATTGACAAAGGAAAAGGTGGGAAAATCATGGAAAATACCTTCAAGAGTTCCGTCTTCGGCGGCTTCAACCGCGATGACGTCATTCGTTATATCGAAAAAACCTCGCTCGAGAGCAAGCAGCAGATCGAAGCGCTCGAGCAGGAGAGCGACGGCCTCTGCCGCGAGAATGCAGAGCTGCGCGACAAGCTCGCCGCCGCCGAGCGTGAGCGCGACAAGTTTGCCGAGTCCTATTCGACCGCGTCCAGCGCGCAGGACGCGCTCAAAAAGGGTCTGACCGCCGCGCAGGAGACGATCTCCGAGCTGCGCGCGCAGATCGAAGAGGGCGCGCAGAAGCTCGCGAGCGCCAAGGCCGACTGCGACCTCCAGCTGAAAGCCAAAGAGGAGGCTGCCGAGCAGCGCATCGCCGAGCTGGAAGCGCAGCACGCCGAACGCCTTTCCACCGCCGAGCAGGAGCGCAAGCGCCTTTTAAGCGAGCTTGACGAGCTCCGCCCGCAGGTCGAGGAATACGGCCGCGTCAAGGCGCACATCGCCGACATTGAGCTCTCCGCCCGTGAGCGCGCCGACGCGCTCGACGCCGCCACGCGGGAGCGTTTGCAGGCGATGATCGCGGCATGCAGAGGGCACTGCGAGCAGGTGCTCTCGACGCTCGGCGCGACTTGCGAGAGCGTGTCGAACGAGCTCAAGCGCGCGGACGCTGCCGTCGCACAGCTGCCCGAGGCGTTCACCACGCTGGAGGGCCAGCTCGACGAGCTCAAAAAGTTAGAGCAGTGACAAGATAGCAAAAAAGAAGTGCGTTCCCGTTAGGAACGCACTTCTTTTTATGCTAATTCGCTGTACTGATTAAAGATGTCTGCAAATTCGTCCAGATGCTCGCGCAGGCTGTCGGGCGCCTCGGTGCGGAAGTAGAGCACCTCTCCCCCGCGGCGCAGAATAAGAAACTGGTGGACATCGTCCGGTTCATTTGGAAGCCGGGTATTTGGTTTGATAAATTCTGCGTAGTACGCCTCGTCAAAGCCGTCAATCGAAAGCGTCTGCGCACCGTCTTCCATAAAATAGTCCCGCAGCTCATGCGTCAGCGGAACGGCCAGCGCGGAAATGCGAGGGGCGTAGAAGTCAAGCTCCGTGCTGTACTGCATCCAAGTGTCGATCGTTCCCGCATACGGCGTTTCGCCGACAGAGTACACGTGCCCGCCGAGCAGCGTCGAGAGATCGCGCACACCATACCAGTCCGATCCCCTTTCGCCGCCGAGCATCTCGGTCCCGATATACGGCAGCGGCGGCTCGTCATAGCTGTCGCCGTAGGCCGTATCGTCCACTCGCCAGAAAATCAGCGCGAGCGCCAATACACCGGCAATGATCGTAAGCGCGCGGTCCGCTTTCGCCCAGCGGTTGCGCGGCATCTTCTCCACGCGCTCGCACGCCTCCATCGCGCGCTTGAGCGTCCACATCTCTTTTCTCTCCTTTGCCTCGCTCAGGATACCGAGGATACTGCCTAAGATAATGGACACAAACTGAATGACCTCGCTCTTTTCCATCGTGAGGAACGACATCACCGGGAGACTCAAGGCACTAAAAAGGAAATAGACGAGCCAGATGTCCACCACCAGGAAGATCATCGGCAGGAAATAGCTGCGGCGCAGCTTTTTGCACAGTCTGCGGTAGCCGTAGGAGTCCGTACAGTCCTTCGGCGCGGGGACGTGCGCAGTCCTGTCACCGCGCCAGATATAGAAGATGCCGTCCTTCGTCCGGCAGACGTACTCCCAGCCCAGGCGGGCGCGCTTTTCGCGCAGGGTTTCGTCGGGGTCGTCATCGTCCGCGGCGGGCTCCAGATGATAGCGGCAGTCGCGCGGCTCGCCGATCACAAAATCGTCGTAGCGGAGCAGGAGCTTCCCCTCCGCCGCGCGCTCAGAAAGCCACTGCTCGATGCCGCGCGGGTCATAGGCGCTGGGCACAAAGCGGATGCTCTTCGTCTCGGGCTCATTCTCTTCGTTCGGCGCAGTCCCTCCGCTCTCCGGAAGCTCTGTTGTCTCGCGCAGGTTTTCGTCCATTCGCGCTCCCTCCTCTCTTCTCTCTATGGCAAAGTATAAAGAAGCGAGGGGGATTTTTCAAGCAAGTTCAGCGAGCATTGACAAAGATCGCGCGCAAGTTTATTGTTACATCGCAAAAAAGGCAGGAAATTCCTGCCTTTTTTCGTTTCACAGCAAAATCGGCTGAATTTGTCTTCCCTCCAGCGCCGCCTCGGCCGTCGGGATAATTTTGCGGAAGTCCGCGATCAGCGAGGCCGGCTTCGCCTCGGCGTTGTCCTGCCCGAAGGGGACAAAATAGTAGTTTTTGCGGTTCAGCAGCACCGCGATGTTCGGCGCGCTCGCGGATAAGCCGTCATTCGTCGCAATGGCAAGCACAACGGGCTTACCGTTGCGCAGGTGCCCCTTTGCCGCCATCGTCACCGGCCCGTCGGTGATGCCGTGGGCGAGCTTGGCAAGCGTGTTTCCCGTGCAGGGCGCAATGACGAGCACTTCCATCGCCCCCTGCGGGCCGAGGGGCTCGGCTTCGACGATATTGCGCACGGCCTTCCGCCCCGCCAGCGCCTCCACGCGGGTGACGAAGTCCTCCGCCGTGCCGAAGCGCGTGGAATACTTCGCCGCATTTTCCGACAAGATTGGCACGATCTCATGCTCGCGCGCGATGTCCTCGTAGAGTTTCAGCAGCTCGGGATGGTTGCAGAACGAGCCGCAAAAGGCAAATCCGATCTTCATGCTTCCTCCTTGATGAGTCGACATAACGTCTTTTTGATGGCGCGCGCCGCCGTCTCCGGCGCGACGCGCCCGGGCAGTCCCCCTGCCTTGAGATACGAAAGGCGCAGCGTTTCGACCGCGTCCATGTCAAAGCCGCTCGCGCTCGCAAGCTCGATGAGCAGGCAGTCCGGCGGCAGCTCGGCAAGGAGCGTTTCGTCCAATACCTGATGCGGCACGGTGTTGAACACCACGCGAAATTCCCCCAGCGTGCCGGAGAGGCGGTTCGTGTGCAGCGGCGCGTAGCCGAACGCGTCGATCCACGCAAGGTCCGACCGCTTGCGCGCGCTGACGCTGACCTTCGCTCCCAGCGCGCTCAGATCGTGCGCGAGCACCTTTCCGATGCGGCCAAAGCCGAGCACGAGGCATGGCGTGCCGTGCAGCGTGACACTCGTGTGCTTCATCGCCGCCTCGATGGCCCCCTCCGCCGTCGGGATCGCGTTGCGCACGCTCAGCTCTTCCGAGGCAAAGTAGTCCGTGATCGTAAGCCCCAACGACTGCGCGAGCGTTGACGCGTCGTTTCCCACATTGCCCGCGAAAATGCGGTGCTCGCGCCGCAGCGAGCGCAGCAGGCTCTCCATCGTGAGCTCTGTGCCGCTCAAATAGCCGTTTTTCTCCGCTGGCAGCGGCAGGACGATGATGTCTGCTTTCAGCGCGTCGCACAGCGCCCGTTTATTCGGCGCACCGGTCAGCTCCCACGAGCAGACGTCGTATCCCTCCGCAGCCATCATCTGGGCAAGCAGGCGCATGCGTGCGTCGCCGCCCAGGAATGCTATCGTCTGGTCCATCTCATTCCCCCTTTTCCATAAAGGGTATGCCGCAGCGCGTGCGCGCATGACGCAAACTATTTTTGATTTTTTGCTTGACAACTCTATTTTTATCGCTATAATAAGAATTATTCTAATTCTAATTTAGGAGAAACGCATGACCAAGTACGCCCAGCAAATTCTCGATCTCGTCCTGCGCTCCATCGAGCACCCGACCGCCGAGCAGATTTTTCTGCAAATGAAGCAGGAAAATTCCAAAATCGCGCAAGCTACGGTGTATAACAACCTCAACGCGCTTGTAGCGGACGGCAAACTCATCCGCCTGTCGCAGCCCGGCGCGCCCGACCGCTACGACAACACCACGCGCCACGATCACCTGATCTGCACCCGCTGCGGCGCGCTCGCAGACTTCAAGTTCACCGACCTGACGCACGACATCGAAGCCGCGCTCGGCGCGCGCATCCAGTCCTACGACCTTCGCATTCACTATCTCTGCCCCGCCTGCCGCAAGGCGCAGGAGCAGCATGAAAATTTTGAAAGATGAAAAGGAGAATTTCACCATGAAGACCAACAAGTATTCCGGCACCAAAACCGAGCAGAACCTGCGCACCGCCTTCTCGGGCGAATCCGAGGCGCGCAACAAGTACACCTTCTTCGCCTCCACGGCCAAGAAAGAGGGCTATGAGCAGATCGCCGCGCTCTTCCAGAAGACCGCGGACAACGAAAAGGAGCACGCCAAGATGTGGTTCAAAGAGCTCCAGGGCATCGGCTCCACCGCCGACAATCTGCTCTCCGCCGCTGAGGGCGAAAACTACGAGTGGACCGACATGTACGATTCTTTCGCCAAGACCGCAGAGGAAGAGGGCTTTCCCGAGCTGGCGCAGAAGTTCCGCCTCGTCGGCGAAATCGAGCGCCATCACGAGGAACGCTACCGCGCGCTGCTGCGCAACGTCGAGACCGCCAAGGTCTTTGAAAAGAGCGAGGTCAAGGTCTGGGAGTGCCGCAACTGCGGCCACATCGTCGTCGGCACCAAGGCCCCCGACGTCTGCCCCACCTGCAACCACCCCCAGAGCTACTTCGAAGTCCACGCGGAGAATTATTGAGAATCGTCAACTAAAACGAGAGCCGCAGGCTGTGCCTGCGGCTCTCTTACTATTCACTTACCCCTTCGGCAGCAGGATGCAGATCGTCGTGCCCTTGCCCTCTTCGCTATGAAGCTCGACTGTACCGTGATGGTACTGCACGGCGTGCTTGACGATGGAAAGGCCGAGGCCCGTGCCGCCGCTTGCCTTCGAGTGGCTCTTGTCCACGCGGTAGAAGCGCTCGAAGATGCGGCTCTGGTGCTCCGGCGCGATGCCGATGCCCGTATCGGCCACGGAGACGAACGCCTTGCCGTCCCGTTCACCGACGCTCATGGTCACGCTGCCACCCTCGACGTTGTACTTGATGGCGTTGTCGCAGAGGTTATAGATGACCTCGTACAAAAGCCGCCGTACGCCTCCGATGGTCTCGCTCCCGCCCTCGACGGCGATCGCGATGTGCTTCTCCGCCGCCGCGGTCTTGAGATCGTCCGCCGCCTCCTGCGAAAGCGTGAGCAGGTCGACCGTCTCGCGCGGCATTTCGTCGCCCTCGTCGAGCTGGGACAGGCGGATGATGTCGCCGATCAGCGTGACAAGGCGCTGCGCTTCTTTCCGGATGTGGCCGACGAAGCGGGGGACGTCCTCCTGCTTCACCATACCGTTTTCCAGCAGCTCCGCGCTGCCGATGATGCCTTGCAGCGGCGTTTTGAGCTCGTGCGACACGTTCGCCGTGAATTCACGGCGCGTCTGCTCCGCTGTCTCGCGCTCGGTGATGTCGAAAGCCAGCAACACAGCGCCGACCGCCGCGCCGCTTGCGCCGATGCGGCTGACGTCAAACTGCCAGATACGGCCGCCGCGCTCCACGCGCGCCTCACTGTGCCCCTCGTCCATGGCACGCTCGATGGCAAGGCTCATGTCGTGGCTGCGGTCGATGGTCAAAAAGTCCTGCCCGACGCAGCTCTCGTCCGTGCCGAAGAGCTTTTCCGCCGCGGGGTTGATACTCAGCACATGCTCTTTTTCATCGAGCAGCACAAGCCCTTCGCGCATGCTGCTTGTGATCTGCGAAAATTCCGTCTGCTGGCGCTGAAGTTCGTCCATCTGCTCGTCGATCTGCAAGTGCTGGCGGTTGATGCGCCCGAGCAGCGGGGCGAGCTCTTCATAGGCGTCATTTTCAAGCGGATGCTCAAGGTCCAGCTTGTTGAGCGGCTGGACGATGCGGTGCGACAGGCTCTTGGCTAAAACAGAGGACAGGATCAGCGCCACGATCAGCACCACTAAAATGGGCTGCCCCATGCCGACGAGCAGCACACCCGCCGTCGCGCGGCTCATCGAAATGCGCAGCACGCTCCCGTCCGCGAGCCTTTCCGCGCAGTACATCGTCGTTTGCAGCAGCGTCGAAGAATAGCGCGTGCTCTCGCCCTCGCCGTATTCCAGCGCTTGCTTGACCTCCACGCGGTCGGCGTGATTTTCAAGGCTTTCGGCATCGGTCACGGTGTCGTAGAGCACCGTACCGTCGTTTTCGATCCACGTCAGGCGGTAGCGCTCGGAGGAGAGCTGAGAGAGATACTCCGCCCCGTTTTCCTTCACGGCGACGGCGGCAAGCTCCAGCTCGTCGCGCAGCTGCTTTTTTTCGACGCTCCCGAAGTATTCGTACAGGCAGCCCATGATGA
>ERZ826764.2769-NODE-2769-length-15695-cov-5.829859_pt1 | contig 15695 bp, 17 predicted proteins | sample MGYA00519870_ERZ826764 | MGnify/ENA primary metagenome ERZ826764 (study PRJEB31778, sample SAMEA3449239) | human gut metagenome | biome: human gut; feature: human-associated habitat; material: faeces | place: United Kingdom | collected 2010/2012 ...
TAAATACATCCCCTTCTACAAATTCTGGTTCTTCTCCTGAATAATATTTCGAATATTTAAATATATTTCTCACTCCTGAACCTAATCAATCTGACCATCCTATATTTCTAAAAAATGATGCAATAATAGGATTCTTAGAAATTCTTAAGGTCCCAGGAACCTCTCTGTATATTTTTTTGAAAGAAAACAGACGCTTACGTACAGCTGCATCTTTTATAGAAGACGAACTGATTGCAAAAACGAAGCATGATCAGATCGATTATGCCGTCAGTTATGGCGAATTTTTCTATAAAGCTGACAGCTGGCTTTATCCAAGAATGATCGTCTGCAAGATAGAAAAGCCAGAAGGTCAGATGAACTTTTTATATACTTTCGTCGTGACAAACATGGATGGCAGTCCAGAGGATCTGATCTGTTTTTACTGTAAACGAGGTTTAATGGAAACATTTATCCGTGAATCAAAACACGAATTTCACATGGACGCCATGAGCAGTCACAGTATGACTGTCAATGCGAATAAACTTCAGATCAGTATGCTGGCATATAACTTATTTAATTGGTTTCGACGACTGGTACTTCCAAGAAGTTTTCAAAAACTACAGGTTGATACAATTCGTTTAAAACTATTAAAAATAGCAGCGAAACTTGTCCTTTCTGCAAGATATCTGACATTTAAGCTGTGCAGTCATTGTCCATATAAAAATGAATTCTATGAAACTTTAGAACACATTTTTGAATTAAAGCAACTGGAATAACAAAATCTTTGTACCTTGACAGTTTCAAAATGTTCTTTATAAATTGACAGGATAAGTCTGCCTTTTTTAGACTGTATTTTGTAAAATAGAACATATTTGAAACAGATACAAAAGTAATTACAGACCATGAGCAACTTTAGTTGCTCATGAATAATTCAGGATGATAATAAATTTATATATGAAATTTTCTGATTTGTTACAAAATATACTCCATAAATTATTAATAAAAAAATCCAATATGGGCAAATAATCCTTCTTAATCTTTTTAAATACCACTCTTTAACATTTATAATATTTCCTTGATACCCAAAGCAAAAAGCTGATATAAAAAAAAATATTTGTACCCCTATATTAAATACTTGTCCAAAAGGAATAATCCACCCTATTGACGATGAACTACACAAATGACATAATACTATACATATAGTTGAAAATGCTCTTATCCACGATATAAAATATAATTTTTCATTCTTCATTTTATGTTTCCTCTATCTTTTGTAATTTATTTTCTTCAAACCTTTCATATACTCCATACGTATGATATTCCATCCCATATGTATCATTAATTAAGCAAATACATATTTATTATATATGTTAGTTTTACATTTCTCAATTAAAGATTCTCCAGTGTACTTGATTTCTATTTCCTATATATTTTTTTAAACCTAACAGAATTTGATTTCTTTCTGCCAAATTTGATACCCTGCATTAAACCTTTATATATCTTATCCAACCCAACACCTATAAATAAACAAATACATACTGTTACTATATATATCAATATTGCATATTTCAACTGCATAAACTGATTCTGAAAATAATAATATAAAAAGAATGTATGAGTTAACCAGATATAAACAGAGTAATGTCCCAAAAATTGCAATATATTTCCAGGCCATTTATTATTTTTAATTGTTTTTAGAATTTGTAAGCAGCCGAATATATAGATCATTACTAAAAAAGCATCAACATCAAACGTTAATATCATCCGAACAATAACACTAAAAATTATACATCCTATAGATATAATAATTGAATAAAACTCATTCTTGCATAATTTTGCATTAAATTTTTCATACAATCTATTCTCATAAATTAACATTCCAAATAAAAAGCATAAATAATATGTATAATTTTCTTTAAAAACTGTATTGATTATTCCCAATATAATTGCAAGTGCAAATATTATCCATTTACTATTCTTTATAAAATTCAGTTTATTTACAATTAATTTTATAACCGGATACATTATTAACATTTTTACATAATACGCTACATACCACCACTCAGCATTATAACTACATGATTTTCCTATAAAATTTTTTATAAATTCTTCTGGTTCAAACTTTAATCCCATAAATTTAAATCCAATTGATACAAATATAATAAAAACAATCCAATATCGAATAAAAAATTTTATAATTTGTTTAATAGCTAATTTTATATCTTCTGTAAATTTTAAATTCTTCTGCATGGATTTTGCCATCATTCCATAGCCACTAATAAAAGCGTACATTGCAATACATAGTCTTCCAAAATACCCCAAATACAATTCTATTGTATATTCAATATTTCCACCTATATATCGTAAATCACCACCAAATCTTTCTGGAAATCCAAAGAAATGATGCCATACCATCATAAGAATTGCTATTCCATAAATATATAGTGAATCTTGTGGTATAATATATGTTTTTTCTATTTTCTCAATATTCTTTTCTTCCATTTATAAATACTTTCTTTTCTTTGCAATACTTTGTGCTTTTTGTATAACTCCTCTGCATGATCTGATGATAATTGAAAAATTCTTTTCTTTTTTTCTTTTGTTGTCATGTTATCATCATGCATGATTGTATATGCATAATATTCTAACTGTTTTTGTTTTTCTGCTGTGATTAATTTCTGAATCTCATCTGATGATTTTCCCATAAGTTTATACATAATTTCAAAATTCTCCAAACTATCCTGAATTTTCGTTTCTAATAGTCTGCTCATCAATGAATGTTCATTATCTCTCATGTAATGACACAATGGTTTATTCACAAATAGAAATCCTGTAATCTTCGCAGCTTGCATATATTCCAATAAGAATCTGAAATCTTCCCCGATAAACAATTCTTCTTTAAATCTAATATGATTCTGTCTTATCACATCTAATCGAAAGATTTTATTCCAGATAATCTGTAACATTCTTTTTTCATATAGTTCTGGCATAATCTCGATTGATTTTTTTAAATTCTCTCTTTCATCTGATGGAAGGAAAATGTCTGTTCGTCCAGTTTTCTTTTCGTCATGATTAATGTATCCGCAGACTGGTATGATTTTTTCATCTTCTGTATCAGAAACTGCTGTTACCATTGTCTCCACATAATCTTCCACTACGTAATCATCGCTATCTACGAACATTAAATAAGTTCCCTCTGCATAATCTAACCCGTGGTTTCTTGTATAGGAAACTCCATGGTTTTGATCATTTTCAACACACAATACATTATCATACATATCTGCAAGTTCTCTACATACATTGATCGTCTGATCTCCTGAACAGTCTTCTACTAATATGATCTGAAGATTTTTATATGTATTTTCTTCTAAGGATTCCACGCATCTTGTGATCGTATCTGCTGCCTTGTATACTGGAATCACAATACTGACTTTTTTATTTGTTTCCATAGACTTCTCTCAGCAAATGTGCATATAAAGTTTCTTCTCCATCTGCTGTTTCTTTCTTTAAATTAATTTTGTAGGTTAATTTATGAATGATATTTCGCTTGGTCAAGCGTTCATATAATTTCTTGGTATATGGCTTATCCAACACCGTATACATTTCAAAAATATCCTGATTATTATCTGGTACGTCATCGATCAATTCTTTGATCTGTTGAAAGTTCTTATATCCCAGTAAAATCAGATAATCAATCAAAACATAATCTACAATATCATCGTATTTTCTCCACCACTCAAAGAAAGCATCTCGTCCAAATTCAAAAATTGGATTATGTGCATATCCTGTCATAAAGAATCCACACCAACGTCCTTTACATGCTTCTCTCTGACATGCTACTGGATCATACATTTTCTGTGAATAGAATGGTTTTTCTAGGAATTCTTTTGGGAATTCTCCTGTAAAAAATACGGTTGCATCCATCCAGAAGCCACCATATTCACTTAACAAACAAAAACGCAGAATATCTGACAAGGTTGTCATTGTGATCTTCTTTTCTTTGAATTTCTGTTCAATATGATCTGGAAATGTAACATAATCTTTGTAATTATCAAAGGTTATCAAATGTAACTCCGTGATATCATCTGGTAATGTATCTTTCAGACGTTGAAAACACATCTTTACCAGTTCCGGCATACTTTCTTCTCCCTGCCACCAGCATACCCATACAGGAACTTTCTTTGTCTTTGGATATTTTTCAGATTCATTTTTCCAGTTGTCATTGATCTTATAACTTCGTACAAAATCTCCCATTGCTTCATCTATAAAGCGTTCAATCTCTGCAATATATTTTTCTGATTTTCCTGGTGGAAATAATCCATCAATAAAAATCGCTTTCGCAGTACGGAAGCCAAAACACCTTAAATTCTTTGGAAAATTTTTGCTTTCATTTTTAATTCTCTCTAAAAAATGATATGTTCTTTGAACAAAACGTCCCATCTCATCACCTTCTTAATATCTTTTATGTTTTATTTTCATAGGATTTCCCACCACTATAGAATTATCTGGAACATCTTTGTTAACGAAACAATTTCCTCCTATTATAACATTATTTCCTATTTTAATATTACCTACTACAACTGCACCCGTACATATTTGAACATTATCCCCTATAATCGGAATATTATCCTCTTCACTATGCGATCCACCTGATCGACCCACTGTAACATTTTGAAATGTAGAAAAATTCTTTCCTATAGATCTTGCAAAAATAATTGTAGAAAAACCATGCCAGGCTACCATTCCCTCCCCAATATCAGAACATTCTATCTGAAAAGTTTCCATAGGTTTATATAAAAGTCTGCAAATTTTATAATATTTGCTATCTATATTATAGATACGAACTAAAAAGATTCTTCTAAATATTTTATTTTTCAATAATGCTTTATGAATTCCCATACTATTTCCTGGAAACCCAAATCTTCTTAGATCGTTATATATAATTGAAGTTAAATGCAATTTATGCACTATAATAATTGGCAATAATGATCTCAAAAAAAATACTCTTTCAACAATATTCATAATCACATACTCATCCTTTTTTATACTTTAAACGCTCAACAATTCTATACGCTCCTGGTAGATTAAAAAATCTTTTTGATAAATTTTTTATTATCCCACGTGCCCAATATTTACATTCAAAAAATAATCTTTGATTTTTCATTAATTCTAATTCTTTTAATTGCTTTTCCGACAATCTATTATTTTTCTCATCATATATTTCAGAATATTTCTTTCGAAATTCATCTACATCTTTTAAATCTTTTAAATTTTCACATTGTGCTACTGCCATATCTAACAAATAAATCCATGCAGCATCTGTTCCAAATGTCATTATTCCCTTTTCAGCGATTTGAAGTTTATTTAACTCCTTCTGCATTTTTAAGTACCCTTTAATAATTGATTCATAATATGGTACCGCATTGATTTTTAGTTTATGCATAGCTGACTCTCTATTTTTGACATATACATACAATGTATCATTTGTTATGTATATTTTGTTACTTAAATATAAATTAGTTAACCGAAAAATAGTATCCTCTCCGTACTTTAATTCTTCATAAAAATGGATTCCATATTGATCAATAATATTTTTGCTATATAACATAGCTCCCATACAATCAGAAACACACCATATACTTGAATTTCCACCTGAAATTATTTGCTTTTGTCTTTCTGCTTTCATTTGAAATCTTGTTATTTTTTCATTCGAATTGCAATTTTTAAAAGCAATAAGATCAACCTTATTTTCTTCCCATTCTTGTATTTTTTTATTTGTTAATACATTTGGTAGCCATATATCATCTATATCTAAAAATGCTATCCATTTTCCTATTGCATTTTTTATTCCTGTATTTCTTGCTACTGATACTCCCTGATTTTTTTGCCTAATGACTACCAAATTATTATATTTCTTTTTTAAGTTTTGTAATTTTTCATAACTTCCATCATCAATGCAAATTATTTCTATATTCTTTATCTCTTGAGCCATTACAGACAAAATACATCTTTCTATCCACTTCACCCCATTATACACAGGTATTATTACTGATATACTCTTCTCAAAATTATTCTTCATAACCCACCTTACCTTATCTATTCAACTTATTTATTTTCGGAATCACTTTTGAAATAAGTTCTTTTATAAGATTCTTTTCATATTTATTCATTTCAAATACCCATGAAGCTATTCCAAATAATACAATATATACAATTCCATAAAATAACAGCATCCATAAATTTTTTATTACTAAAATTCTAAATATCATCAAACTAACTATCATTAAAACAATAGGTACAATACTGATTCTTAAAATATTTTTCCAGAACTCCACAATATCAAGTTTGACAACTTTCCAATAATACCAATTCATCAAAATTCCATTTCCAACAACAAATGCTATTGCTGTACATGCTGCTGCTCCGATAATTCCGAATTTTGGCATTGCTAAGATTGTTCCAATTACATTCAATACCGCAATGACTGCATATACAATTGTTCTGAATTTCAATTTGTTCTGTGCTGTAATAACTGTAAATGCAATATTTTGTATCAATGGTATTGCTAACGGAATCATTGTTAACAATCCAATGATATATGCCTGTGAATAATCTTTTCCTGCCCATATATCTATAAAAATTTGTCCAAACACAATATAGCCTGACAATATTAATGACACAACATAATACTGTAAACGTCCAATTCGAATTAATAATTCCGATAACTTTTCAATGGACTGATTTTCAAATACCATCATATTCACTCTAGTTCCAAAAACACCACTGATTGCTGAAGACATATTTTGCAACATAGATGTAAATGTTCCACCTATATTATAAACAGCTACAGCTACTGTTCCTAAAACTGCACCAATTAGCACTTTATCTGTTGCCCAATATAACATATCTATAATAGAAGCTATAAAAATATATACCGAAAATCCCAATACTTCTTTTAACATATAGAATGGCATATTTTTAAAACGTGGTACCACATTTAATTTTTGCTTACAATACCAAATAAAAATAACACCATAAACAACTTGTGTTAACAATCCAATCATTGCTAACCCTACAGATGCATATCCCATAAACAATACGACAAGATTTAAAATCGGTGTTGCAATTGTTACAACCATATCGACCATTTTCCTGAAAATATATTTTTCGTAAGCAATAGAAACAGAAGATAATATACTAACTGGAAATGAAAGAGCTGTACTGACTGTCATAATAATCATTAATATTTTTAATTTTCCTATTTCAGCACTTGTCAATCCTGTTCCAAAAAACAAACCTGTTCCTTTTGTCAACACAAAACCAACTATGCATACGATTATTGCAATTATTCCATAAAGTGAAAGAATCAATCCTGTAATTCCTTCTATTTTTTCATGATCTCCCTCAACTCTAAACTTTGATATGAATCTTATAATTGCACTTCCAAATCCAAAATTCAGCAATGTCAAATAACTGATCACTGAATTTGATAAACTATATAATCCATACTCCTCCTGTCCTAGAATTCTAAGCATGATCGGCGTATATAATAACGGTATGATCGTACTGATTATCAAGTTTATATATGTAATAATTGATCCAATTTTTAATTCATTAACCTTTTTTTGTCCCATATAAACATAAGCCCCCTATTTCTTTAATATTTTATTTTTCAATCGATAAATACCTTCTTTTCTTTGCAGTATTTTTCTATTGTTTATATAATTGATCTACATTATCTGAAGGTAATTGAAAAATTCTTTCTTCTCTTTTGATGTCATAGTGCTATCATACATGATCGTATATGCATAATATTCTAATTGTTTTTGCTTTTCTTCTCTGATTAATTTCTGAATCTCATCGGATGATTTTCCCATAAGTTCATACATGATCTCAAAATTATCCAAACTATCCTGAATTTTCGTTTCTAATAGTCTGCTCATCAATGAATGTTCATTATCTCTCATGTAATGACACAATGGTTTATTCACAAATAGAAATCCTGTAATCTTCGCAGCTTGCATATATTCCAATAAGAATCTGAAATCTTCCCCGATAAACAATTCTTCTTTAAATCTAATATGATTCTGTCTTATCACATCTAATCGAAAGATTTTATTCCAGATAATCTGTAACATTCTTTTTTCATATAGTTCTGGCATAATCTCGATTGATTTTTTTAAATTCTCTCTTTCATCTGATGGAAGGAAAATGTCTGTTCGTCCAGTTTTCTTTTCGTCATGATTAATGTATCCGCAGACTGGTATGATTTTTTCATCTTCTGTATCAGAAACTGCTGTTACCATTGTCTCCACATAATCTTCCACTACGTAATCATCGCTATCTACGAACATTAAATAAGTTCCCTCTGCATAATCTAACCCATGATTTCTTGTATAGGAAACTCCATGGTTTTGATCATTCTCAACACACAATACATTATCATACATGTCTGCAAGTTTTCTACATACACCAATTGTCTGATCTCCTGAACAATCTTCTACTAATATAATCTGAAGATTTTTATATGTATTGTTTTCCAATGATTCTACACATCTTGTGATCGTATCTGCCGCTTTATATACTGGGATCACAATACTGACTTTCTTATTTGCTTCCATAGACTTCTCTCAACAAATGTGCATACAAAGTTTCTTGTCCATCTGCTGTTTCTTTCTTTAAATCAATTTTATAGGTTAGTTTATGAATGATATTCTGCTTAGTCAGACGTTCATATAATTCTTTGGAATATGGTTTATCTAACACCTGATACATTTCAAAAATATCCTGATTATTATCTGGTACGTCATCAATCAATTCCCGAATCTGCTGAAAGTTCTTATATCCTAATAAGATCAGATAATCAATCAAAACATAATCTACAATATCATCATATTTTCTCCACTCATATTTTCCTCTATGTTGTGCCCATCCTCCATCGTAAAAAGAATTCGACACAAAATTGATTTTCTTTGTCACAAACACCACCTTTTCCCCAGCTTGGAGAATCTCCATCAAATTTTCTAGGTAGCACAATCGCATTATCGTATTCATACACGCATAATTTTTCTTCTTTTTTAAATATTTTTTCTTTCATTTTAATCTCACTCAAAATAAATATTATTTTCTATATCTTTATTTACAATACTTTCTTCATTACAACTTTTTCTAAATATTATATTCCAAAAAAATATTATTTTTATTTTTATACTTACGGGGCCAAACATAAATTCTTTCATAAATTGCTTTATGATTTTATTTATTTTTTTCTTTTTGCATTCATATTTTTCACTCTTCTTTTTTAATTGAATCAGATTATCCATATAATTTTCCAAATATTCTTTTTTTAGTTGAGGATACTTACTCGTCACTTCTTTATATCTTTGCGTAAAATAATCTATCCTGTCATTTAACATTTCTTCATAATGTTTATCACCTGTATTCATTACACTCGATGCTCTCATTCGATATATATATAAAACATCTTGCTTTTGAACAATGAATTTTGAATTCATGACTGCTTGATACGTAAAAAATTCATCATCAATTCTTCTTCCCTCAACAAAAAATATATTTTTCAATATACTCCTCTTAAACAATTTATTCGTCATCATTCCTGTATTCCATCTAGTCAGGAATTGTTTTAAATATTCTGTATTACTTAATTTTTCATTTTGTATCGGAAGATCATTTTTTTCAACTTTGTTTTTATATAAATATTCATAATCTATAACAGCAATATCTGCATTATTCTTAGATATTGCATCATATAAAACCTGTATATAATTCTCATCTACATAATCATCACCATCTACAAAGCAAACATACTCTCCTCTGTAGTTTCTCAGTCCAACATTTCTCGCACTTCCTGCTCCCCCATTCTCTTTATGTATGACTTTGATTCTTTTGTCTATTTCTGCATATTTTTCACATATTTCTGGGCATTTATCTGGTGACTGATCATCAATCAAAAGAATTTCTATATTTTTATAACTCTGATTTATTAATGATTCTATACATTCCACGATATACGCTTCTACTCCATATACCGGAACAATAATGCTTATTAAATCCATAATTACTCCCCATTTATTTCAATATCTTGTCTAATTTCATAAAATGCTGACTGGAATCTTTCTTTAACTTGTCAACATCAACCACATAATTGGCTATCAAATTATCTTTAGCACTTTCATATGTTAATGTCCTACTATCTCTTAAATCTGCATAATTCCCCTTAAAATGAATATCTTCTAAGACATTTTTGGTTTTATCACTATAAATCACTGGATAGACTGGAATTTTTGCAACCATGCCTAAAATCATTGCATGAAATCTTGTTGCAATAATATACGAAGATTCACTCATTCTCTCCAAAAAATTTTTTCTGTTTTGTCCATCATAACTCAAGATTTCTATATTCGATGCATCTTTTATATGATTCTTTATTTTTTTTGCTGCTAACAAATCTCCTTCTTCTTCGCAGAATGATGCCAATATGATTTGATATTTTTCTCTGCAAAATTCATTTATTAAATGGCTCATTTTTATAATATATTCTTCTTCTGTTAATCCTTTTAAATTTCTATGCTCACAGGATATTATAGATACAAAAATCTGTTTCTTTTTTTTCGGAATTTTAGGCATTTGATAAGAAAATAAAATATCCGGTGCTTGTCTGACATTTTCATTATCTTTAAATAATTTTTTTGAATATGTATCTCGAAAACAAATATCACTTAATTTTGCATACACTTTGTCCATTTCACTTCGATATTCTTCTGTATGATACGGTCCGAAATTGGCTCCTAAAACAAAAAAAGGTAATAGTTTACTTTGATAATCCCACCATGATACAATATTTTTCCAGGTTGGATATTCCATAAAAATCGAACCACCAATATATACTTGTGCATCACATTTTTTTTGAATTCCAACTTTATATCTCGCAACCAGTGATGGACGAATTTTATTTAATAATTTTATTTTTCCAGAATCCTGATCTATTATCTTTAAATTCATCTGTTCTTGAAATACTTTTTTATTTTCATTGTCTGTCCAAAAATAAAATTCCGTATCTGGATATCTATTTACCATTGTTTCAATAAATAAATCATCTCCAAGATTCACATGATCATATGCATACAAAAATATCTTTTTCATAGTTGTCCCCTTTGTTTTATTCTACTCCATATCCAAATTTATTACGGATCCTGCACACGAAATCAAACGATATTTTGGATATATAGAACCATATTTTTTCTTTTGTTGTATACTCTCTTATATCTTTTTTATCAATCGGAATATTTTGATAAATCTCTTTTACTTTTGATTTTAATATTTTTAATTCCGCACCAGATAAAAAACGTATTCCTTTTTGGTAATGATACATACAATTAAATACCAGCCTACGTTTTGCAATTCCATATACCTCTGGATATTTTTCTAAATAATTCATTCTTTGATATCTTGCTTCTAACCCATCCAATCTTTTTATATTGTATGTTTCATTTATAATGCTATCTTCCCTAAAAAAATAATAATAACAAACATCTTGTATCTGTATAATCTTGTCAGCCTTGTCGATTGCTTTATATGTAAAGAATTCATCTTCATTACATCTTCCTTTTTCAAAAAACAATCCTTCTACAATTTCTCGTTTATATATTTTATTCCACACTACTGGATTAATTTTTTCTTCTATTACAGCTTTCAATGCTTCTTTTTTGTTTAATACATTGACATTATCTGTTTGCTGTTGTATATCGTTTTTTATATCTCCAGATGTCTTTTGGAACTGACATTCACAAATATCTGCTTTTTGCTCTTTTATTTTATACAGCATTTTTTCATACATATTACCGGAAACCCAATCGTCACTGTCGATATATGACACATAATCTCCTGTCATGATTTGCATTCCCGCATTTCTTGCATCTGACAGTCCGCCATTTTCTTTATGTATTACCTTAATCCTATGATCTTTTTTCTCCCATTCATCACAGATCTCAGGACATTTGTCTGGTGAACCATCATCTATTAAAATAATTTCTAAATTATAATATGTTTGATCCACAAGACTTCGAATACATCGATCCAAATATGGTTCCACCCTATAAATTGGTACTATTACGCTTATCAATTCTTGCATATTTTATTCCTCATTTATTGCATATTTTTTTGATGCTCCGGTTTTCAAATCATAAATTTTGTATATTATTTTCATAATTCCTGGACAATATGAAGACAAATAACTCATATACCTTAATTTTTGGGGAATGATTTTTTTAAATTCTTTTGTCTTCATTTCTTTTTTTAACAAATTTCTTTTGTTTTTCTGATATTCTTTTTCCTCTGTATTCATCCTACAGATTGCCATAAGTAAATATATATATCTTTCATATGCTACTTTATATATTTCTTTATTGTTTTTGCAATCCTGTTTTATTTTAAATAACACTAAAAGGGGATCTTCAAATTTTCTTCTTATTGAATTTGTTTTTGTTGCCGAACTTTTTCGAATCATGTAATGATATAATGGTACATCATAATAAACTGATTTTTTACTCTTTTTGAACAATCGATAATTAGCTTCTAAATCTTCATTAATTTGAATTTTTTCGTCTAATCGTATACTATTAAATAATTCTCTTCGATATAATTTATTATTCAATGTTGGCTCTATCATTTTACCCAACAACAAATCTTTTACCCCAACTTCTCTTGTCTGTATTTTATATGTACCTGTATTATAATAATAATCCACTCGATCTGGAAATATCATTTGATAGCCACAATGAGCAATATCTGTTTTCTCTTTCTCAAGAATTTTTACTAATATTTCATACATATTGGATTCTATTAAATCATCACCATCTACAAAACTAATATAATCTCCTGTTGCTATATCCAATCCATTATTCCTTGCAGATGATACTCCCCCATTTTCTTTATGAACTACTATAATTCTAGAATCCCTTTTTTGATAATCATCTAAGATTTCTGCCGTCTGATCTTTTGACCCATCATCTATCACAATAATTTCTAAATTATTATATGTTTGTGCCATAATTGAATCTAAACATCTAGAAATATATCTTTCGATATTATATGCCGGTATGATCACACTCACTAATTTTTCCATCATTAATAACCACTTATCCTTCTTTATTTACAAATTGTCTTATAATTCTTCAAACATTTCTTCGACTTCTCTGACTCTAGTCTCTTTCTTAAAAAATACTGCTCTTTCTATCGCTTTTTCATGATAATACTGAATTTTTTCGTCATTCGACAATAACTCTTTTAGTCCTTCATATAATGCCTCTTCATCATTTTCAACAACAACACCATATTCATCATGCTCTCCTAATAACTCCACCGCTCCTGAACATTTCGTACTGATAACCGGTGTTCCCACAATCAAAGCTTCTGTTACTGCTGTACTAAATCCTTCTTTTCTTGATGAACATACATATAAATCACAGTTTTTCACATATTTATAAGGATTTTTCTTATATCCAAGTAAAGTAAAAGAATCTTCTAAATGATTTTCTTTTATAAATTTTCTAAATTCATCTTCATGTTCCCCAATTCCTAAGATATATGTATGTATTGCAAATCCTTCTTTTATCAATCTGTTATGTATCCTCAATAACCGATCATATCCTTTTGAAGGAACTAATTTTCCTACAGATACCATATTAATCGTATTTTTATCAAATACCATATCATCTATTGGTTCTTCTGATCTTTCTTTAATTTCCTGATCTTCATTTGTATTGTATAATACAATTGTTTTATCTTCATTGATTCCAAAAGTACAAAATTTTTCTTTGACTGTATTTGATACACAAACATTTCGGTCAAATGAATTGTAATATTTTAAAGCTTCCTGTTTTGATCTAAATCCTAATGTAAATGTTTTATCATCCAGCATTTCAATATGTATCCAAGATACTTTCTTGGATTTACATCCGCATGCTATTCTGGCAGTTACACCTTCTAAATATGACACTACAATATCATATTCATCTTTTACCAAATGCTTATAAAGAAATTCTGGACTCATCATACTAAACAAGATTGCAGATCCCCTAAAAATCTTTTTAAACATATATTTGTAATGAATATGTGGTTTTAAAAATCCTTTATTAACTCCACCATCAAACATAACTTTTATAGTTACATCATATTTTTCTTGATCTAAATTGTTCACTAAGTTTACTAATACCTTTTCAGCTCCCCCATGAGCTAATGTTGGAATTAAAAATAATATTTTTTTCATAATTATAACCCTATTCCTATTGATTGTATAAAATGATGGTAATTTGCTCCATATCCTAAACTGATGTACATCTCATAAAAATAATATACGGTATAACATGCCATACACATTAAATAAACTATTTTTTCATTTCTTTCATCAAATAAATATTTAATACACCATACTAACAACACTACCATATACAATGAAAAGTACATATTAAATCTTGCATAAATCCAAAATTTTGTAGCTAATAAAATGGCAATCAAATTTATAACTGAAAAATTAACTATAATATTATAATATTTTTCTTTTCCCTTTAAAAATTCCTTTCCCATGTATGATAATACGACTGGAACTGCCATTACTAATACTCGAATTATGTTGGCACCTGCTCCACTTGAAGTCAATGCTTCTTTATAGCTTCCATATTGTGTTTCTCCCAAAATATTGGCAAGAATTGGACCTGTCACAGGATATGAAATAAACAAGAATATTCCAACAAATAAAATCCATTTTGTCGTATTTCCCCACGCTGGCTGGTCTACAATAAAATATAATATTAAAAAGATCAATGCAGATTGATGAATCGTTGAACATAATAAAACGATTGGAATATAAAATTTCCACTGTTTTTTATGAATCATTGGAAAACAAAAGAATAAAATTGCTGAAGCCAGATACTGTCGAACTCCATTCATTGTTACTAAGTAACATCCCGATGTAATAAATAAAAATACCGCCATTTCTATCATATCTGTATTTTTATAATAAGTAATAAAAATCAAACCAATTGTTATAATTGCCATACACAGCAAAATAATCTGAGAATCTTTGGATATATATTGTTTAATAACTGCTGCAATTGCATAAAACCCTGTATCTTCTTTAATGGTTGGATGTTTTAAAAAACTAAACAAATTAGCTGGTAATTTATTAAAAATCTGTCGATATGTTCCAGTATCTCCAATATTCTCACGAAATCCAGATACAAATATCAAAACGGCACAAGCCATCCCCGCAAATACAGCATTTGCACGAAAGACTCTTTCTCCTTTTACGTATTTATATTTTCCATTCACTCTTGCAAATAAACACAAGAAATATGTACTAAATAATGTTATCCACCAGACTGTCATATTCCATAACCTCTTTTACTGTTGATCCATCTTTTTTACCTGTTGCTTTATATAAAATGTCCATGCGATTCCAAATGGAATTGCCAGAATCGTTAATCCTTTTTCTGGAGTTTCTTTTAAAAACTTCTTGTTTTTACCGATGATACTGCTTGATACATAGTGAATGCAGTTCATAAATTTTCTTTTTAGTGTCTTATCATATTTCATGTAGACGGTTCGTAAGAATGCAAATCCCTTCGGATTGTTTAAATACTGCCGGAACATATTAGCACTTGATCCATCTGCTTGGTATTCCACATTGCATAATATTT
>ERZ826764.2772-NODE-2772-length-15662-cov-3.557763_pt1 | contig 15662 bp, 19 predicted proteins | sample MGYA00519870_ERZ826764 | MGnify/ENA primary metagenome ERZ826764 (study PRJEB31778, sample SAMEA3449239) | human gut metagenome | biome: human gut; feature: human-associated habitat; material: faeces | place: United Kingdom | collected 2010/2012 ...
GATTGGCAGTCCATTATTAAGTTTTTTATTATGTTCCCTTTGTACACCGTTGCAATACTTCACATATGAACATTTACAGAAGTATAAGTTTGAACAGATTTTCTTCAGAACTCTTGACAGTGCCAGGAGCAATTATTGGAGAGCAATGAACAGAAAGATGCGCTGTCCGTCAGGTGGAATTTATAGTTATGAAAATTTGGTGTGCAAGAGAGAAAGAGATGATCTCACAGGATTAGAATGTGCAGAAAACATGGCGTATTTAGCGAATGGTATCTGTAATGAGTCTGCCGAGAATGAAGTTGTAGGAACCGAAATGTTAAAAGAAGCATTGAAAACATTGGATGCAGAAGAACAAATGATTATTAAAAAGAAACTGTATGGATATTCTGACGAAGAGATTTATAAATCAATGGGAATCTCGGTTAAGAAATATAACCAGATTTTAGATAGACTCATAAAGGCAGTTGAAGAAGTTATGTATGATGTGTAAATGCAAATTGGTAAAAGTAGTTTGTAGGTAATTATCATAATAATTAAATATGAGGAACATAAAAGATGAAGAAAGAAGTTATGAGTTTTGCGGTAGTTGTAAAAGGTGGGATAGTACAGCAGATTGGAAAAGGAGTAGTAAGCAGACCAGAGACTTGTTTTTCTGGTCAACCTACTAAATGGGCGAAGGATATCTATAAGAAAGGTCATGGACCAGTGCCGGAGGTGGAATGAAATGACAGAAAGAGATTATGCAAAACGTCCGCTCACTGAAGAAGAACAGGTATTTGCAGAAGAAAACCATGAGCTGATATATAAGTACATGAAAGCTTATAAGCTTGATCTGGAAGAATGGTATGATGTCCTGATTATTCCGTATCTTCAGGCTGTAAAGAAGTATTTTTCATATCTTGACTTGCGGGAATACAAATTTGAGAAAATTTGCTTCAGGATATTGGACAGTGCAAGGAAGAATCACTGGATAAAGGCAGAGAGAAGGAAGTGTTATCCTTCTGGAAAATACTTTTATTATCCAACCCAAACAACGACAGAGGACGAAGCACTTGCGCTTGGAATGCTGAAAGTAGCTGTGGAATCGTTGACAGACACACAAAGAGAAATACTTTTATCACTGGTGAACGGTAGCAGGAGCAGCGATGTGATTGAAAAGTTATGTATTTCATCAGCGACTTATTATAGACAGGTGAGAACAATAAAGCAGATTATCAGAGGAGAAAAAAAAGATGTTTAAAGGAAAATCAAAATATTTTGTTATGGGACAAACTGTAATGACCAGAAATGTATTTGTCAATGTAATGGAAAACGAAGCTTTTGCAACAGGGGTATCAATTGCACTGGATAGATACGTTGTGAAAGACTGGGGGAATATAGGAATTGATGATTGGGATTTAAATAATCAGGCTCTTCTCGATGGCACAAGAATCTTTGCTTCATACCAAACCTGTAAGGGAGATATATGGATTATTACAGAAGCAGACAGATCAGCAACAACGGTATTATTTCCGGATGAATACTAAAGGAGAGAGAAAGAAAATGTATGTACTCAAAAATGGAAAGAATTTTTATATCAGAATAGAAAATGGAAGTGTAATTAAGACACCAAAGTTTGTAGAAGCTACCAAATTCAGAAACACAGAAATCGCTCAGACAGTAATAGATTTGAAACCAGGGCAATTACATTCTTATCGAGTGTGTGATGTATACAATAAGATTGTTTACCCAAAGGGAAGAACAAGAGTCATCTATACTCCAAGGGAAAGAAAAATGATCTATCACAAAGCAGAAGGCAGATGTCAGTTATGTGGATGTAAGATTACATATGATGAAATGTCATTAGATCATATCGTACCGCTTGCGATGGGAGGAGAAGACAGCCTTGAAAATTTACAGGCAACTTGTGAACCTTGCAATAGTCATAAAAAAGCATTGCTGCCGGAAGCTTACTTTGATAAGGTAAATCGGACTTTTGTATTCCAGATGAATAAGAAGTATTCACATAATCTGTTGTGGAAGTTATCTAAGCTGTTCATAGGAAGATTGGAAAAACAGGCGTAGAAGTGAAAGCACTGACAGGAGAAATCTTGTTGGTGCTTTATGATAACATTTGAAGCTAAGAGAAAGGAGTGTTATAATATACAAAACTGTATATTTAGTGGGAGAAATGTTCATGGTTAATTATAATAAATTATTGAAAAAACTTGAAGAAAAGGGTATCAATTCATATGTTATAAGAAAAAAAGGGTTGATTCCACAAAGTACACTTACAAAATTTAAAATGTGTTCTGGGACACCTGAAGAAATAAAAAAGAAACTTGAAGATTATAAGAATGATCCGAAACATAATGGAAAAGAATTTATGTATGATGTAAGTACCAAAACGATTGAGGACTTATGTCAGTTGCTTCAATGTCAGCCACAGGATATTATGGATTGGGAAGTGGAATTAGATCCTGAATTATCGTATGAGAGGAAACTTTGCGAGGAATAAGCGAAATTTAGCAAAATCAAAAAATCGAGGTCGAAAATCCCCCGTAAAATAAGGGTTTCTGAGACTTAATTTCCCGATGAAACCGGGGTTTCATTTCAAACAGGAAGAAGTGAAAATATATGGATAATCGAATACATGATATTGTATTAAAATTTTCACAGCAAGTAAAAAAGCTCTTAGGGCAGAAATTAGACAAAGTTATTTTATATGGTTCGTATGCTCGTGGAGATTATAATGAGCATTCGGATATAGATATTATGATTCTTACAACTCTGACAGATGAAGAGATTGAAAAAACAGAGCCGATGTTATTTGATTTAGCTTTTGATTTTCAAATGGATTACGGTGTAGATATAAGCGTAGTAGTGAAAAATAAAGACCAATTTGAATATTGGTTGGGAGCATTACCGTTCTATAATAATGTTAAGAAAGAGGGCATCGTGCTATAAATGGATGAAGGGTTACCACTAAATCCTATTTTATAATTGATATTGACGTACAGAATATTGTACGTTATAATATAAGTACAGAAAACTGTACGGAGGTGAAATCTATGTTAGCGGTTAATTATACAAATTTAAGAGATAATATGAAAAGCTATATGGATCAGGTAACAGATGATTATGAAACAATGATTGTTACTCGTAAGAACAATAAAAATGTTGTTATGATGTCAGAAGAAGCTTATAATAATTTGATGGAAAATGTTTATGTTATGGGAAATAAGGCTAATTATGACTGGTTAATGGAGTCTAAGGCACAGTTAGAAAAAGGAAATTTTGCTTCTCATACGTTATCTGAGGTAGTTGATGATGAATAAGGTGTTTACTGATAATGGCTGGGAAGATTACACTTATTGGCAGACAGAAGATAAAAAGACTTTAAAAAAAATCAATAATCTTATAAAAGATATTGACCGAAATGGAAATGAGGGAATAGGAAAACCTGAACCATTAACAGGAAATCTGACAGGATTTTGGAGCAGGAGAATTAACGACAAGGACCGATTGATTTATAAAATTGATGACAAAAATATTTATATTTTATCATGTAGATATCATTATAATGATAAATAATAACAAGCACTGACGGGAAAGATAGAATTTTCTGTTAGTGCTTTTCTTTGTCCTGTTGCTGTTCGTGAATTTCTGATAGAGTCTTTTCCAGAGAAGCTTTATTCCACTGCTGCTGGATCGTTTCATGTTGAAGCTGTGTAATTCTGTGATCTAAATAGTCATTTGACCAGTCCATAAGAAATCCGGGAACAATAGGTAAGTGCTGAATTATGGAAAAGAAAATATCTTCTAATTTTGATTTTATGTTCATAGTAAAATTCTCCTAAAAATTTTCATGTCTGGTGAGAAAAACAGCATTCAACAGACAATATATATTATAGATGCAGAAGTCCAAAATCACAATAAAATATTCTGGTCGTAATCCATAACAGAATACGAAGTATCCTTAATTTATGGGCAGAAAAAATATTCTGGTAAATGGAATGCATCTAATACGAAGTAAGAATATAGAAATAACGACATTTTTAGAAGGGAAGAATGATAATGAACAAAAAGACAAGAGCATTAACTGAGGAACAGTACCGGAAGATTATCACAACAATCAATGAGGGATTTGTTACCGCTGCCGGAGAACGGGTGAAACCAAACAGTAGAATTGCAACAGCACTGACGCTTGAAGCGAATTTGGGATTGCGGATCAGTGACATATTGCACCTGACCATCAACCAGATTGTAAAGGATGGTGATAGATATAGACTGGATTTGGTAGAGCAGAAAACAGGGAAGAAAAGAGAATTTACGGTTCCAACAGAAATTTATATTTATATCCAAAATTATGCACTCGAAAATAACATCAATCCGAGAGCCAGATTATTCCAGATTACAGAGCGAACAGTGCAAAGACATTTGAAGATGGTATGTGATTATTTGGAATATGAATACATAAGCACACATAGCTTCAGAAAATTTTTTGCAAGTAGTATTTACAAAGATAACGGATGTGATATCAATTTGGTTCGTGTTCTATTGCAACATTCCAGTGTGGTTACAACGCAACGTTATATTGGTGTGCAGCCACAGGAAATTGAAAATGCATTGCAGAAGCATATCAATTTATTGTAGATATTTACATAGAAGAAACTCACTCGCAGGAAGGTAATTTATGAAAGAGCAGCAGTTACAAGATAAGTTGGATGAATATTATAACAGAGGTATTCAGCATGGAATTCGTATGATGAAAGATAAGATGCTTCTGGCTTGCAGAAAAGGAACACCAATCGAGATTGACGGAAGAGTATATTATATCAGAAGTGACCTGGATAACCTAAAGGAGATTATGGAGAGAGAAGTGTAAAATATTAAGGGTGTGAATTTTCGCATAGAAAACATATGAAATTGTGATACACTGAATATGGAAACAATATTTGATTAAAAATCACAGGAGAAATATACATATGAAAAAAGCGACATTAGAAGCAACCGATGAAAATATTTTACAATCCATTAAAGAACAAAAAGGAACAGAAAGAAATACTGAAATAATGGAGTTTATCAAAGCATTAGACCTTATTGAAGAAAATATATTTATTAGCCTTGATGCAAGATGGGGAGAAGGAAAGACGTTTTATGTTCGTCAGATAGAGAAAACGTTGGAATATCAAACTTTAAAAAATTTTGAAACGGATGATAATAAAAATAAGTATGAAGAAATGAAACCATATTTTGAAAAGACTGTATTGGAAGATATCGAATTGGGAAATTCATATTTGCCAGTATATTATAATGCTTGGCTATATGATAATCATTCGGATCCGTTGATGTCATTACTTTATGTCATTATAAAAAAATGTGGTCTTTGGATTGATTCTAAACTGGTAAAAGATAAAACGGATAAATTAAAAGATATAATTAAATCTATACAAGTGAATTTGGGAATATTTTCAATAAATGGAGATAAAGTAATAGATGCAGTTTCAGAAAAAAATATTTTTGATGGTATTCAATTAGCTGAAGACATTAGACAAAGAGTAAAAGAGATTTTTAATCAAGTAATAGAAGGACAGACACAAAAATTAGTTATTTTTATTGACGAATTGGATAGATGCAAGCCAAGTTATGCGTTGGAAATGTTGGAACGTATAAAACATTATTTTGATGATAATAGAATCATATTTATTGTGTCGGTAAATAAGGAGCAACTAACACATACTATATCAAATTATTATGGAAATGGTTTTGACTCAACTGGATACTTAAATAAATTCTTTGATGTAAATGCATATTTGCCAGAAGTTGAAAGAAGGCAATTAAGATTTGTGTCTGAATATAGTGAGCGCAGTATATTTGGTAGGATGGCTAATATGTATGCGAACTATTACAAATTGACGTTGCGAGATGCATTGATATATAAAGAGAGATTGTCTATCATTGATACAACAGAAAATAGTTATGTAATAGATGATGATAGTATAGAAGGAGTTTGTATTTCTATATTTGTACCGTTGATTGTAATTTTAGATATGGTAGATATTAAAGAAAAAGTTTCTTTTATTGATGGGAAAAGCAGAGTATTACGACAGATGGAAGGGTATCAAGAACTGGAGCGTGTATACAGAAGATTAGGATGGAGAGTTCCAGAAGAACAATGTGTTTCAGAGGGAAAAAGAATTGTAGATGCGGTATACCAATATGCATTTAATAATTCAAAAGAGGCTTTGGAATCCGCTAATTTGGCAACAGGAACTTTTAGAAGAGATTTAAAAAGCCAATGTAAGAAATTATGTGGGGCAATTAAAGATAATAGATGATTTTTGAGGAGAGAAGATTATCTGAAAGAAATATATGCTATGGGTAATTAACACATAGTTCAATAAATATAATTTTTCAATTCCATAAAAATAATGAAATCCTCTACAGCACATTAACACCGTAGGGGATTTCTGTTTTACAAAGTTTTCATAAAAGAATTGAACCTTACAATTTTATCTTTTACATAGTGTGGTAAGTTTCCAACTATTTGAAAATCAAAATTGTTTGGGAGAACACGAATTGTATCCAAGCGAAGAAATAAATTGGTCTGTTCCAAATCATCTAATTTTAAATGAGGTATAGGTATATAGAGATCGTTATTTGATGGTTTGGAGGTTAGAAGAGCTATTTTATAAGTATATTGCTTTATATCTTCAAAGAGAAAAAGCTGTTCATCTCTTTCTTTTTCTGTAATTACATAATAAAATTTTCCACCAACTGAGGAGTGGATAAGAACTCTACTCAGAAGATATTGTGTACTGATAATCGTACCTATATTTAATTCAGGTGAGAATTTATCATCTACTTTTATAGTGGATAAATGTTTTACAATATTTTCGATATCACAATCGTATACATTACATATTTTATCTATGGTAGTGAGGGAAACCGCTTCATCTTTTCCCATTTTTGCTAATGTGGCATTAGAAATTTCTACAGATTTAGCAAATTCCATTTTGCTTATTCCTTTTTCAGCTAACATATCCCATAAAGGTTTATATGAAAGACTCAATAATAATCACCTCCAAGAAATATAATAGCATTGAATTCTATAAAAGTAAAACAAATTTCAAAAAAGCAGAAAAATATATTGACTTTGTTTGAAAAAAGATGTACTATCTTCTTAGAAAAGCTGAAAAGTATATCAAAATTTTCATTCGTAGCGAGTCTGCTACATAAATTCCAATTATAAAAAAGAACGAAACCAGTACAAAAATGATAGGATTAGTATATCTATAGTCTATTTTTGTACACCAAAACTGAATATTTATTGTAAATATAGAAGAAAGGATGATTAACATAGAAAGAGTAATAAGTAAAACACCAATGGTTATTGCAGACTATTTCACAGAAGATGGATTATTAAAACAGGTAGGTCTTGTAAAAGAGTATTGGAATCGAATTGTAGTAAAAGAATTGACGGATAATGCATTGGATGCTATAGAGCCATTACAAGATAAGAAAGTATTTATGGATGTTACTTCTGGATCTTTAGGAATCTATGATAATGGAACAGGAATAAAAAAAGAAACTGTAGAAGACATATATGATTTTGAAAATTATGTAAGCCAAAACAGAAATTATATTACTGCTTCGAGAGGAAAACAGGGGAATGGATTGAAAACAATCATAAGTATATGTTATATACAAGGATACCGTTTGCTATGGCATACGGCAGAAGGGATAATTTTAGAAGCTAATATAGATTCTGAACAATTGAGATATGGACGTCTCGAAGTTTCCTTTGTAGAAATAGGTGTTACAGATAAAAGAGGAATAGAGATTATAGGTATTGGGGCAGTTGAAAACTTTCTTTATGATTATTTTATTGGATATTCGAAATGTAATCCTGATGTCTCATTTTATTTGAATTATTTTGGTGAGAAAATTGAAAACTTGGCAAAGATGGAAGGTATAGATAAATCTAAAAATATTTCGATTGCTTATTACGATTATGATTCTTATCAGAATTTTATTATTCATACTCAGGATGGCAATACAACATATAAACAGTTCCTGGATAATGTATTTGGCACAAGGATGAAAAATAAAAGCAATATAAAATCCAAAATTAAAGATATTGATTTCAAAAGTGATGAATTTATCAAAGATTTCCTTATGTTAAAGGAAGATCAGCAAACAAAGAAATATACACTTTTGAAGAAGCAGCTAATTGGATTAGAAAATATTCTGACAACAACTGTCGAAATAGTTGATAATGAAGCTCCAAAAGGTATGAATGATAAAGTTATTCCATGCATTGTTGAGTTTTCGGTTAAAAAGGATACTTTTAAAAACGAGACGGCAAAGAAGAATAGTAGTATAGAATGTTATATAAATAATTCCATTACTTATCGCGGAGCATTTAGTATCACATTTAAAAGTGGATGGTATAAAATAGGAAATAAAAGTAAATATGGTGAGAACTTGTATGATCTGTTACATGATATGAGTAATTTTTCTTTTGTATTTCACATTATTTCGCCATATTTAAAATACACTGATGCAGGAAAAACAAGAATTGATGTCAGTAGTTTTTGGAATGAAGTTCTTGAAAAATTGAATAAAACAATCGCGAAAGAAAATAGAAAATTTAGCTCTAAAAATAAAAAAGTTAGTGATAGAGGCGTTATGAGAAGCTTTGTAACAGATGCATTTAACATGGCGAGTGATAATGGCAGATATGCAATTACTGCCCGTCAGATATGGTATAAGATGCGTGAGATATCTGGAATAGAAGAAAAAAAGAATACCTATGCGGATTTTACGCAGAATATATTAACAGAATGGATTGATGAGAATCCTGAATATGAAGATAAAATTAACTTTAGTGATAGAGGGAATTTCTATGTAGATGGTTCACAAAATGGATTAGGAACAGCCAATGTACGAAGCTTCATAAACTCTATCGGAACAGCCCAGAATATATTTAGGTGTTATGGTGGAATTAGCAGCAACATTCATATAGAACCAGATTTTGATCTTAGATATAAATACGACAAGGTACTGTATATTGAAAAGACTGGATTTGAGGCTATTTTTAAAGCTGAAAAAGTTGAAGAAAAATATAATATGATTATTGTATCAGGACAAGGGTTTTCTACAAGAGCAGCGAAGACATTATTATATCAATTTCAGGAAATGGGAATGAAATTATATTGTTTGCATGATCTGGATATATCAGGCATCTATATTTTAGATTCGTTTGCTACACCGAATAAAAAATTTAAAAATATAATTTATATGGAAAATTTGGGAGTCACAATTGAAGACATAAGAAAATATAACATAGAACCAGAAAAAGTAGAAATTAAAAAAGAAGATAGAAGCAAGCTTGAAAATCTTTCTTATGAGTATCAACAATTTTTCAATGCAGGGACGCACTATAGGCGAGTAGAATTGAATGCTTTTACAACTGCACAGATATTAGAAATAATAGATGAAAAATTATCCAGAGTCCAGAATCTCCCAACCGTGAATTTAGAAACTTCTTTGAATATAGATCATAAGGCAATCAAAGAAACTGCATTTATGCGCATAATGTCGGACAAGTATACAGATGAATTGAGTAAAATCAATGTGCCAATTGATTTATCCCAATATAAGGGAAGGTATACACTTGAAACAGCGAAGAAGGAAATTCCAGAGATAGAAGAGGACCTGATTCTGCTGTATGAACAAGAGATAGAGAAAAAACTTAACATTTCATAAAAGTGGGTTGTAACTTGTTGGACGCATTTAGAAAAATGTTAAGTTTTACAAGACATAATTCTAATTTCAGGTTAGCCCCAATCTGGAACTCATCAAAATTCCATCCGATGAAATTCACCAAAAACTGTCATATATGCTTGCTTAAATTCAATTCTACGGCTCAAATTTGAATCGGAATTTTTAAGGTGAGTTCTTCTTGATGTGAGTTGTTGGAAAATGAAATAGAGTTGATTTCGATGAATTTCGACAAAGATATACATATATAAATGCGCGTTGAGAATTGAATATTGATGGTTGGAATGGTATACTTTCCGTATCAAATATGCGAGGAGAAAATGCTATGAATAGAAAAGAATGGATTGATTATATCAATAAACAATTAGATAATCGAGCAGAGTTATTGAGAAAAATTCATGATGAATTGTTAGGACTTGAAAGAATAGAAGAAAGGTATGTAAAATCGGAAAGAGAAGACGAAGATACGGTATGTTTGAAAGTAGATGATAAAAGCTTCGCAGCTAATATTCAAATTACGAGTAAGGATATCTATAAGATATGTGTTGCGGAAGAGATAGAACCGGCTGAAGCAATAAAGAAAATAATTGAAGAAAAAATCAAAGAAAAATAGTTTTCTACCAACCATCAATATGAGGTGGTTGGTATTTTTTTGATCTTTTTCAAAAATGAATGGGGAATAATATAAATATAGAAACAAAAGATTGGAGTGATTTTTATAACAGCACTAATGAATTTAGATTTTGGGAGATGTCAGGTATACAAGTTGAACATTTCAGCTTGCCTGACAGAGAGAGAACTGGATTATTATAATTTGTTCTGTGATGGAATTACGAGAAAGGAATTGAAAAAGCGATTAGGTGTAGACTATCCGACATCAGAGATGCTTTCAGAAGAATTTCATATCAGTTTGGAAGATGCAGCAGATCTATTGAAAGCACAGATGAACAAGAAATGTTTTAGGAAGTTTCTCACTGATGAAATTGAAAAATTTTCACCAAATGAAGTTCGTGAAATCAGAAAGTCAGCAATCTATGTTGCAGATGAAGAAGGTAATCTTACAGATCGTATCAAAGATAATAAAAAGATCGTCTGGTTTGGGAATGAGTGTGTCAGAAGATGCAATGTGGATTTAAAGGATATTCCATTACTAGATCAATTTCTACTATTAAAATGTGGGAGTAAAGCATTGACGGGTGTTCTCAATCAGATCGTTGAGCGTGGAGTTAATCTGGACGGAAAGCATTATCTATTTTATACTTCAACGACTGGACAGATGAAAGAGACAGAGATTACACTGGTTGAGGAAGAATATTGGAAGGAAAATGAATATGCTCTTATGTGTGGATTAACTGAAGAGCGTATCAATTCCAAGGGTGGAATCAATATGGGTAAATACTTCGCAGCAAAAGCATTGAACCTTTCCAACAGTATAAAATATGATTCAGGTATAAGCATTGATGAAGTGATTATTGTTCCAGATTTTAAAACTTTTGTATCTGGTATGGTCAATTATCTGGACGTAAATACTTTGGATATTCAGGAAAAGAAGATGGAGATAGAGATTGAGCATATGGATGGTGCAGGTATTTTCATTCCAGGTACATTTCCTTGCAGTTGTCAGATCAGAGGTGGTTGGTTGAAAGGTGCAGTGTTTCCTTTCGATTTTCATAAATTCATTGAGAAATACAGAGATAAAGTATCTGCTGCCAATATGATTGATGCATGGGGAAATCCTGTTACTGTAGAAGAATTCCTAAATGCGAAAATGATTCTTACAGATAGTCAGTTGAAAATGCGAAAGTATTACGATTCTATGCAAGAGTACAGAAAATGTTTCAAAAAAACAAAATTATCTATCACAGTAAATAACTGTGCACATCAAGCAAAATCAGAAGTAAAAGTGGCGTATCAGCCATTCCAGACAATTCCACGGGACAATTTAACAGATGAAACTATCAAAAAACTGGCAGATAAAACAGTTAGGTACATAGAGGATGCAAAGAAAAATCCGAAAGCAGCATTGCAGCTGATGGGGATTGAGATTGATTCAGAAGATATGGAAGATAAGATGAAAGACGTTGAAATGAATGTACTTCATGCTGCGATTTTAAAATATCCTCAATTATTAAATGATATCCATGTGCAAAAGATTATGAAAAGCGTGCTGTTGTCAGAAAGAAGAAAAGCACAGGGATGTAAATTAGTTCTGGACGGATTCTGGAGCTATATCTGCCCGGATTTATATGCTTTCTGTCAATGGTTATTTCTCGGACAAGATGTTCCTGAAGGTTTAGTTCCAAATGGATATATTTATAATCATTACTATAATGATAAAGAAATTGAAGAGACTTGCTGCTTGAGATATCCGCATTTGTCAGATTGCGAACATGGAATTAGAAAAGTGTTACAGTCAAAGGAATGTGAGGAGTGGTTTAATGGAACGGACACTATAGTTAGTTCGCATGATTTGATATCAGAAGTTTTGCAAGCAGACTGGGATGGAGATCATATTTGTCTTGTGCATGACAAAGCCTTTATGGATGTATTGGAGAGAGATAAATATCCTCTATTCTATGACATGACAAAAGCAGAATCGGCACAGATCACAAATAATGCAGTAATGAATTGTCTTATTAGCAGTTTTCAAAACGAGAACATTGGATTTGTGTCAAATGCCATTACGAAGATATTTAATTCGGAAGGTGATCCAGACACAAAACTGGTGAGAGTCCTTTGTGCATACAATAATTTTGTTATTGATTATTTTAAAACACAAAAGTCAATGGATTTGCAACAGTATACATTCATATATGAAGAGTACAAAGATTCAGACAAACATAAATGTCCACACTTCTTCATGTATGCAAAAGATAAGAAGCAGAAACAGTGTGAAAAAAGCAATCTTAACGGCAATGCTGATCGGATCAGTAAATACATATCTGACAAAACTTCAAATGGCATTGCAAAAGTAAATTATTCTAGTAAAGATGCATTCAATCCAGAGATGCTGAAGAATTCAGATATTAAAGTGGACAGGACATCAGAGAAGTATAGCCAGTTGCGAAGATTACTGTTGGATTTGAAAAGAGAGCATTCTGCATGGTACAAAAAAGTAAAAGATGACTTGAATGCAAAAGAGTCGGAGAAGCAGCTTTTCAATATATACTGTGGAGCAAAAGTAAAAGAGATTTTTCCAGATAGAAAAGAAGCTGCGAATTATCTTGTTGATATCGAATATCATACGGAAGAAAATCAGGAAGAGAAGAAAGATATCCTTTGGAACTGTTATGGAGACATTTTATATGATAATTTGTGTAAAAATGTAGATAGTGATATTACGCCTAAAGTAAAAAGAAATGTATATCAAAAATCTGTTGACCGAGAAAAAGAGATTCTGGAAAGCCGGGACAGAATAAAAAAGGAACAGGAAGAGATTGTGAAAGTTCTAATCACGAAAACAGTTTATGATGATCTGATGGGAATTAAAGTAAGAAAAGGTTGTGAAAAAGACAGGTATATTTTGTATATCCTATATGTTCTAATTCGTAGATTTCAGGCGAAGTACGGAGAAGAAAAAGAGTATATCCGTATTTATAAAGGACTGAGACAAAAGAGTAAAATTACTGCGGCAACAATTGACAACTGGATTGACTCTAAATGTACGCAAAAAGGCTTAGACCGTTTGGAGAAGAACAAGTATATCAGACGTGAGCATATGCAGAATTATGACAAAGTGTATCTGAGAGAGTTGCCGGAAACAGATGTGTCAGACATTGTGTTTGATGCAGAGTCAAACAATCCTCTTTTAGATTTATGGGAATACAATGGAGAGAGGAAAGTGGCAAAGTGCGAAATCTGCAATAAGAAATTTGTTGTAGTTGGAAATACTAAAACGTGTTCTGATAAGTGTTCTAAAGTTTTGGTAAAAAGAAACAAAAATAAAACATCATAATTGTGCAATATAACAATTAGGAGATTTACTTGTTTTAGGAAGGGTTAATTTTACTCGTATTTATCGTGATTTTCAACCCTTCCTTTTAAAGTGAGGATTTAGTATAGGGAGGAAGTAGTGAATTTATTTTCACGACTTCGACAAATAATTTTACAAAGAAAGGATGTGAAAATGTATGACATTAAATCAAGTAGTAGAAGAGTATTTGAATTCTAATGGCATTAAAAAGGAATATTTTGCCTCATATATTGGATGCGGATTAAGTAAATGTACGATGTGGTTCAAAGGCGAACGTAAACTGAATACAGAACAGCTTCAGAAGACGCATGAATTTTTGTCCGGGAAACATATCAAGACAGTAGAAGATGCTAAAGTGGGATGTTCGTGCTGCTGTATAAAACATGGCAACAGTTATGTATATAGATTTAGATTAAGGCTTGCCGGAGAAAATCTGGTGAGCCTGTTTTAGTGGAGGATTTAATTTGGTAAAAGAAAATAATGAAGTCCCAATCTGGGAAAAGATGAATCTTACAATAAAAGAAGCGGCAGAGTATTCAAATATTGGAATAAATAGATTATCATTGATGCTTTCTGATCCAAGCTGTCCGTTTGCTTTATTTGTGGGTAAGAAAAAACTGATAAAACGAAGAGCATTTGAGGAATATATAAATTCGGAAGCAGTACATTTTCTGTAAAAAATATAGAAAAATAAAAATTCGTGTGATAGGATAATTACAAACTCAATCTTATTACACTGCTTATGATAAGGAGCTAGATGTAATATGGAACAAAAGAAAGATTTAAAAGGACGAAATTTAAAACAAGGTGAAAGTCAATTGAAAGACGGGAGGTATAGATACAGATATACAGATAAGTACGGTAAACGTAATACAGTATATGCATGGAAGCTTACAAGGACGGATAAAACACCGTCAGGGAAAAAAGATGGATTAAGTTTACGTGAATTAGAGAAAGAGATTGAAAGAGATGAAAGTGATGGAATTTTAACACACGAGGCAAAGAATATTACGGTATATGAAATGATATTCCAATACTTTGAAACAAAACCGCAAATAGCGAATGCGACTATGCAAAATTACATAAGCATGGTTAATAAGAATGTTAAGTCGAATGCGATCGGACGCATGAAAGTTGCTGATGTTAAGAGGTCTGATATTAAAAAATTTTATGCTTATTTATATAAGGAGAAGAAATTTGCTGTTTCAACAATTCAGGTATATCAGAATATTATTTATCCGGCATTCCAAATGGCAGTAGATGATGACTGGATAAGAAAGAATCCATGTAAAGATTGTATGAAAGATTATGTACGTGGCAGTTTGACATCTACAAGATATCCTTTAACAAGACAGGAGCAAAAAGCATTATTAGAATATGTAAAGGATGATAATGTATATTCACAATATTATACCATAATTGCATTTCTATTAGGAACTGGATGCAGAATCAGTGATGATGATGATAAAATAAGACTAAATCAACGGAAACCCAGTAAATACAAGGGGTTGAGGCGATTTGGTCCTGAAAAAAACTTGCAACGAATCAACAAATTTATGAAGGAAAGGCCTATCTTTTATAAAAACCTTATTCAGATGAAAGAAAATATTCGCTTTTATCTGAGATGCTTTTACTGTATCACGAAAGTGATGATATTACAATTTAATAGCGAAAACAGGACCGAATTAGCTCGTAATGGATGAAAATCTGTTTAGCTGATTCGGTCATTTTTATTGATTGAAAGGTGATGAAAAAATGGCTAGAATTATTTCTATTGTAAACCAAAAAGGGGGAACTGGAAAGTCCGCATGTACAGCTAATTTAGCAGTAGGATTAGCACAAAAGAATATGAAAGTGTTGATTGTAGATGCCGATCCACAGTCTGATGTATCCGCAGGATTTGGATATCGTGATTGTGATG
>ERZ826764.2789-NODE-2789-length-15574-cov-2.593531_pt1 | contig 15574 bp, 10 predicted proteins | sample MGYA00519870_ERZ826764 | MGnify/ENA primary metagenome ERZ826764 (study PRJEB31778, sample SAMEA3449239) | human gut metagenome | biome: human gut; feature: human-associated habitat; material: faeces | place: United Kingdom | collected 2010/2012 ...
GTATCACAGCACTTGCTCCGGATATCAAGATCATCGCTCCTTGGAGAATGACAGACGTATGGACCATGCAGTCCCGTGAAGATGAGATCGAATACTGCAAAGCTCACGGTATTGATCTTCCATTTGATGCAAAACACAGCTACAGCCGTGACCGTAATCTGTGGCATATCAGCCACGAAGGACTGGAGCTGGAAGATCCTGCATGTGAGCCAAACTACGATGACCTTCTTGTTCTTGGTGTTTCTCCTGAAAAAGCACCGGATGAAGGAGAATATGTCACTATGACATTTGAAGCGGGTGTTCCGAAAAGTCTGAACGGAAAAGAAATGAAAGTATCTGAGATTATCACAGAACTCAACAAACTTGGCGGAAAACACGGAATCGGAATCGTTGACATTGTAGAAAACCGTGTTGTCGGAATGAAATCCCGCGGTGTTTATGAAACTCCTGGTGGAACGATCCTGATGGAAGCACATGACCAGCTAGAAGAACTTGTACTCGACCGTGCAACCTATGAAGTAAAAAAGGACATGGGAAATAAAATGGCACAGATCGTATACGAAGGAAAATGGTTCACACCGCTTCGCGAAGCAGTCCAGGCATTTGTGGATGTCACACAGCAGTATGTGACCGGAGAAGTAAAATTCAAGCTTTACAAAGGAAACATCATCAAAGCGGGAACAACTTCCCCTTACTCATTATACAGTGAATCCCTTGCAAGCTTCACAACTGGAGAGCTTTATGACCACCACGATGCAGAAGGATTTATCAACCTGTTCGGACTTCCTCTGAAAGTGCGTGCAATGAAAATGCAGGAATTAGAAAAATAGGATAAAATAAAAAGATGGCGAAAGCTCATACACGAACTTTCGCCATCTTTTATTTGAAAACAGCTGTTTATTCTGTCTCTCTGTCATTTGTCAGTTTTAATTGATCCAGTACAAAGAACAGAAGTCCCATCAGCATTCCTGTCACACAGGCAAGTACCATTCCGGAAAGCTGAATCCCACCAAATTCTACGGAAATTCCGGACAATCCTGTCACAAAGATCACGGATGTCATTGCCATATTTCTGGAACGACCGTAATCCACCTGCTCTTCTACCAGAATACGGATACCGGAAGTTCCGATCATTCCGTAAAGCAGGAACGAAATTCCACCGATCACCGGTCCAGGAATGGAATTAATCAGCATTGTCAGTTTTCCAATAAAGGAACAAATAATAGAAAGAACAGCTGCTCCTCCGATCACATATACACTGTATACCTTTGTCATTGCCATCACTCCGATATTTTCCCCGTAAGTCGTTGTCGGTACAGAACCGATAAATCCGGAGATCATAGTGGAAAAGTTATCTGCAAAAAGAGAACGGTGAAGTCCAGGTTCCTTCAGCAAGTCTCTGCCGATGATCTTACTCGTCACGATCTGATGTCCGATATGCTCGGAAGCGATCACAAGAAGAACCGGCAGCACGATGACGATTGCCTCCCACTTGAATTTCGGTGCAGAAAAATTCGGAATTGCCAGCCAGGACGCCGTACTCACACTTGAGAAATCGACAATTCCACAGATAACAGCGGCCACATATCCGGCAATGATCGCGATCAGAATCGGAATTACCGCAAAAAACTTACGGAATACCACTGATCCAAGCACTGCAACTCCTAAAGTTACAAGAAATACAATCACATTTTTCGGATCGATCACCTCGTCTTTTAATCCTGCATTGGATGCCGCAGTTCCTGCCAGTTCCAGACCGATCAGCGCAACAACCGGTCCCATGGCTGCCGGCGGCAGTACTACATGGATCCAGTCAGACCCGAACTTATAGATGATCAGCGCCAGAATGCAGCCTAAAAATCCGACTGCAACGAATCCACCTAGCGCATACTCGTATCCCCATTTGCTGATCACAACTCCTGCCGGAGCAAGAAATGCAAAACTGGAACCTAAATATGCCGGAGCTTTTCCCTTTGTGATCAAGATAAATAGCAGTGTTCCGATTCCGTTCATAAACAGTACAACTGCCGGGTTGATCCCGAACACAAACGGAACAAGCACGGATGCCCCGAACATGGCAAACATGTGCTGAATGCTCAGTGGAAGCAGCATCTTAAAGGGCACTTTTTCTTCCACCTGAATAATTTTCTGATTTTCCATTGAAAAATCCTCCCTATCCTTTTCCTTTGTAGTTTCAATCTTTCCTATTGTACCAGATTCTCCTGCCGATAACCAGACTTTGTTTTGAGAAATATTTAAAGCACTTCCCCAAGCACTCTTTTGACGTTCTGATACGAAAGCTTATCCAGCTGACGTTCCGTCATTCCTGCCTTTTTCAAAGCATCCCATACACACTCGATCTCTTCAATCCCGCGAAGCCAGTTCTGCCCTGCCTCAAATCCATCGAAATCTGTTCCCAGTGCCACAGAATCCTCTCCGGCTTTTTGCAGGATATGCATCCCATGCTTTGCAATATCCAAAACCTCCGCTGACCGATCGCTTTGTAAAAACTGCGGATAAAAATTAAGTCCCACAACACCTCCGCATTCCCCGAGTGCACAAAGCATCTCATCCGAAAGATTTCGCGGGTGCGCACAAAGTGCGCGGGCATTAGAATGAGACGCTATAATCGGTTTTTTGCTCAGCCGGATACAATCCCAAAAGCCACCGTCTGACAAGTGAGAAACATCCACCAGCATTCCTCTTTCGTTCATTTCTTCTACCATCTGTTTTCCAAAAGATTTCAATCCCTTTTGCATCTCCTGTGCATTTCTGCTGTTCGGATATCCGATGCAATTTTCATAATTCCATGTCAGTGTGATCAGGCGGACACCTCTCTGATACAGTTCTTCAAGGCGGTTTCTGTTTCCATTTAAAACGCCGCCTTCTTCCACGGTCAGCAGTGCCAGATTGAGTTCCTCCCGTTCTGCATATTCTAACTCTTTTGCTGTTTTTATAAGCTTTAATTTCTTATTTTCTTTTGTCTCACGCTCCATACGGGCAATCATCTCGATCACCTTCTGGTATGCTTCTTCCCACTTTCCATCTGGCACACATACAAAACATGCAAAAAATTCCGCCAGCATTTTGGTCTGTTCCATTCTCTTTCGATCCACACAAAGACTGTTCTCCTCCAGCGTTTCTGCCGACAGCAGCTCACTCAATGTATCACAGTGCATATCGATCCATTTTCTCATTTTCTTCTCCTTTTTTTGTTTCGGATTTACGTATAAGCGCTTCTTTTTTTACATATGCTAAAACCATCACTATTATATGACAGGAGACGCAAAAATGAAATCTGAATCTGCAAAACCTTTGATCGGCATTGTTGTCTGCGGATTGTCGGACAACCGCCAGTTTGTATCCAATCCTTATATTCAGTCTGTCCGGTATTCCGGCGGTATCCCCATCCTGCTTCCGCTGATCCGCTCAGATACCATGCTTGAACAATATCTACGGCTGTGCGATGGTTTTCTCTTCTGCGGCGGAAATGACATCACGCCTTTGTTATTTGGTCAGGAACCCAGAGAAGGCATCGGAAACACCAATATCACACTGGATCTGTTTCAGATCCGCCTGATGAAGCTGATTCTGTCTTCTGCAAAACCTGTATTTTCCATCTGTCGCGGAATGCAGATTTTCAATACTGCCTGTCAGGGAACCATGTTTCAGGATATCCGCTACCAGCCTGGAGAATCTCTTGATCATATGCAGCGATCTGACTCCCGCAGTGATGTCAGCCATCCTGTCCGGATTGAAAGGTCTTCCAGACTCTTTTCCTGTCTTGGCCGATCTGTTTACGTCAACAGCTTCCACCATCAGGCGATCGACAGACCGGGAGTTAATTTGAAAGTCAGCGCTCTTGCCCCGGATCAGACGATAGAAGCCATCGAGCATTCTTCTCATCCTTTTGCCATTGGAGTTCAGTGGCATCCGGAATGTATGTTTCGAAGCAGCGAAAAGATGCGGCGACTTTTCCATTGCTTTATTACAGCCACAAAAAAAGCGGAAGCCTGACTATTTGCTTCCGCTTTTTACATGTTATCTTTTTTACTGAGCTTTGCTTCCCAATGTCACATCAACTGTCTGTTCCTGATATTCTCCACCATCTCCGGGAACCTGAAGCGTCAGTGTTACCTTTTCGCCTTTCTTATAGTACTGGAGCTGCTCCTGCAATGACTCCATACTGTCAATTGTGATTCCGTTGAATCCTACAATGATACTTCCTTTTGTAATTCCTGCATCAGCTGCTCCGCCTCCGCGTGATACTCCGGAAATATAAACACCTGTCGGCATTCCATAACGCTGAGAATCAGAATCTTCTACATCCAGTCCTGTAATTCCGAGATATCCTCTCTTTGTCTCCTGATTCATCAGGTTTGTAATAATGTCTGTGACATCTGAGATTGGAATTGCATAGCCGATTCCTTCTACATTCTCTCCGATCAGTTTTGCAGAGTTGATTCCAATGACTTCTCCATTTGCATTCACAAGAGCTCCTCCACTGTTTCCAGGATTGATCGCTGCATCTGTCTGAATCAGTTTTACATCAGAAGATCCTGTTGTCTCTCCTGTTGCACTGTCTGTTGTCTGGCTCTCTCTGTCTGTTGCACTGATCACTCCTGTTGTAACGGACTGTCCGTATCCCAGTGCGTTTCCGATTGCAATGGCAGGTTCTCCTACTTTCAATTTTGTAGAATCTCCAAGTGTCGCTACTGAAATTTTGTCCAGTGTATCATCCGAAATCTTATCCAGCTGAACTGCGATCACAGCCAGATCATGTGCGGAATCTGTTCCTTTGATATCTGCTTCCACACTGCTCTGATCGTCAAATGTCACTGTCAGCTGATTGCTGTCTGCAACGACATGATTATTTGTAACGATCAAAAGCTCTGAATCTGTCTTTTCAATGATAATTCCTGTTCCTGCACTGGTCACTTCCTGCTGGGAGGTTCCTCCAAAAAAGCTCTGCACCTGCTGAACACTCATATTTGTGATGGATACAATTGATGGCATCACAGATTCCACAACACTGGAAACATCCGATGTAACTACACTGGACGTCTTCGTCAGTGTCGCTTTATTCTGTGTTGTATTAGATACTTCTTTTGCAGCCTTCTGATCCAGTCCCAGCACTTTGTTTCCGACTACATTTGTTGTTAAAAATGTGGCACTTGAAACCACTCCGAACAGCAACGCGCATCCTGTCACCACAACGGCCTTTGGCATCTTCTTTTTTGGTTTTTCATGATGCTCCGGGTTCGGCTGACTGCTATAAGATGAATCATTCTGCGGTTCCTCAGAATGGTAATAATTGTATTGATTCTCCATATCAATTCCTTCTTTCTCTTGTATTTTATACTGCTATCATACCGTCCTTTTGTGATGAAACTGTGTTCAATCCTTTAACAATTCTTGAAACCAGCTTTATTTATTCTACTGTTACAGATTTTGCCAGGTTTCTCGGTTTATCCACATCGCATCCTCTTCCGACGGAAATGTAATATCCGAACAGCTGAAGCGGAATGATCGCCAGAGAATTTGCAAAATATCGATTGGTCTGCGGAATGTATACAACGTAATCTGCCGCTTTTTCAATCTCATGATTTCCTTCATTTGTAATGGCAAGAACAAATGCTCCTCTGGTCCTTACTTCCACGATATTGCTGATGCTCTTTTTGTACAGCTCTTTCTGTGTAAGAATCGCTGTTACCAGTGTTCCCTCTTCGATCAGAGAAATGGTTCCGTGTTTCAATTCTCCCGCAGCATATGCCTCTGAATGGATATAAGAAATCTCTTTTAATTTCAGAGATCCTTCCATGGAAATCGCATAATCGATTCCTCTTCCGATAAAGAATACTTCTCTCGCTGCCAGATAACGGTTGGCAAACTTCTGGATGCGATTCTTGTTATTTAATAACAGCTCCACCTGCTCCGGAAGTTTCTGAAGATCTTCAATATATCCCCGCATTTCCGAATCTGTGATTTTCCCTCTCACAAATGCAAATTTCATGGCCAGCAGATACAATGCGATCAACTGACTGGAGTATGCTTTTGTTGTCGCAACCGCAATCTCCGGTCCCGCCCATGTATACATGACATTATCTGCCTCTCTTGCGATAGAACTTCCGACAACATTGACAATTCCAAGTACCTTTGCCCCTCTCTGCTTTGCTTCACGCAGTGCCGCCAGAGAATCTGCAGTCTCTCCTGACTGGCTGATGATCACAACCAATGTTCCGTCCCCCATGATCGGATCACGGTATCTGAACTCAGAAGCCAGATCTGTTTCCACCGGAATCCGAGCCATTCCTTCCATCACATATTTTGCAGTAACTCCCGCATGATATGCAGATCCACAGGCCACGATCATGATTTTGCGGATTGCCTTGATTTCCTCATCAGACATCCCAAGCTCTTCGATCACGATATCATTTCCTTTGATGCGCGGTGAAAACGTATCCAGGATTGCTTTTGGCTGCTCATACATCTCTTTCAGCATAAAATGCTCATATCCGCCTTTTTCTGCTGCATTGGCATCCCACTCAATATGCTCAGGAGTTTTCTCGATTTCTTCTTCATCTACATTGAAAAACTGCATCGAATCTTTTTCCATACGTACAATCTCTTCATTTTCAATAAAATATACATCTCTTGTATATTTCAGCACTGCCGGAACATCGGATGCGATCACACATCCGTTTTCTGTCTCTCCCACGATCAACGGACTGTCTTTTCGCACTGCATAAAGTTCATCCGGATGATCCTGGAACATGATCCCAAGTGCATAGGACCCTTCTACTCGATGCATTACCTTTGTAATCGCCTGCAGAGGGTTTCCCTGATAATAGTAATCCAGAAGATGTGCCAGTACTTCGGTATCTGTCTCCGACACAAACTCATACCCTTTTTTCTCCAGCTTCTGTTTGAGTTTCAAATAGTTTTCAATAATTCCATTGTGCACAACAACAATATTTTTATTTTTGTTATAATGTGGATGTGCATTTACATCTGACGGTTCACCATGTGTTGCCCATCTGGTATGACCGATCCCGATTGTTCCCGGCATTGTCTGTCCGTCATGTGTCAGTTCACTGAGCACCTTTAAACGACCTTTTGATTTTTCTGTCTGAATCTCTGCTCCGTCATAGACTGCAATTCCGGCTGAGTCATATCCTCTGTATTCCAGCTTTGATAATCCATCCAGCAAAATCGGCGCTGCCTGCTTTTCTCCTACATATCCTACAATTCCACACATATCTTTCTCCTCCTTATACTCTCCTTAAAGTGACTATTTATAAATAAAATCGGGGCATACCACAGACTCTCCCTGTTGTTTGCCCCAATTTCTTATAAATCTATAAAATCTACATCATAGCTGTCTTTTTCTTCACGAGCAGACGATCTTCGTTTTGGCTGATACTCTGGAACATCATCCTCTTCTTCATCATCATAGTCCTCATACTCATCGTATTCGTCGTCATAATCATCATCTTCATACTCGTCATCGTCATACTCTTCAAAATCATCCTCATATTCATCCGAATCGTCCTCGTATGTGTCGTAATCATCTTCCCCATATTCGTCATCATCTTCGTACTCTTCGTATTCATCAGGATCTTCGTCATCTGTTTCCTCTTCGTCTTCGAAGTCATCTACAAAATCATCCTCTTCGTCCTGATATCCTTTGAACTGTTTACGAGATTTTTTCTCAACAACTGCACGACTTCCTTTTGAATTCCCGATAGATTCATGCTCATCGTAGAATTCATCAAGTTCTTCATTTCTTCTGCGTAATTTCACGCCGACTACAATAATAATGATGATCAAAATTAAAATAACCGCCCAGGCTGCTGCTACAACAATCAGCACCTGATCCTGAAGAAAGTTTTTTACTTTATCTATCAGTGTTGTCGAAGAACTTGTACTCTTTTCTTTTACATCTGTGACTGGATATCTCTGGTACGTTTCATCCTTTGTATCATACTGGTAGAACGATTCCTCTCCTGATTCGTTCATCGCATACATCAGATAAAAGTCCTCACTCTCTGAATTCTGCCATACCGGGAAAGTCAGTGTGCCGACTGTCAGTTTTGTTTTCTTAAACTGAGACGGCAGTCCTTTTCCATCATTTGTTCCCAACAAAAAGATATAACTGGAATCTGTAATCGACACCATCTCTGTAATCGCAAATGAGTTATCTTTTTCATTGTAAAGTGCCATCACTGGGTCTTTGTCTCCCTCAACCAGATACACAAAATACTTTCCGGAAGTTTCCTGCAAAATCGCGTTTACAGTTTCTCCGTTATACTCCATCGTAGTTCTGCTGCATCCGTCCGGAACAAGCGCGTCGGAAAAATCATTGTAAATTGTGTATGTGACTCCGTCGATCTCTACACTTCCCGTTCCTGTGGCCACCGCAGTGGTCCCTGCTGAGCTCTCTGACGATGTTCCGTCCCCTGCCTCCACGGTAACTGTGGAATTACCTGTTGTCAGATTTAAAGTTTCATCAGAATGCAGATAAGAGGTATAATCTGACACCTCCAGCTTTGTTGCTCCTTCTTTCAGCGCTTTAAAGACCATGGTATACTCCAGCTCTGAAACAGTTCCATCCCCGGTAGCCTCCAGCTTCACCGTTCCGTCCCCACCGGTTGCATTGGTTCCGCTGACAAACTCCAGTGCTGCTTTGTCATATGTTACTGTGACAAAACCATCCCCGATTGCTTCTCCACCAGTACTGATCTTAGCTTTGACTGTAACATCCTCTCCTACTTTTGCTGTAGGATCCGAAAACTGAAGCGTTCCTTCTGCCGCATGTACAGACACTGAAGGATACAGCATCAGAAAGCACACTGCAAACAAAAGAATCCCTATCTTTTTCAACGACTTCATGTACATCTCCTCTTTCCCGTCTCTCGACTTTTCTTCGTATAAATAAAAACTGTTTTTCCCTTATTCTAAGCTCTCTCCACCGGTATCACCACTGTCGCCGGTTCCGGTATCCGGTATCTGGGAATTACTGTCGCTGCTTCCACTGTCTGTACCGCCGCCATCTGACGGAGGTACATAATCACCGCCGGTATCTTCTGTATACCCATTACCAGAGCTGCCATCTCCATAGCCACTGTCCTGATATCCGCCAGTTCCATAACTGTTATCTGTGTAGCCGCTGTCATATCCGGAATAATCCTGAGAATATCCATACTCATCATATTCTGTATCGTAAGATTCTCCCGTATCATACGTGGAGTTGGAAATATCCTCACTGATACTTTGTACCGTAGAAGACGGTGTATAATCGTTCTCTCCAAATAAGAACTGGTGCAGCTTCGTCACATCGGATGCCAGATCTGTCGCTACAACAGAATTTCCAACATCAAGATCAGCCGTTGTACTTTCATACGGAAATCCCTGCGTCTCTCCAAATTTATAAGACTTCACGTCTTTTGCATAAGCAATCGTCTCCGTCAGTGTAAAATTCGTCTTCACGTTGTCAAACACTTTATCAATGATCTTGTTGATCGTGGAAAGTTTTGCTTTCTGCGCTTTTATCGCAATCTGCTCCAGTACTTGCCGCTGTCTCTCTGTTCGCTTATAATCGTCACCGCCGCCGTATCTGAGACGGGCATAAGCCGTTGCCTGTACTCCATTCAAATGCTGCTGTCCTAACTGCGTAAACGGAGCTGAATCCACTCCTGTATTTTTAATCACTTCTACAACATAGTTGTTCAGATACGGAATGATGTCCATGCCATTTTCCGCTTCTTCTACATTAATATCAATTCCGCCAAGGGCATCTATCACATGAACTAAAACGGAAAAATCCACTGACACATAGTGCTCAATATTCAGATCCAGATTCTTATTGAGCATAGCAACCGCTTCTTCTTCACCGCCGTAAGCATATGCTGCATTCGCTTTATTGTAAGTTCCATCTGAAAGCTGCAGAAGCGTATCTCTGTACACAGAAACCAGCTTGATTTCCTTTGTCTCACGGTTCAGAGACGCCACCATAATCGTATCACTTCGGGATCCCATCTCCTCATCTGTCTCACGCGTATCCAGACCAAACAGTGCAACAGTCAGGTAACCGGTACCGCTGATCTCTGCTTCCTCCGAAATCGCAAGCTTATCCGGATTTAATGCAACACCGCCAATTTTTCCCCATTTTGCCGCAACCACTGCAACGGTTGCTGTAATCAGCAGGATCAGAACTCCCATCAGAATCGCCACTGCTTTTTTCCCTGTAGACCAGGATGCAAATCCTCTCTTTGCCCGCTTTCTCGAACGCCCCTTCTGTGAAGGTCTTCCGTTCGCAGACCGCCTTCCATTGGCAGAAGTGCTGCCGGACGGTCGTTTTCTCTGGGCGGACCGCTGTCTCTGCGTTTTGTCCCTGTCGTCTCCCATCTGATTTCTTTGCTCCGGACGGCGGCGCGGCTGCCCCGACCTCTGAGAACTTCTTCTGTCCGCTCCGGACATTACTGCTCTCGAACGCCTTCTTGTATCTCCCATAATTCTATCCTTTCTCATGGCATACATCATAGATTGCCTAAAATATGCACTTTAACATCATACAATATTTTCCTTCAAACATCAATGAAAAAACTGTGAATTTCAAGTTTCTCTCCAGTATCGTGGATTCATCGTACATTTCAAAATCAGCCACCGGGGCAGTTTCTTATAATTTTTCCCCAGTTTATATCCTATGTACTTCCACCCGCTCTTGCATACAAGAGATACCAGAAGCCATGGTCTGCCCGACTTCAACAGATATTTTGCTGTATCCTTCACCAGACGTATCCCTTCTCCTTCAGAAGGTACTCCTTCAAAAATCTCCGGATGATCTGCCTGTGAGACCGCTAGGTCAAAATTCCGGTGAAACTGCTGTCTGCAGTTATAATTGTGAGAATGGATCACTTTTGCATCTGCCGCATAATAAATCTTCCATCCCGCCTGAATCATCCTGCCTGCCAGGATCATGTCTTCATTGAAAATCGTTTTTCGTACAAATCCTCCAAGCCTTTCGTATACATCCTTTTGGTATGCTGCACAGACATTGGAGCAGAAATAGGTTTTGATTCCAAGTTTGGAAAGATCTTCTTTGGATTTCAATCTGCTGGTTTTCGGATAATTAAATTCTCTTGTATAGCGCTCAATAAACTGACAATCCGCTGCCGGCAGCTGCCTTGCATAAACTGCTGCTACTTTTTCATCCGCAAATCCGTAAAGCAGACGCTCGATCAGAAATTCATCCGCCGGCATAGCATCCTGGGTCATGTAGACAAGAATCTCCGTATCTGACATCTCAGCTCCCAGATTTCTCGTTCCACCGTGATCAAACTCTTCCGGCAGAATCCGGTGGATCTTGACTCTGTCAGAAATCGTATACAACTCTTTTGGAAAGATCCCGCTCTCTGTATCGATCAGATAGATCCGATTGACCTGAACACTCTGGCTTAACAGACGTTTTACCAGCTGTACGCATCTCTGATCCGGCTTATACGTAGGGATCAGCACATCCACTGTTCTATTTCCTTCCATGTGAACCTTTTCCTTTCCTGCGATATCCGACAAACCAGTACATCATCAAAGCCAGTGCCAGCCAGAACCAGGTCGTCGGATTACTGAACCAGGTCGTAAAAAAGGCAAGCCCCAGATAAATCGCAATCTGTCCATAAAACATATACGTCATCGGATTTTTCTTCTGACGCACCAGAATTGAAACTGCTGCTGCAGTCAGACCGATTATAAACGCAAACAAAGCGGTTCCGATGATTCCAAAATCATAGTAGGCATCATAAAACATCGTTAACGTCGTAAGCTCTGTTTTTGTGACAAAATCCGGAATTGTCACCAGCTGTGGAAATACAAATTTCAATCCCGTCAGTGCAAAAAACGGAAACAGCATCTGCAGACCCCATGTGTGCGCTGTCAACTGCTCTACCATACAGTTAAAATTCTCAAAATTATTGGCTACATAAATATAAGGCTGTATAATAAAAATCGGCATTTTGGAATTTTTCATCTCAAAAATTCCATTTAAATAAGTCACATTATGCCGTCTTGCAACTGTCAGAAGTACATACACTGGAATCATGATCAATAAACCTGTGACGATCATCTTCCATGTGATTTTTTTATACAACATCAGATACATCACTGCCGCAAAGCCAACCGCAAACAACAGCTGAAATCTGGAGACACATAAAATAGGAATCGCCACTGCCGTCAGGTTTCCTGCAATTAAAAGTATCCATGTCCTGACCGAAATTTTTTCTGTAACCTTGGTATACAATACAGTCAGTGCCGGAATCAAAATGCAGCTGATTGTAAAATAGTGCACTCCCGAAATATGAAAATAAGAATATGCATGAGGCGCTGAATTGAACAATGGAATATAACCTACCACCACTGCCTCCAACGTAAAACATGCAATGGAAGCTGCCATCAGTCCGAAGATGCAGATCAGAATCCGCTTTGCCGAGATCTCATCTCTTTTTACTTCCTGCCTCTGTTCTTTCGAAAAACGGCCAAGCCAGAGATCATATCCCAGATTGAAACACACATAGATCAGAAAAAAGGTCAGCCATGTCACATTGCTCCAGTCACTCTGCAGCCTGCTGAGCTTCAGGCATGCGATGCCTTCTCCGCCTACCCATGCCAGCGTAAAAAGCCCCCGCATATCCACAAGATTTTTTGTCTTTCTAAAATTCCATATAAACAAAAACATTGCCTCTGCCATCAGAAGTACTGCAGTCACATAATCCAGATGTGCCTTTGCAGCCAATACCGCTGCCGCATAAACTAAAGTATAAGAACTATATTCGATTTTTCTGTCTGCGATCATTTTTCGTAACATTCTTTTCCTCTTTCGCTACTGTGCATAATTTTCCGGATAAACCCCCGTCAGATAAGCCACATCCTGACTGATCTGCTGTACTTCGTCCGAAGGCTGGTATCCAGTCTCTCCAAAAAGCTGCTCATGGAGCTGTCTTACATTGTCCGCATGTCCGATCGCAACCGCATAAGAGCCTTCCAGTCCAATGACATTTTCACTGGTCGTAATATCAAACGGAAAGCCTTTTGTCTCTCCAATTTTGTATCGGAATATATTCAGTCCCAGTTTCATGATATCCGGTGTCGTCATATTCGTTGATATTTCCGGCAGTACCTGATCCAGAATCTTATTCCATTTTACCGGTCCTGCTGTCTTCAGCTTCTGAATCATCTTCTGCAATATGATTCTCTGGCGCTCTGCACGCTTAAAGTCATCTCCGGCTGTATAACGGATCCTGGTATAGGAAACTGCCTGTATTCCATCCAGATTGTGAACTCCCGGAGAATTCTCATCCAGGGTATGTGTCTGCCGTCCTACCACCTGTGAGGTTTCTGCCGTATATCCATTCAGCCAGAATATTTCCTCACTGGTCAGCTCTACTTCCACCCCACCCAGGATATCTATGATATCTGCAAGCGAATTGAAATTTACAGAAGCATATTTTGTAATATCCAGATCCAGGTTCCGGTTGAGCATTGCCACTGCCTCCTGCGGACCTCCAAAGGAATACGCCGCATTTGCTTTCTCATAAGAACCATCCTGCTGCTTTAGCAGCGTATCCCGATATACGGAAATGATCTTTACATCTCCGGTCTTATTGTTGATGCTGACAATCATAATACTGTCACTTCTCACGCCGCCACTTAGCGCTCCGTCTCTGGAATCCAACCCGAACAATGCCACATTCGTGTATCCCTTCGGTGTCTCATGTAGTTCCAGGCTGCTCTCATCCAGTGTATTATGGTTGAGATGATCCAGCTTGTACATCATAAATGCCGCCAAAACAAGAACCGCAAGTATCAGAAATTCCAGGACCAAAAACAGGATTCCCCGCCTTTGTCTTTTTTTATTCAATCGTTTTCTCTGCTGCAGCGATATTCGCTCTCTTCTGCGAAACATAGATCCGCCTCCGTCTTAGTATGCGTTTTTGTTGATAAATCCTTTCAGGAACGTCAGCAGGATAATCTTAAAATCCAGTCCCAACGTCCAGTTTTCAATATAATACAGGTCACACTCAATCCGCTTCCGGATCGAAGTATCTCCACGATAGCCATTCACCTGTGCCCATCCGGTCAGTCCCGGACGCACCTGATGCTTGATCATATATCTTGGAATCTCTTCCCTAAACTTTTCTACAAACAATGGTCTCTCCGGTCTCGGACCAACCAGGCTCATATCTCCTTTGAGCACATTGAATAGCTGTGGAAGCTCATCAATGCTGGTCTTCCGGATAAATTTTCCTACCGGAGTCACTCTCGGATCATCTTTTGTCGTCCAGCCCTTCTTCTCTTCGCTCTCTTTCTGTACGATCATGGAACGGAACTTATACATGTAGAACGGCTTGTTCTGCAGCCCGATCCGCTCCTGTTTAAAAATCAGCGGTCCCGGTGCAGTCAGCTTGATCAGCACAGATGCAACCAGCATCACAGGTGAAAAAAGAATGATCGCAACGATTGCACCAAAAATATCCACTGCGCGCTTCACAAACTTATTCAAAGCATTATTAAGCGGTACATGACGGATGTTGATCACAGGAAGTCCCTGAATATCTTCTGTATATGGTTTTGTCGGAATGATATTGTTATAATCCGGAATAAACTTTGTATGCACACCTGATTTTTCACACATATTTACAATATATTCCAGCTTGTGATACTCATCCAGTCCCAGTGTGATTGCAATCTCATCGATCTGATTCTGCGGAAGAATGACCAGCAGATTGTCGATACTCCCGATCACCTTGATCCCTTTATACTCCATTCCTCTCGGCTGGTGGTCATCCAGAATTCCCCGCACGGCATATCCCCACTCCGGGTTTGCAAGAATCCGGTCAATATACTGCTCTGCCGCGCGGCTGTAGCCAACCAGAATCATATGTTTCTGATTATATCCGTTCTTTCTCGCCTTGCGCAAAACCATCCTCACCATATTTCTGGCGAATACCTCCATGGTAATATTGACAAAGTAGAAGATAAATACTACCCATCTGGAATATCTGTCCGAAAGCTTTGCAAGGAAAAATACCATGGTCACACCCATCAGGCCGATCACATTCGCCTGTACTACATGCCAGGTTTCCAGCCTTCTTCCCTGTACCCGCTTCGGCGTGTAGAGCTGAAATGCGTAATACAGGATCAAATAGGACGGCACCAGAAAGAACAGTACCTTCATATACTCTCTCAGTGACAGATACCATGGATCCAGGTCAAATAATCCGCTCCGAAAACGGATATACCAGGACAGCACATATGCTACAATGATCACTCCTGCATCCAGCACAACCTGAATACGGTTTAATAATTTCTGATTTTCTTTTATCATAATACGACCTTCCGTTATCTTACTTATAAAAACACATTATCTATGATATAATACAATACTTTATTTCAATGGACAAGCACAAACTTAATTTTAACAGTATTTTATTCATTTTTCCGTAATATTTTCGTAATTTTTAATAAACCTGAATTATTCATGGATCAGTATTCGACCAAATAACTGTACCATGAGTTCAAA
>ERZ826764.2797-NODE-2797-length-15524-cov-3.351736_pt1 | contig 15524 bp, 6 predicted proteins | sample MGYA00519870_ERZ826764 | MGnify/ENA primary metagenome ERZ826764 (study PRJEB31778, sample SAMEA3449239) | human gut metagenome | biome: human gut; feature: human-associated habitat; material: faeces | place: United Kingdom | collected 2010/2012 ...
CCGGCACGCCGGGCCAGAGCACGGGCGTTTATACGACCCTGCCGGGCCAGAACGCAGTGAAGCACTGCACGGTGACGATTGGCTAATCTAAAAATAAAAGGGAGGGCGTCTTCCCTATAAGCAACGAGGGCCCAGCCCGGGAGTTTTCCCGAGGCTGGGCTCTTTTCTATATTCCGTGCTTTTCTTTTTCAGATCGGATGCAGAATGAAGGCCTCCTGTTAGGAAGTTTTTCCCTTGCCTCCGTAGGGAACGCCGTAGGCGCGGAAGGCACTATGTGCCCGCCATAGGTGCGGAAGGCACTATGTGCCCGCCATAGGCGCGGAAGGCACTATGTGCCCGCCGTAGGCGCGAAAGACGCTGTGCGTCCGCCATAGGCGCGGAAGGCACTATGTGCCCGCCGTAGGCGCGTCCTGACCGGAGGTCCGCGAAAGGCACTGTGCGCCCGATTGGCTATCAAAGATAAAAGGGAGAAATTCTTCCATCTAAACAGCAAGCCCCCAGCCCTCTGAATTCCCGAGAAGGGTTGCTTTCAAAACGCCAGATAATAAAGCATAGGGAAGCATCTGTTCTGGTATCCACTGGAATGGGTGCTCTTTGTTCGTTTCAAAATGGCAGGGATTTGCAGTTTCCCAAACGCATCTGTGTATGGATGGATTTTGTAAAAAAGAGAATACTTTTTGTGATTCTTTTTCGTGTAATCATAACATGCAAAGGGCTTAAATTTACCATAAATTACCAAAAACGAATGCGGGAATAATGCGGGAGAATCATTGAAATCTAGATATGGATATACTATAATAAGTCAATAGTATTTGCAGAGTCAATGAAAAATCCGCTGTGAATAGCACGGGGATTTTTCGGAAGGATGGGAAACAATATGGAAGTTGGAAAACGTATAAGGGCCTTGCGTACAGCCAGAGGCCTAACACAGGAAGAACTTGGGAAACTTTTGGGCGTGAAAAAGGCTGCCGTTCAGAAATATGAAAATGGTAGTGTTGAAAACTTAAAACGCGCGACAGTTCTCAAATTGTCAGAAATTTTTGACGTATCTCCTTCTTATTTAATGGGCTTTGATGAGATCGATACGGCAAAAGCGGAAAAAATTGACGGCGTCTATTTAAATTTGGCACGGACGGCCCAGAACCTGGACTTAGACCCGGAAGACTTAGAGCTGATTATGCAGACTGTGGTGCAATTAAAACGGCGCAATGAGCAAAAGTAACCTTTAGTTTTGAAAATTTTTTAAGCGGCCACCCAATGGATGTAGATTAATTGGGTGGCCGCTTTTGCATATATTTTTCAATAAATCGATATAATTCTTGTTAAATATATATGGATGTGTGTATAATACTTTTTCCTTTTAGAATTAAAAAATGAAAATATTGGTATATAATACTCAAAAAGCGGCGGAATTCAGGAGAATTATAGTGACGCTTTTTGAAAGAGGCCGCTTTGTTTTAGGGATGCGATCCAGAAAGGAGGGGGAAAGAGGTAAGAAAAATTTGGGTAAAGAATTGGAGAATTTGTAAATTTGGCGAAGGAGTGATTTTTTGAAAAGGTTGTTCAAAAAAGTAGCGGCAATAACGTTAGCCGCTGCAATGACCGCGTCTATAGGGACGGTTGGAGCAATGGCACAAACGGCAGATCCCGTTTTAACAACGCTTTCTGTTGATGAGACTACCCACGGCACAGGTGCTTTTGAAGGCGCCTATGGTACGGATGGGTACATCCTGCCTGCCTATTACGGAGACAATTCCTCTGGCATGACCGCTTATGATGCACTCCCGGATTATGTGGACGAGATTACATACAGCTATGAAGCACGCCACGGCACATGGCTGAAATCCGGAGCGCCAGCAGAATCCATGCTTGCAGTTGGAGAAGACGAGCCTCGCTTGGGCTATGTGTTCGACGATGAATGCCTGACGGTGCATGTCGATGTCAATGACGACGTCATGCATACCATCAGTTTGTATGCTGCGGAAGCGCAGGGGCGTGAACAGAGCTATCAATTTTTTGATGCAGAAACCGGGCGCGCACTTTCAGACAAAGTGACGATTTCGGATTTTGCGAGTGGCACTTATGTATCCGGTGCGTTCAGCGGGGACATTGATATTGTGATTCAGAATGAAAACATTGTGACATTGGTCACCAATTCTGTCCTCAGCGGTATCTTCTTTGATACGAAAGTCTATGAAGATGAAGTAGTCCGCTGGATCAATGTCAGCGCACCCGACGGCCGCGATACCTTTGAAAAGAGCGAATTCCCAATCCAGATGACCGCAGAAGTTGCTCCCTCTTATGCGGCAAATAAAGAGGTTTCCTGGAAAGTAGAGCCTCTGGAAGTGCTCGGCGATGGAGCTGCCAGCATTACGGACGACGGCCTGTTGACCATTGAAGATCCGGGCGTGTATGTGATCACCGCAGAAGCCCAAGACGGCACGGGCGTGCAGGGCACCTGCACGGTCAGCATGACCCCCGAAGACGCCGAAGAGTGGACGGTGGACACGGAAACTGGCGGAAACTGGATCGGAACGTATGGTGCGGATGGGTATGTATTGAACGCTTGGGGCGCCAATACTTCGGACGTAGAAAACCTTCCGTATTATGTGGATTCCATCTCGTATGGCACGGAGGACCGCAGCGGCAGTTATCTTGCCAGGACCGGGACCGCGGAAGAATATCCCTATGGTTTGCCGAATCCGGATGACAGCACAGGGACCCGCAAGATTGCCTATCGTTTCGACGATAAGTGCTTGACGGTCAAAATCCGTGTGAACGACAACGATACCCACAAGGTGACGTTCTACGCCTTGTCGGAGAATGAGAATGGGAGAAATAACAGCTATCAGGTCTACAAGGCGGATACCAAAATCCCGCTTTCGAAAAAGGTAGCGATTACGGATCTGACAGAAGGTAAATATGTCACAGTCACCTTCTCGGGGTCCATCGACGTCGTTATAAATAATGAAAATTATTCGCCTTTGAGAACCAATGCGTTGGTAAATGGTATCTTCTTTGACACCGATTGGGGCGAGACGATCCCTGTCCGTCGCCTGAGCATTGCGCCGGCGGATGGCGAAACCGTTCGTCCGGAGACCGGAACAGTTCAAATGAACGCAACAATCTATCCGGTCACTGCAACGGATAAGACCCTTACCTGGTCTGTAGAGCCGGAAGGCACTGATGTGGCAGAGATCGACCAGAACGGCTTGCTTACCATCCACAAGAGCGGTAGCTTCAAGGTTTGCGCTGTGTCCAACAGCGACCCCAGTATCCGTGCAGAGGTCAGCTTTGCCAGCTTGGGCGATGTGGCTATCCCGGATAAGACGGAAATCTCCACATTTGGCGATAACTTCGCGATGATCCAGAACGATATGGTTCGCGTGATCTACAATTTGGAGAGCGGCCGGTATTCTGCCTATGATCAGGAAAGCGGCCTGCCCTATATCCTGAATGCATACACCCAGGTCAACGATGAGACGAGTATCGACGGCTACACCTTCCATATGGAAGAGGTTGCGGAAGAAGATACCATCAAGACCATGCGTTTGATCGGAACCAAAGAAGGCGAGAATGGCATTGTTCTCGACGTTACTTTGGAAGACCATTGCGGGGAAATTATCCTGACAGCCGGTATTGTCAATACAACCGGCGAAGGCGTCAAGCTGATGCAGATGTATCCACTGATTGCAAATTATGCGAACGGTGGCGCTGTGTTTGTTGGCCCGGACCCGGATGAGAACCATGTGGTCCTGACCGGTGAAGGAAACTGGACCGTCCCGACTTTGCAGGACGATGTCAACATTAGCTCGAGAAACAATACCTTGATCACCTACTTGGATAATCCAAATAAGGAGAGCTTTGTCCTCGGCGGATTGACCACGTATGAGTTCCAGAATACCATCAATACGGCGTATCATGCGGGAACAGCCCTGGACAACAACGGCCGCAAGGGCATTGATGCCAGCATCCGTATCTTTGACAACACCGGTAAGCTAGTCGATGATGTAAGCGGTGAGCAGGTCGATGGAGGCTGGCTCTACATGGGCGACCAAGCTATGGTAAACTTCACGGAAGAGAATCCTTACACGGTTATGGAAGCCTATGCGGATAAGCAGGCTGAGGCTATGCATGTTGACTTGATTGATTTTGACCCGTATTATTATGAATGCTTGTGGTATGTCAACTGGTTGACATCGGGCGCAAACAACGCAGACTTTGCCGTACAGGAGGTTAAAGACCTGTATGACCGTGGAGTGGCAAACTATGCGATCCCAAACCTGCGTGTGGAACCCGATACCTATGAAAACCCGAACGAGCAGCTTTGGTGGGACGACGAGCATTGGTATGAGTTCGGCCATATGACGGACAATTATCCGACCATCAAAGACTGGAACAAGGCCATGAACGAGGCTGGCGGCGAAGGCGGCCTGTATATGCAGGCGTCCTATCGTTCCGATGACTACTGCGAGCAGTATCCGGGGCACATGCTGTATAACGATCCGGAAGAGGGACCTGACTACACCGATCCGGAGTTCATCGCTCATATGGAAGATGTTTATGCAAATATCAAAGAATCGGGCATCCGTTCCCTGTTCTTCGACTATGCAGGACAGTATCACGGCAAGAGCGGCGGCTATTTCCTGGATCGTACGGGCGGTTTTGAAGACCCGTATGCAACTGCTGTTTCCGCATACCGCAACATCTTCAAGCTTGCGAAAGACAATGTCGGGCCGGATATCCGCGTCACAGAGAACTCTTGGGAACACAGTGGCACCGACCTGGCCATCGGCCTGATTGATATCCAGCGTACCATCGGCGACAACAACTCCTTTACCCCGGAGATCACCCGCATGAGCTCCTACCAGTGGTATCGCCACAGAACTACGAAGCTCTTGTATCCGGATGTAAAAGTGTTTAGCGACACCGATATGGATCTCCGCCATGCAGAGATTACCGGCACAGCCTTCTTCTTTGGAAAGATGACGGTTGGCGAGAGTGTTACCCGTATGGATGACCAGAAGATCAGGGATATCGGCAAGTCCGTCCCGTTCCCGATCAACGGCATCACGGCACGTCCGGTGGGACTGTTCCAGTCGGGCGAAGATCTGCCAGAAGTATACGACTATAAGTTTGATTCCGAGTATGATGACCATATCGTCCTGTTCTGGAACCAGACCGACAAGGCCAAGACCATCAGCGCAGATTTGGATGAAGATACCGCGTTTGGCGGTCTGAACCTGGATCCCGATAAGGAATATGAGGTTTGGGACTTCTGGAACTGGGAGTATATTGGCAAATACAAGGGCAGCGACATCCTCTCGCAGAAGGTCCGTAAGAACGAGATGCGCACCATGGCCCTTCGCGAAGTACGCGAAGATCCATATGTGCTCTCCACGAACCGCCACCTCCTGCAGGGTGATTTCGACGTGAGCAACGTCAACTATGATGCAGCTTCCAAGACTATGACTGGTACGTTTGAGATCGTCGGCAATGATACCTATAAAGCGATTATCCCGCTGAACGATAACAAGCTGCTTGTTAAGGATTTCAGCATTGACAATGACGCAGTGACCACCAGCTATGTGCAGAGCCCGTTCGGCAATTATGTCGAATTGACCCTGGATGCAGCGGAAAACCAAACGGTTAACTGGACCTTGACCTTCGAAGAGGGCGAACTTGAGCCGGATACCGAAGCCCCGACAAATATCGCGGGCCTGCGTGCTTCTGCGGGCGACAATGGTATGGTGACATTGACCTGGACGCCCAGCACGGACAACAGCGGATTTGTGAAGTACAATGTCTATGCTTCCAACGAGGCGGACTTTGACTTGAACGACGATACCCTCTTGTTGACCACGAAGGAGACCTCCTTTACAGATGATGTTGCGCACGATGGCGATTACTATTATGTAGTAGAAGCAATTGATGCATCTGGAAATGCAAGCGAAGCGGAAAAAGTGCGCACCAATTCTGTGGTGGAAGAGATCGATGTGGGAATTTTGACTGCTACAGCAGGCAATGAAAACTCCACTAGCGAAGCTGCCTCCAAGGTCCTCGACGGCGACACAAGTAGCATATGGCATACCGATTGGGACGGCTCGGATAGAAGCGAGCAGTGGCTCAATATCCACTTCTCTACACCGACGGAAGTGAATGCGTATCGGTATCTACCGCGTTCCGGAGCAGGAAACGGCACGATCACCCAGTATGAGTTGCATGCAAGCACAGATAACGGCGCGACCTATGAGAAGATTGCAGAAGGAACGTGGGAAGCAGTCGACGGTTGGAAGGAAGTCACCTTCCCGAACATGACTGTAACCGACCTCAAACTGATGCCGGTTAACGCCCGTGGAAATTACTCTTCTGCGGCAGAAGTACGTGTATACAACCTGGTAGATATCTCTGAGATTGCAATGCGCGACGAATCGGTCGAACTCTCTGTGGGCGATACCTACACGGTTTGCGCAGATGTTTATCCGACTAACTACAACGATGCGGCGCTTATTTGGACGTCTTCGGATCCGGAGGTCGCTTCCGTGGACGAGAATGGCGTTGTGACAGCCTTGACCGAAGGCACAACGACGGTTACCGCACAAGTAAGCGGCACGGAGCTCCAGGCGAGCTGCGAGGTAACCGTTGGAACATCGGTGCCGGAAAATCACACGTTGACCGTCCTTTATACGAAGGATGCCAGCCTCACCGTGAACGGCGAACCGCAGCGTATTGCGGACCTGCTCGGCAAATATGAAGCGGATGTTTTGGGCGGCGAGGAACTCCAGCTTGCCTTTACCCCGGCTACGGATGGAAGAACCTTTGCAGAGGTTCTGGTGAACGGTGAAAAGGTTGACTTTGAGGCGGACAGCTTCACTTATGACCTCACGATGCCCAATGTAGATACAACGGTAGAGATTCAATTTACCACCGTTTACAAGGAAACGCTGGGCCAGATCATCGAGTATGCGAAGAGCGTCGAAGATCAGGTGGAAGAGGCGGTACCCGCTGTACAGGAAGCCTTTGCAAAGGCATTGGAAAATGCAGAGGCGGTCTATGCGGAGAAGACCTCCACGCAAGATGTGATTAATCAAGCTTGGTCCGATTTGCTCGATGTACTGCACCTGTTGGAATTCAAGCCGGGCGACACCTCCAGTTTGGAGAGCTTGGTGGAACAATTGAAGGGCATTGGCTCGGACCCCTATACGGAGGATTCGTATCAGGCGCTGCAGGATGCGCTTGCAGAGGCAGAGGCCGTTCTGGCGGATGAGAATGCCATGGATGATAGCATCAAAGAGGCGTATGATGCGCTCCTCGAAGCAGCAGAAAACTTACAGTTTGTTGCAGACCTGAGCCAGCTGGAGATGCTGATGGCGAAGGCGGATGAAATCTTCGAGAATGCGGCATTCTATACGGACGACGGTTGGGACGCCCTCGAGGAAGCATATGAAGCGGCCCTTGCCGTCACGGAGGATTCCGAACAGAGCGCTGTTGACGAAGCGGCACAGGGCCTTGTAAAGGCAATTGCGGCGATGCGCTTGAAGGCGGATAAATCCCAGCTGCAGGCGGAAGTTGACCGCGCGAACCAGATCGACCTCTCCCTCTATACGAAGGCGAGCGTACGAGCCCTGGAAAAGGCATTGGATGAAGCCTATGCGATTTTGGAGAATGAGGATCTCAGCGAAGACGACCAGGCGGTTGTTGATGCGGGGACAAAGGCGGTTGTCGCAGCGATCGGCGGCCTTGTTGAAATCGACAAGGACAACGACGATCACGACAGCAGCAACAGCTCCAGCAGCAATAAGGGCAGCACGTCTGCAAACGTTGGCAACGCATACGGCGCGGCAGGTGTTGTGGCAGCAGGCCAGAACGTATCCGCAAGCGCGTATGTGGTTTCCGACACGACGGTAAACTTCAATCTGAAGAGAGGCAGCGCATACTGCTTCAAGATGACGGTCGTGAACGGCAATGCCATGACGCCGAGCTTCACCGTCGGCAACGGCAATGTGCTGAAAACCCAGTTCGTGGCGAAGGTTGGCAATGACTACTACTACAGAGTGTATGCCACCGGCACGCCGGGCCAGAGCACGGGCGTTTACACCACCCTGCCGGGCAATGCTCCAGTGAAACACTGTGCAGTTACGATTGGCTAAATGCTTTCGTAGACGGACGCCATGCGTCCATTGCACTGTAACGATTGAATAATCGGAAATGACAAGATAAAAGGGAAGGATTCTTCCTGATAACGGTAAGGCTCCAAGCCCGGGTGTTCCCAGGGTTGGAGCCTTTTCCATATTCCATGCTTTTCTTTTTCAGATGGGATGCAGAACGATGGCTTCCTGTCTTTAGGAGTTTTTTCGCTTTCTTCTGTAGGGCTTTCCCTGTGGAGTGGAAAACAAACTCATCGCAGTTTGCTTTCTTAGAGAACGCCGTAGGCGTGTCCCGACCGGAGGTCCGCGAAAAGACGCTGTGCGTCCGTCCCATCAAGCCCAGTGCAGTAACGGTTGGCTGATGAGGCCAAATAACAGGGAAAGGTTTTCCCGGTAAACAGAGAAGTCCCCGTCCTGGTTTTTTCCCGGGACGGGGCTTTTTACACGATCTGGGAAAATTATAACGGGTTCTTGGGGTACGATTCAGGGGGCGCCGGGAGGGTCTGTTTGCCCTGCACTATTCATCATAGAACTAGCTTATAGAAAGGAGTCCCGATATGCCAGCATATCGGGACTCCTTTCTATAAGCTTTTCATCGGTGGAAGTTATGGTTCCAAGATATGTTTATATTGGATTTCCCGTAACCATCCTTCAAGGTTATGTAACAGATTTTCATAGAGGGTATTGTCGCTGATATCGTCGATGTCGTCCAGCTTTAAAAAGGCTGCATTATCGGACCTGCGCCCATCGATCTCTTGAAGGCGTTCCAGAATCCCATATTCCTCCCCGTGAAGACCCACGAACTGCCAATAAATGGGGAAACGGGAGGTTTTGATCAGGATCTCTTCGATTTCCCAATCGGAGCTGAGCCTTCCATCTGTGAGAAACAGGACCATCACCGGCTTGCGGAGAGCGCCATAGATCATCATGATGTCGCGCATGGCTTCCGGTTCGTTGTTGTATTGGTAGTTGAGCATACTCATCCACCGTTCAAACCCGCCGGCCTCCGCAAAGGTATAATCCCGCACGTTATCCATGGTCACAGCGCCAAATTGGCGGCTCTTGGCCCCAAACGCCCATAGATCCATCGAACAGGGATCGGATAAGGTGGTTGCAAAGGCAAAAAATTTATCTACAACCCGCTGCATACGGCCGTTCCGATAGAGGTCAAACATGGAACCGGAGGCGTCGGCGCATGTGACGACTTGCACGGGCATTTCAGCCACTTCCGGATGGCTAGCCAAACATGCAAACATGTTCTTATATAGGCTGGTTAAATATTCGGTGTCCCCGCGGCATTGCCGGGCCAGGTTGTCCATGCGGGCGCAGACATGGGTGGGAAGTGAGGAGACGATGTTCTGCACCAAGGACGGGCCTGTGGTCGGCCGGTTGGGGGACGGAACAGAGGCCCGCGGAAGCGGGGAAACGGGCGGACGATTGGGAATCGAAGGAGCGGCGGGCGTGGATTCCGCAACGGTACCTCCAAAGTGCTCCACCAGCGCCTTCAACCCACCGTTAAAGCCGCGTCCAACGGCGTTGAAACGCCAGTCGTCCCCTTTGCGATAGAGCTCACAGATCACAATCGCCCGTTCTGCCCGGAATTGGGAGCCGTCATAGGAATACCGCGCGGTTTCTTCCTGCCCTCGAAACAGGCACACATGGCCCTTGGTCAGCTCCTGCATGGTGCGGGTCCCGTCGATGGAGGCGGTAAAAGACAGCTTGGCAATATGGGGCGGCAGTTGATCCAAGCGCAGATGGAAACGGACCGCGCCGGTGGCAGCTCCCCTGTGTAGGAGAATGCCGCCCTCCGGGGATTGCGTTTGGTTGTAAAAGATAAAGTAACGCTCATCCGAGAGCTTCCCGGCGTCATCCAATCCGAAACATCCGACGTCGATCTCTAAGGGAGCTTTGTGGTAGAACTCCAGTTCCAATTCCAGGCCGCCACAGAGCCTGCGGATGGATTCTTTTTGCCCGCGCAAAAAATCCAGCATGTAATTTACACCTCCCAGATCAGGTGTGCTTTTCTGGGAAAATCAGCTTGCGAAGCGTTCCAACCGGCAGAATAATCAAAGACAACAGAATGACAACGCCCCACTCCTGCAAGGTAAGCGGCGCTGTGCGAAGGATCGGCCCTCCGATAAAGGTCATCAGAACCTGTACGCCGGCAATGAGCGCCATAATATAGAGGAACATCTTGTTTTGTGTGATGTTGTCAAAAATATTGATCTTTTCGGTGCGCGCGTTAAAGCCGTTGAGCATTGCGCTGAGCACATAGAAGCAGAAGAACCCGGTCATAAAGTAGATGTCGTGGCCCTCGTAAATCATCTCACCGTCCTGACGGAAGAGGCTTCTAAAGAACGAATGCTGGAGGAAGACCAAGCTGGCGGTTGTCAAGTAGATGCCCATGACCAGCAGGGAAGACCACATGTTTTTGCTGATGATGGATTCGTCCCTGCGCTTTGGTTTTTCGTCCATATAGCGGTCCAGCGCGGGTTCACCGCCCAATGCAAGCGCGGCCAACGTATCCATGACGATGTTGACCCAGAGCATCTGCGTGACAGACAGGGGCGTCCCCATGCCGATGAACGGCCCGATGAAGGCAATCAGCACGGCGCTGATATTGATGGTCAGCTGGAAGACGATAAATTTCCGGATGTTGTTGTAGATGGTTCGGCCGTATAGGACCGTCTTGACGACGGAATTGAAATTGTCGTCGAGAATGGTGATGGCGGCCGCCTCCTTGGAGACCTCCGTGCCGGAACCCATGGCAAAGCCGACGTCCGCTTTTTTGAGCGCCGGGGCGTCGTTGACGCCGTCGCCCGTCATGCCGACCACGAGGTTCAGCTCCTGCGAAACGCGGACCAAACGGCTTTTATCCGTGGGAAGGGCACGCGCGACGACGCGCAGCCGCGGCAACAGCTTTTTCAGCTCGTCATCCGATAGGGCGGCCAAATCCTCGCTGGTGAGCGCCAAATCGTCCTCGGACTCGATGAGCTTGGCGTCCCGCGCGATGGCAGCTGCGGTTTCTTTTTTGTCTCCGGTGACCATGACCACTTGGATTCCAGCGCGTTTGGCGGTCTTGATGGCTTCCACCGCCTCGGGGCGGAGCTCATCGCGGATGCCGACCATTCCCACAAAGGTCATGTCCTGCAACAGGTGTTCGCCAATCCGGTTGTCGGAGGTAGCAAAGGCCAGCACACGCATAGCCTTTTCCGAAAGGGCGGCCATGCGCTGCTCGAGCATATTCCGCACCTCATCCGTGAGAGGATGGACCTGCAGGTCTTCGCCATAATAGGAGGTGCAATAGGCCAGAAGCTTTTCCGGCGCGCCCTTGATGATGGCGCGGTTGAGCCTCCCTTTCATCACGCTGGCGGAGTATTTGTTGGCGCTGTTGAACATCAACGTGTCCTCGCACTCCATCTTATAGCCCTCATAGGTCAATGTCCCTTCGACGCCGACAAACTCATGCAGGGCCCGCTCGGTGGCGTTGCCGCCGGTGACTTGCAGCTTCCCGTTGTTCACCAACGCAATCGCATTGGTATTGCCGCAGATGTTAATCAGCAGCAGTTCGCGCAAAGGATCGGGGATGCTGGCAAAACTCTGATAGTCCTTTCCCTCCGGGGAGATAAAGTCCACCACCTGGAGCGCGCCCTTGGTGATGGTACCCGTCTTATCGGAAAAGAGAATGTTGAGGCTACCGGCTGTCTCCGCACCGTCGATTTTTCGGATCAGGATGTTGTCTTTGAGCAGCTTTTTCATATTTAAGCCGGAAACAAGCGCGATCATCATGGGGAGGCCCTCCGGGACCGCCACCACGATGATGACCACAGCCAATGTGACCGAGGAAACCAGGTCGCGCAGGATCTGCATGATGTTCTCCATGGAGAAGTAGGTTGTGGCGCCGGGCAGCAGGGTGGGATTAAAGAAGATGCAGTTAATCATGAAGGCCACGGCGATCAATGTGCCGCCGATGTAACCAAATTTGGAGATGGTGTCGGCCACTTTCCCGAGTTTGACCTTCAACGGCGATTCGCGTTCGTCGTCCTCCTTGAGCTCTTGCGCCAGGCGGCCAAACTGGGATTTGTCGCCCACGCATTTTACCTGCATGACCGCCTCCCCGCTGGTGACGACCGAACCGCGGTAGACTTTGTTCGGATCTAAGAAGTCGATCTTTTCCGGGTCATAGGTATAGCCCGGCTCCGCCGCGGTCTTTTTGGCCTCTTCGCTTTCGCCGTTGAGGCTGGCCTGGTTGACCTTGATATCGCCGTCGATGAGGATGCCGTCTGCGCACACTTTGTCGCCCGCTTGCAGCAGGACATAGTCGCCCGTGACGATGTCGTCGATCTTCAGATCGGTGACCTGGACAACGCCGTCGCGTTTGCGGAACACCTTGCAGAGGATCTTGGAATACTCGTCCTGTAGCTTTTGAAAGAGCTGGTTGTTGGAGTATTCGCTGTAGGTGGAGACCGTTGTGGCGAGGATGACGGCGATAGCGATGCCGACAGCTTCCAGCCAGTCGCCGACCCCGAGGATGGCGAAGACCACCGTGATGATCAACGCCACGGTGAGAATGCGGATCAAGGCGTCCCCGCGAAAGGTCTCCCACAGCTCATGCCAGAAGGAGGTCTGTTCCGGTGGGGTAAGCATGTTGCTTCCATATTTTTTTCGGCTTTCTTCCGCTTCCTGTTCGGTAAGCGCATTGATTTCATGATTTTTCAGCATAGTATCCTTCTCCTAAACCTGTTAAGATACGGGTTAAAACCTCTTCCGTACCGGCTTGTGCCGGGAGGGAAGAGTATTGAATGGGGAACCCCCAATCGGTTCCCTCGAGTTCACAGCCTTTTAAAGACCAAGCGGCGTCGCAGGCGCGAAGCATGGGTACGTCGAACCAGGAATCCCCAAAGCCCACAGCGGTGCCGCAGCCTTCCAATTCCCGGACGCGTTCGAGGACGGCCCCTTTATCGAGGGCCTGCGGATAGAGGTAGAGCTTTTTCCGTTGGCGGTAGAGCGCCCAGCCGGAGGCGGAAAGCTCCGCCGCCAAAGAGCTGCATGCCCGGTCGTCGAACGACTCATCCTCCACGAAAAAGACCGCGAGGTATTCATATTGCTTGGACAGGCACTGAATCCCCGGCAGTTGCTTCAGCACGATCCCTGCCCCGTCTGTCAAGTGCAGGGGAAGGGCGTGGACCGTGCGTTTCACATGGGCGGCCCATACAGAATCTTCCTTGCCGTCGCGATAAAGATATAAGCCATTTTGCAGGGACAGGTACCGACAGCTTCCGTCGGAGACAAAGACCACCCGATTGGCCTGTTCCAGCCCCCGCAGGGTGTTTACAAAGCAGACCGCCTGTTTTTGCAGCGTCCGCAGCGCAGAAAACCCGCCGGGGGTCATAAACCCGAACGGTTCCCCAAAGCGGTACTCCACAGGGATGACAGCGGCGTCACCCTCCAGGCGGCGCTGGGAAAATAAGAGGGTACGATCCAAATCAGCGGCAAAGATCATTCGGCGCCACCTCGCTTGTCGGCGATCAGGCCGCAGCAAAGATACGGCATTTCCGGATAGATGGTGATAGGGACATGGCGTTCCTTGGCTAACAAGGTGATGTGCGCCACATCCGGGTGGTTCGCCTCCCGCAGGAGCACCCGGTCTGGCACACGGCGCAGGAGCACGCGGGTGGTTTCGCCGATGCTGGGCTTGATCCGGTTGATATCATGGACGCCGAAGGCTTCCCCAATCCGCAGGACCGCCTGCATGCCGCTCCAATCGGGGGAACGGTCCGATGCGAGAAGACGGGCAAACTGAGCTTCTATCCCCTTCCTACGCGGGGCAAACCACCGGCATACCCCATCCAAATAGCGGGCGGTCTGATCCTTTGCGGCAAATTCCCAGTAGACCCGCACGCCGTGAAAGTCATCCGGCCCGATCAGTGTTTTGTTGTGAACCGTACGGCTGATCAGCCCGCAGATGGTGCTGTTGAGGCAGCAGGACGGGTTGATGAAATCCTCCCGTGTGGCGTAGAGGGAACACGAGTGGGCAGGGTCGGCCAGTACGGCAAGGGTGGGGCGCAGGGGAGTCCCGTTGTGCACATTAAACTGCGCGCAGGATTCCTCCAATTGGTGGGTAATCATCCCTTTGCCCGTCCAGCCGTCCACAAAAACGATCTCCTGGCCTGGGTGCCGCTGCAGAATGAGCCGGATGGCGTTTTCGTCAAAGCCCTTTCCACGGATGATGCTCACCCCATAATGGGGAAGATCGCGGCCCAATTCGCGGGCAGCGTACCGGCGCATCAAAACGCCGCAGGGGACGCCCGCACGCACCAGGGAGACCAGCACGGGACTGGGGTGCTCAGAGAGCACCAAACGGGTCAAAACACCGGTGTAGAGCGCTACCTCTGGGAGCTGCGTCTCCATCAGATGTTCAAAGACCTGTTCATAGGCTGGGCTGGGGACCTGTTCGATGGGGAGATCTTCGGAATAGTGGCGTCCCGCTTGGATGTCGCGTTCCCGGAGCGCCGTGTCCCGCTCTTCGACCTGCCCAGTTACATCCTTGAGCAAGAGGATCACATCGTCCGGATCGAAGCTGCCCAAGTGGGGAGGAAGGGAGGATGCGGTCCAGTTCATAGGGCGACCACCGTCACTTTCCCAATCCCTTTGCTTTTGAGGTAGGCGGCCAGTTGCCCGATTCCTGCCGGGCGCAGGGTCCCCTCCTCCACAAAGAGGGTAGCCTCCCGGTAGGCATGGTCCGGGACATTGTATAGATAGCCGACCGGACTGTAACAATCCGGCGGATCGAAACAGACGCCGGATACAATTGCGGAACCAGCCATGGGGAACACCGGGCTTTGCGTGGTGGAGTGGAACGCATGTCCCCCGCAAAATCCAGAGATGAGGGCCGGAGCGTAGATAAATTCCCCAGCGCCCAGATAGAGAGTTGACGTCTCTGATGGGGCCGGTCCCAGTTGAGTGGCAATGGAACGGCAGCGGGCGCGCTGGAGCGCCAGAGCGCTGGCGCTTTGCAAGGTCCGGTCTGAAAGGGCGTTGCCGGGCAGCGAGAGAAGCGCAGGGGCTTCCCCAGCGGCACCGCGGTAATCGGATAGGGACAGGGGAGGCAATTCCCCGGTCCGGACCTGGGCAATGTGGCCGCGTAAAAGGGAGACCACCCGGATCTCGATGCCAAGCTCCTGTTCGATGGCCCTGCGGTTGCCGCCTTCGCTGTTGTCTACCAGAACCATCAGCGTGAAACGGCGAATCCCGTAAACGGCATGGAGCTGGCGGATCAGGCGCAGCGCGGTGTTTCCCGTGGTGAGCTCGTCGTCCACCAGGACGACCTGCTGGCAAGCTGCCATAAACGGGGCATGCGGGCCCAAATACAACCGG
>ERZ826764.2803-NODE-2803-length-15503-cov-2.637105_pt1 | contig 15503 bp, 22 predicted proteins | sample MGYA00519870_ERZ826764 | MGnify/ENA primary metagenome ERZ826764 (study PRJEB31778, sample SAMEA3449239) | human gut metagenome | biome: human gut; feature: human-associated habitat; material: faeces | place: United Kingdom | collected 2010/2012 ...
TGGAAAACGAAACACTGCAGCGGATGATGGCGTTTGCAAACAACTTGCCCGAGAAGGAAATGTCTCAGAGTTTGCCGGATGGGATTGACTGTCCTTTGTGTGGCGGTAACGGGTATGTGATGGTCCAGGACGTTTACGGCTATGAGGTTGCGAAGCCGTGCCAGTGCCTCAGCCAGAGAATCTTAAACAGCCGGATCCGGTACTGTGGTCTTCCGGATGCCCTAAAGGATATTGCACTGAAAACGTTCAGCCTGTCTGTTTATCAAGGACCAGAGAGCAAAGCTGTGGCATCGGCTGCCTGTCAGGCGATTAAATATTACCTCGACAATTTTGAACAGATGAAAGCCGAGGGAAAGGGATTATATCTCTATTCCGGCACCAAGGGTTCCGGAAAGACCCGGATGGCAGCCAGTATTGCCAATGAGCTGATGCGAAATCATGATACATCGGTCCGGTTTGCAACATCCATCACGATTCTGGATGAAATCAAAAACAGTTGGAATGCAAAAGAGTATACCGAGCGGCAGTTACTGGATTCATTGTTTACGGTGCCGGTGCTTATCATCGATGATTTCGGCGCTGAACGGGCCACAGAATGGGCGGGTGACCGATTCTACCAGATCATCAACGAACGGTACATCAATAACCGAGTGACGATATTCACGAGCAATATGAGCCTGAACAGCCTGAAATACGATGACCGGATTACAAACCGGATCAAGGAACGCAACTTCTGTGTGGATTTTCCGGAGGAATCCGTCCGGGAGCATATCGCCGAAAAGAACCGTCGGGAAATGGTAGGAAGCATACGGAATGAGAGGAAAAGCGAAGGAACCGATACCAATCACTACTGAAGAAATCGCTCAGGTGAGGGATGAACTGGATTTATATCAGGCCATTGATGTGTCCAGAGAAGAACCTTACAGCCGAGGCGGAAAGCATTGGTAACGGGCAAGGGTGATAGAGAAATATCGTGATTTTTTCGTTTGCGAATACCGGATTAAAGGCCGGAGAATCACGGAGAGTTTTAAATATGCACAGCTTATCTGCGGAGATGAGATTGTGCTTGTGTAGAAAATAATTTTAACCGGTTGAATAAAAATATATCCCCAGTGCACAGGGGAACCAATACATATACGGAGGTAGATTATCTATGAAAGCATTTGAATTACAGGAAGTGGCCGGCGGCGCCCTTCAGGAAAAAGTAAACAGTGAACTGCAGAAGGTGTTTAAGAACATGCAGGATCCGAACACGCCGTGGAAGAATAAACGCCAGATTACCCTCAAGATGGTTTTTGAGCAGAATGAAGACCGGGATGATTGCAAGTGTGACATTTCGGTTGAAACGAAGCTGGCGCCGGTCAAAGGCATTGCAACACGGTTCAGCATGGCCAGAAACCTGGACAACGGCGAAGTTGAAGCTGTGGAATATGGACCAGGCATCAAAGGTCAGATGTCCATGGATGAGTATCTGGATGAAAATGAAACCGAAGAAAACGATGGCAAAGTTATTGATATGCGGAAAGCGCAGTAAGGAGAGAAGATTATGATTAAAAAAGCATTGGAATATATAGTTGGTTTAGGTGAAGCAAAGGTTCAGGAGATCAATGGTCAGATGTATGCGGATAAGCATCTTGACCGAGTTTCTTTCAATCCAAAGGCAGATGCTGTCCGGATGCGTACATTGACCAGCCTGGTCGATTACATCAAAGCAAATATTGACACTATGGGTGAGAAGATGATTCTTCATGTGGTAAGTCCGACAAATGTGCGTCTGTATTCCAGTCTGGATGCAGAACGTGAACGTGAATACATGGTGGATGTTGTTGCGAACCTGCCGTCCATTGATTTTGACCGGTTCGTGGACCACGAATCTTTCTGCATCGGTCTTCAGTCTAAGTTTGTCCAGGATCCGGAGACGGATGTGGCGCTGGTGCTTAAATTTGCCGGAACCGTGGAAGATGGTACGGTGGCCCAGTATGGTGATGATGGTGTGACACAGAAAGCAACTATCAAAACCGGTATTGCATCCAAAGCGGATGCGAAAGTACCGAATCCGGTCAAGCTCCGTCCATACCGGACATTCCATGAAGTGGAGCAGCCGGCAAGTGATTTTATCTTCCGGATGAAGTCCGAACGTGGTATTTCCTGTGCATTGTTTGAAGCCGATGGCGGTGCCTGGGAAAATGCTGCCATGGCAAATATTAAGAATTACCTTGAATTTGAACTGGCAGATGTTGAAGGATTTACAGTGATTTCGTAATTTGATTGTCCCGGCTGCTGAAAAGTGGCCGGGGATTTTAAAGGGGAATGAGTGATGGGAGCGAATTATCAGAAACAGATGGCGGACCGGGTATCCGGTATGGCTTATGCTTACGATTACGCTGTGAAGCATGGGCTGGATGCTTTGAAAAAAGAGCTGCAGTTTCGCCGGGCAACGTATATGCAGGATGATGGGAAATATATACGAAAACTTAAAGGTGAGAAAAAGAGGGGAATACGGAAGAAGCTCAGAAGATGGTCAAAGGCTGTGAAATCAGGGAAAATGTCGGAAAGAAAGTTTTACGGAAAATATGAAGCTTGGAAGAAACATGCATTACAGGGAAACTGCATTAAACTATGTCATAGCATGGATTTGTATGTAGAAGAGCTGATGAAGTAAAGGAAGGTGCTGGAATGATAACGGAGATTAAAATAAGCAAACTTAGAATTCATCCGAAAAATGTACGAAAAGTATACAACAATATTGATGAATTGGCCGATAGTATTAAAAATCAGGGAATTTTACAGAATTTAACGGTTGTAAATAATCCGGAGGAAGAAGGAACGTACTGGGTAGTCATTGGAAACCGGAGGCTTACAGCAGCGATACAGGCCGGCATCGAAACTGCGCCATGCCAGATTGTTGAAATGGATGAAAAAGAGCAGGCGTCAACGATGCTGTTAGAAAACATGCAGCGTAGCGATTTGACGATTTATGAACAGTCGCAGGGAATCCAGATGGTGCTTGACCTTGGAGAAACAGAGGATGGATTATCTGATAAGACCGGACTCAGCAAAACAACGATTCGACACCGGGTAAATATTGCAAAACTGAATCCGGAGATCTTAAAGAGTAAAGAACAGGATGATGCCTTCCAGCTGACGCTCAAAGATTTATATGAACTTGAGAAGATACCGAATGTCAAGATGCGGGATAAAATTTTGAAAGAGGCTACAGATTCAAACAATCTGGCGATCAGAGCAAAAAACGCATACATGGAAATGAAACGGAAAGAAAATGAAAAAAAGTATGTGGCCATGTTTAAGAAAATGGGAATCAAACCCGCTCCGGAAAATGCAAAAAATGAAATGTATTCAAACAAATGGGATACGGTGAAGCAGTGGAATTTAGATAAAGAAGTTCCGAAGAAAATCAATCTTGGAAAAGAAGATGTCGAAAAGTGTTACTATATCGAATATTGGCGCGATATGAAAATCATTAAAAAGAGAATAAAAGTAAAGCGCGAATTGACTGAGAGAGAAAAGGAATTAAAAGAACAGGAGAAGAGAAAGAGACAGCTTAAAGCTATACAAAAAGAAATGGCAGCAGAGAGAGTGGATTTCATTCACTTAGCTATTGAAAAGAACTTTTCGCCGGATAAGATGGATTCAATAGAAGTGTATAGCAGATTGTTCAGTCTTATACTGGGGTGCGATTGCTGGATGAATATTAGTGAAGCGCATAAATTCTTATCTGGGTCAGAAGAAACGTGGAAACTGTCAAATGAGCAGAAAGAAGAACTTAACACGAAATTTAAAGGATTAAAACTATACTATCAGTTTTTTATCTATGCAAACAAAGCGGTGAATGACAAAGATGTATCGGAATGGAATGCAACTTATCATAAAAAGAATGGAAAATTGCTGATGGAGTATGAAGAAATTTTGAAAGACTTTGGCTTTTCATACAGCGAAGAGGAATATGAGCAGATCAGCGTTGGAACACATCCTTTATACTCGAAATGAGGATTACCCGGGAGTAATACCATGAGGAAGTCAAATATACATGAAGGAAGTCAAGAAAGAAGTTAAATTGTATGTTCAGTATTTGAAAAGCTTGAACGGCAGGTGAAAAGAATTGAGGTGGAAGATTGATGGAGAGATTAACACATGAACGAAATAACGGCATAAAGATCGGTTACTGGTCGCCAGCAAAGAAAGAAGAACTGGTGCAGCGTCTGGCAGCTTATGAGGATACCGGACTGGATCCGGAGCAGATCAGAGAGCTGGATGAGCTGTATGCGGAGAAATGTAAGGAGCTGGCGAAGTATCGTTGGATTCCAGTGACGGAGAGATTGCCGGAAGTGGAAGACGGTATAACGGATGAAGAGTGTCCGGAATTTATTGTGGCGATAAAAGATGCAACAGTAAGCACGACTTTAAAGTATTCACCAGACGGTACATGGTTTGATGACAACGGATATGTGTACAGTGTTGTTGCTTGGATGCCACTGCCGGAGCCGTACAAAGATGAAATTGTGAGGGGTGACGCAGATGCTTAACATAACAATAAAAGATTCCCGGCCGGCAACCGAGTGCGATTCATGCAGTGATGAATATAAATCAAAGCATGGTTGCAGCCTGGGCCGGAGCGCAACAGATATTTCAGCCTGCCAGATAGAACACAGCCGCTACCGCTGGCGTAACGGCATCATGCGGCGGTTTTGTAAGAGGGAGTGATTGTTTATGCCAAGCAAAGAAACAAGCCTGATTCCGCCGTGTAAGGAATGTCCAGAGCGCACCGTCAACTGTCACGGTACCTGCGAGGCATATCAGAATTATTCGGATCAGCGAAAAGAAATCAATGCCAGGCGGACTGAGGATTTCAAACTGCGGTACCGGCGGATGGGGAAGAGGTGAGAGGATGGACAAGAGCGTCTTGGCCGAATGTAGCGCTATGAAAGAAGAGATTAAAGATATCAGACGAAGGATAGAAAAAGACCGGAAGGAACTGGACCGGCTGAACCGAATGGTCGTATCAGATTCGGTTGCCTGTGGGAAAAAGGGCAAGAAGCCTTTACGGACGGTCAAAATTCAGGGACGGCCGGAGACGATGATCCGAAGGAAAGAGGCGGCACTGAAACGGAATATTGCCAGACTAGAGCATCTGGAAGTTGAACTGATTGAGTTGACCGGACAGGCGGAGGAATTCATTGAGAAAATTGACAAAAGCGAACTTAGGACAATGTTCCGGCTTTATTACATAGACGATTTAACCTGGGAGATGGTAGCCATGCGAATGAATCATATGTTTCCAAAGCGGCGAATATCCTACACGAAGGATAGCTGCCGGATACGCCATGATAGATTTCTTGAAAAAGTTTCATAAATGTTCGCCACTGTTCGCTGAAAATATGTTGTAATGTATACATGGTTTTCTGATTATTCTTCATAAGCTACTCCTTAAAATTATTTGTGGCACTTCCGCCAGGTGTCACAGCTTGGCGGAGGATTCGGCTCAGACGGTAGCGCCGAGGCACTGAAAAGCCTGAAGACCGTCATCCGGAACATAGCTCAGTCGGCAGAGCAGGGAATAGCTTTCCTGTGTCACCAGTTCGATTCTGGTTGTTCCGCTTTCTCGTAAAGAGAATACCCTCAATAAAACTTTTTTGAAAACGTCCTGTAGAAATACGGGGCGTTTTGCGGTATTATGAAAGAAAAGTTTTAACGGGGGATTGAAATGAAAGTAGAAAATAAGAATTTATTATTATATTGTGCAAGAAAGTCAGTTGGCGAAGTATCGCTGGCGGGCGCAAAATGTGAAAGTGAAGAGAATGTGTATTTTGCTATAGGAACAGCGGTGCATTGGCTTATGGACGGTATCGATAGAATACCTAAAAATTTAATAAAACAAGAACATGTGAAGATGTTTTCAGCGATTAGATATGTAAATAATTGTTTGAAACACAATGCCACATTTAAGGAAGCGCATAAGATAGAGGGGCTGGATTATCCATTCGATTATCCGTTTGATTATGGAGCGCATTACATATGGGTTCCTACAGAAAATATAGAAATATCGGAAAAAAATAAGAAGCAGAAAGAAAACTATGATGCAGAATTAAAATGGAAAAATGTTTATAAAACACTTTCAGATATTTTAAAGGTAGTAGAGGAATATTATTCCGAATTTTGAAGAAGAAACGAGGCGTGAATATGTATGACTCGAATCAGGATAAGAACAAACATTGTGATAATGATGTGTTGAAAAAGTATGAAGGGTTAATCGAAAAAATGATTAAAGACAGAGTCTTTTCGGTCGGTTTTGATGGAAAAGAGTTTTTTGTTGCAGAAGAATGCGATGAGTATTTTTCTCATTTCTTAACGAAAGAAGAGGCGTATGGACTGTCGCATATGTTTCGTGAAATAGCAGAATATATGGAAAAGTAAAGCGGCATCTGTTATGACCTATTTTCGTATTCTTTTTCAGAAGCTTTTCTTTTGTCAGATTTTGGTGTATGATAGAAGAAAAGTGAATGGGGGAAAAATGATGGGCATGTATGATATGTTTAAGGATGCAGTATCAATGGCGCAGAAAGCAGATAACATTGATCTTGTAAAGACGATATTGGAATTGCAGCAAAAAATGCTGGAGTTGCAAGAGGAAAATATTAATTTAAATGAGGAAAAAAGGAAATTGGAAAGCATTATTAGTGAAATAAAAACGATTGAATTTAAAGACGATTGTTATTATTTTGATGGGGATGGTCCATACTGTTCACGATGTTATGATGCTGAAAAGAAAAAAATACGTATGCTAAAATTCGATACTCAGCTGGGTTCTATTTATAATAGATGTCCAAATTGCAAGAATGAAGTTTTGAAAGAAACGTATCATGCTAATATAATGAATTTATAGACATAGGCACTCCTCTGGGGTGCTTTTCCTATACACTGAGCCAGGGTCTCCCCGGCTCTTTTATTATACCCAAAACGACGAATGAGAGGTGAGATGGGTTATGGATTATACGAAAATGAAGGTCAACGTCGCAGATGAAGATCATCTGTGGATTGATGGAAAACAGTTCGTATCTTTGAAACGATTTTTAGAAAACAGAAAAGAGATTGCGGGCGAAGTCTTGAAATTGGAAAGGCGAAACCGAGAGTTAGAGGAAGAAAATAACGCGCTTAAAGTACTTTTAAAAGAGCATTTATAGTAGTTTAAAAGAGGTGAGACATCATGGCCAGAGCGCCAGATTCAAGAATCGAACAGGCAAAGGCCATGTACTTGCAAGGAAAGAAATTGGTTGAGATTGCAAACCAACTAAATCTTCCAGAAGGAACTGTGCGGCGCTGGAAATCAACGCACAAATGGGAAAGCGAACGCTCGGATAAAAATAACGAACGTTCGGTAAGAAAACGAGGTGGTCAACCAGGCAATCACAATGCCAATGGGCCACCCCGAAATAAGAATGCAGAGAAACATGGACTCTTTGCGAAATATCTGCCAGAGGAAACCTTGGATATTGTAAACAGTATGACATTGAATCCTCTGGATATTTTATGGGATAATATTCAAATTGCGTATGCCGCCATTGTCCGTGCTCAACAGATTATGTATGTCCGGGATATAGCAGACAAGACAACCGAAAAGGTCGAAGTTAAAGTTGGTAAAATTATGGGCGAAAAATGGGAAGTGCAGCAAGCTTGGGATAAACAGGCAAACTTCTTAAAATCTCAGGCAAGGGCTCAGGGAGAACTTCGGTCGCTGATTAAACAGTATGATGAGATGCTGCATAAAAATTGGGACCTGGCTTCTGAAGAACAGCGCTCACGTATCGATCACATGAAAGCTCAGACAGATAAGCTGACCGGAAACAATGCGGAGATCGAAGACATGGATGAAATTGAAGGTGATATCTATGGCGCAGGAAATTAAAAGAAAAAAGACTATATCCTTTAATTTTGGTGAGAAGCATAAAGATTATATCCGAAAATGTGAAAGTTGTATGTATAATGTGGCCGAGGGAGCCGTCAGAGCTGGAAAGACGGTAGATAACGTATTTGCTTTTGCTCATGAGCTTAAAACAACAAAAGACCGTATCCATTTAGCCACTGGTTCAACTGTTGGCAATGCCAAGCTTAATATTGGCGATGCCAATGGATTTGGTCTTGAATGGATATTCCGAGGGCAATGCCACTGGGGAAAGTATAAAGATAACGAGGCGCTGTATGTTAAAGGCCCTGCAACAAAGCATCGCCAGCGCATTATTATTTTTGCTGGCGGTGGTAAAGAGGATAGTTATAAAAAGATTCGAGGCAATTCTTACGGGATGTGGATTGCAACAGAAATCAATCTGCATCATAAAAATACCATCCGAGAAGCTTTCAATCGTACCATTGCTGCTCATCGGCGTAAGGTATTCTGGGATTTGAACCCGGACAATCCGAATGCGCCGATATACAAAGAATATATTGATAAATATGCGAAACAGGCCGCCGAAGGGGAACTTATTGGCGGCTATAATTATGTACATTGTACGCTATATGACAATATCAACTTGACTCCGGAACGTATCCGGGAAATTGAGAGTCAGTACACGCTGGGAAGTATTTGGTATCTACAGGATATCAAAGGGATGCGAGTTACAGCGCAGGGGCTTATATATCGGCAGTTTGCAGAAGACACGAATGACAAGGTATATAGGTTTCGTCGAAATGAAAAACCGAAAGATATCATGGAAATTATCCTGTCAATTGACTTTGGTGGTTCCGGATCCGGACATGCATTTTCGGCAACAGCTATTACAAGAGGATTTAATGAAGTTGTTTCTTTGGCTTCAGAATGGCACGGATGTCAAGATGAGAATGGAAATCAGATTGAGATTGATCCGGAACAGCTTGGTCAGATGTTTGTGGATTTCTGCTTAAAGGTTATTAACTTATATGGTTATATCACAGTAGTTTATTGTGATAGCGCTGAACAGACGTTAATCCTTGGAATTAAGTCATCGCTACGTAAAGCCGGGCTTGGATGGATACGTGTTGAAAATGCTCTGAAAGAACAGATTAATGACCGAATTCGTCTAACAACCCGATTGATGGCGCAAGGACGTTACAGCTACATGGATTTGATGTGTGACAGTCTGGTTGCAGCATTTTGCAGTGCTGTATGGGCTCCGGATGAGATTACCAAAAACGTTCGGTTGGATGACGGGACAAGCGATATCGATAGCCTGGATGCTTTTGAATATACTATTGAACGATATATTACAAAGCTGATTAAGTATGAATAGAGGTGAAAAATTTGAAATTTACAACGATGCTCGATTTGATAGTAAAAACATTAAATAAGAGTTCAGATACACAGATAGATGTGTGCATGACTTCAAAAATGGCAAATCAGATTGAGCTGTGGACAACACTGTTTAAGAATCGTCCGTGGTGGGTCGATAACAAAAAAGTATTTGGAATGAATCTTCCATCCTCTATTTCATCTGAGTTTTCTCGGCTTGTTACACTTGAACTTGAATCTGAAGTTGTTGGAAGCCTGAGGGCGGATTATTTGAATGAGCAATACAAGAATGTTCTAAATGATTTGAGGCGAAATGTGCAGCTTGCCTGTGCAAAAGGCGGTATGGTTTTTAAACCGTATGTAACTGAAAAAGGAATTTCTGTGCAATATGTTCAGGCAGATTGTTTTTTCCCAATCAGCTTTGACGGATCTGGGCGTATGATGCAATGTGTATTTGCTGAACAGGTACGGCGTGGAAAGAATATATATACCCGGTTGGAAATGCATACGATGAAAGGACAGCATCTGGTTATTGAAAATCAGGCATTTGTCAGTACGAATGACTATAGTCTTGGGGTACCAGTGTCCTTGGAGTCTGTAGATCAATGGTCGAAGTTGTCGCCCGGGGCAGTATACGAAGGGGTTGATAGACTTCCTTTGGGATATTTGAAAATTCCTTCCGTAAATGCAGAGAATACGGATAGTCCACTTGGAACTTCTGTGTATGCTCAGGCAGTGGATTCAATTAGGATTGCAGATAAACGTTACAGCCAGGTGGATTGGGAGTATGATGCCAAAGAAGCTGCAGTACACATTGCTGACAGCTTATTAAAGTACGATAAGACAAGGGACGATTATGAATATCCTGGCGGCAAGGAGCGGTTATATCGGTCTGTTGAATATAGTTCCGGTGCAAAGGATAAGCCGCTTCTGGATGTATATTCCCCGGATATTCGGGATGAAAGCTATTACAGGGGCTTAGATAAGCAATTAAAATTAATTGAATTTCAGTGCAATCTTGCTTATGGTACGATTTCTGATCCACAAAATGTTGATAAGACAGCGGAAGAAATCAAGGCAAGTAAGCAGCGTTCTTATACTGCGGTGAGCGAGATTCAGAAAGCAACACAGACAGCGCTGGAGGACCTTGTTCGGGCAATGGATTTTTATGCGACGATTTACAACTTGGTACCAATTGGTACATACAAGATGAATTTCAAGTGGGATGATTCCATTGTTGTGGACAGGGAAAAAGAACTTTTGTCTATGCAGCAGGACGCAGTATCTGGAATGATTCGCAAAGAATTGTACATTGCAAAGAAATATGGAGTTACCGAGGAAGAGGCGCTGAAAATGATGCCTGCACAGCAAAAAAGCTTTCCGAATGACGAATAGGCGGTGGTAGATTGCTTACACCGGAATATTTGGATGGATTAACAGATGATATATTGGCAATGTATGATGCTTTGAATGAATCCATCATTGGGGATGTGGCGCACCGGATTGTGAAAACCGGAATGGTGACGGAAACGGCAGCATGGCAGATGAAACAGGCGCAGGAAATGGGCGCTCTGTACGAGGATGTCATTGAACGGATTTCTGAGGTGTCCGGATATACCGAGGAAGAGCTTCGGCGATTGTTTGAAGAAGCTGGTGTTGAAAATATCCGGTACGAGAATGACATCATGTCCCAGATGGGACTTATGCCAATTGAATTAAAGCAGTCGGAAACCATGCTTAAACTGCTCAGAAATGGCATTGAAAAGACGGGTAGAGATCTATCCAACCTGACACTTACAACGGCAATAAGGGCCCAGAACGCCTATTATAATGCGACAAATCTTGCTTATCTGCAGGTGTCCAGCGGTGTTTTATCTTATCAGGAAGCCATAAAGCGGGCGGTACTGACAGTGGCAAAAGACGGTGCTATATCCTTCCGGTCACATTGATAAAATTGATGTAGCTGTCAGACGTTCGGTGCTGACTGGGGTTAATCAGACGGCAGCCAAGATGAATTTGGAATATTGCGATGAATCCGGATGTGATTTTGTTGAGACAACAGCCCATAGTGGCGCCAGACCTTCTCATGCCGTATGGCAGGGAAAAGTGTTTTGTATAAGCGGTAAGAGCAATTTGTATCCTCCGTTTTCAGAAACAGGATATGGAACCGGCGCCGGATTATGTGGTTGGAATTGCCGCCATAATTTTCATTCGTACTGGCCGGGGATATCTGTTCCGGCGTATACGGATAAAATGCTCGCTGATTATAATGCTAAAAAGTATGAATACAACGGCGAGAAGCTGACAGATTATGAATGCAGTCAGATGCAGCGGTCCATGGAGCGAAAAATCCGAGAGACCAGACGTCAATTAACGGCCTGTAATGCGGTTATGGAATCTACAGCGGATGATGCTTTAAAAGCGAAATTTAAGATGGAGTTTGAGAATAAATCTGTTCGTCTTAAAGCACAGGAGGCAGATTTGAAGGATTTCTGCAGAAAGACAAGCCGCCGGGTGGATTCTTCCCGGCTGCAGGTTCATGCTGTGAGAGATGATGATGGACGTATTGTAGGATTTAATAAGTCTGTGAGTCAAAAAGCCGTGTGGTCAAATAAAAAATATCAAAAAGTTGAAAATAGTGTTATAATCAATATATCAGATAAACAATTCGGGAAGAAAATTGGAAAACATACAAAAGAGTATGGATTAAATCCACGAAGTCCTGCGGATAGGCAAAAAATGCGGCATATTATTCTTGATATTGCTGATAATGCAGACGAAATCAGGGAAGGGAAATGGAGATCGCAGGAAGGTGATTGCCAGTTTTACATCAAGGGTTCAGATGTTGTAGTTGCGAAGGGGAAGGAATTTATAACTATTTTGAAAGAAGGTGTTAACAATGAGAGGATTAAGAACGCAAGAAAACGAGAAATTTAATCGTTTTTGGGAAATCATTCAAAGTAAAGCAGCTTCCGAAGGAATGATGTTTTTTGCAGATTGCGGTGAAGGTCGGGAATTCTTTTTAGAGAATATGGAAGGCGAAGATATGAGAGGTTGGCTTATACCAGCCAATCAAATAGAGGAGTTTAAACCTGAGTGGGAGAAATACGATGTATCAGAAAAATGGATAGACAATATTTTCTGGGCAGAGTGGAGTATTCAAAATGGAATTGTTTCTGTAGAATTTAATACGTACTAAATGCCATCGGTCATAAAAGGCTGGTGGTATTTTTATGCCGATTTTTCAGGAGGTGAGGAAAATGAACTTTATCCGAAAGGCTATAGCTGCCAAGGCTTTTATATTCACAGAAGATTCAGAGATAATCGGTCCGGAATGGTTTAGGAATCTTTTGAACAGTGACAAGGCCTATATCGACCGGGCGATTATAAACGGCCATTCTAAAGTTTATGGATGTACGATCAGGGCGCCGGCGGCAATCTATAAAGCAAAGATTGGAGATTATATTATTTTGGACGATACCGGGAATGTAAGTGTCTGTAAGAAATACCGGTTTAAAGAGGAATACGAGAAAGGATAAAGGTGATCCGATTTATCTCGGAACTGTCCGTTAAACAGCAGAAAGCACGCAGAGGAATCTGGGTGTTATTTTTATACCTAAAATTGGTCAGTAGATAAGACCTAAAACAGTCGATTCGCCGGTGGGCGGTTACACACCTAAAAATAACCTAATGCGAAAGGATGGATATAATGAAAACAGAATTTTTAAGTGGTCTTGGGATTACGGACCAGAATGTTATTACTCAGATTCTTGCTGAAAACGGCCGTGATATTGAGAGAATCAAAGGAGAGAGAGATGCTTTGCAGACACAGCTTCAGACGGCGCAGACAACTTTAAAAAGTTTTGAAGGCGTGAATCCAACACAGCTTCAGAATGAAGTCACACGTTTGACAAATGAGTTGTCTACGAAAGATGCGGAATACAATAGGCAGATTGCAGACAGGGACTTTAACGACCTGTTAAGAACAACGGCAGCGGCTTACAATCCGAGAGATATTAAAGCAGTTATGCCGTTTTTGGATGTAGAAAAGCTCAAAGCGAGCAAGAATCAGGAAACGGATATTAAGGCTGCATTAGATGCAGTAAAGAAAGACAATGCATATCTGTTCCAGGATGTGAATATTCCAAGGGTTGTATCAACGACGCCTGGACCAAACAAAGAATCTGATGATTTAAAAACACAGGCCAATAATGCGCTTAGAAGCTTATTGGGCCGGGAATAAAAGGAGGAATTTAAATGCCAGTAAATATTACAAATAGAGAAAATGCTGAGGCGATTATCCGTCAGCAGGTTGTTTCTACAATTTTTCAGGATGCACCGAAACAGTCTGTGTTCATGAGTATGGCACGAAAACTGCCAAACATGACAAGTAATCAGACTAGAATCCGCGTTCTTGACTTCCTTCCAACAGCCTATTGGGTGGATGGGGATACAGGAATGAAACAGACAACAAAGCAGGCATGGGATAATGTGTATCTGGATGCAGCGGAGTTGGCTGTTATCGTACCTATTCCGGAAGCTGTTCTGGATGATGCAGAGTTTGATATTTTTGGTGAGATCACACCGAGAGTTAATGAAGCCATCGGTCAGAGAGTTGACAGTGCCATTGTCTTTGGGGTTAACCGCCCTGCGGCATGGCGTAACGATATTATTACAACTGCGAGACAGGCGGGAAACAATGTCGCTGTTAGTTCCAACCCTGATTACTATGATCTTATCATGAGTGAGGGTGGCGTTATTTCTAAAGTTGAGGAAGATGGATATATGGCAACAGGATGCCTGGCGGCCATGGGCATGAGAGCAAAACTCAGAGGCATCCGGGCAACAGACGGTAGTCTTATCTTTAAGTCGGATATGCAGGGATCCACGCCGTACGCTCTCGATGGTGCGCCAATGTACTTTCCTCAGAATGGGGCTTTTGATAATACAGTGGCTCAGATGGTTGTTGGTGACTTTAAACAGGCCGTATATGCCATTCGTCAGGACGTTACGGTGAAGATTCTTGACCAGGGTGTTATTCAGGATCCTGTGACTAAAGAAATCGTATACAACCTTGCACAGCAGGACATGGTTGCTTTGCGTGTTGTATTCCGTATGGGCTGGGCACTTCCGAATCCAGCAACACGCATGGATGAAGACCGAGTAGGTTGTCCATTTGCTTACCTTGAGCCGGCAACAGCGGTGACAACTCATGCGGTAACATTTACTGTAAAAGACAATGCAACAACAGCAAAAACTATTGAAGGAGCAATTATCGATGTTAATGGTTCAAGGCTGAAAACAAACGCTTCTGGCCAAGCCACATTTAATCTTCGTCCTGGTACCTATCCGGCGAAGATTAAGAAAACAGGATTCGGTCAGATCACAGAGACTGTTATTGTTGCATCCTCTGATGTGGCAAAGGCAGTAACACTGATTCCGAAAGAGTAAGTGAGGTATAGGGTATGGCATGGATAAATGTTGATTACTATTTTTATACAGATATGTTCAAAGGTACCGTCATACCCGAAAGTACCTTTGATAGAAAAATTATTGAGTCCGAGGCATTTATCAACAAAATCACTTTTGGCCGGATCCATAAGTATGCTTTGCGCTCCGACGATTTGAAAGCCGTGAAGTTTGCCATATGTGCGGCAGCAGAAGCGGTTTATAATTCGGATAAGCATCGAGATGTGAAATCGGAGAATAATGATGGATATTCTGTGACTTATTCGGATAACAGCGAAAGCTCAAGGCGATTAAGAATGACAGAGGCGGCAGATTTGTATTTGGCAGATACAACGCTGCGGAACAGGATGGTGTCCTATGATTACTAACTCAGATATGACAATTTATAATCAGAAGATTAATCTGGAAACGAAACTTACCGAATATATGCGAACACAGATTACCGGTAGTCACTGGTATATGGAGCAGAAGACATCTGTGGATGACAAGGGGCTGCACAGCAAAGACGTTTATAAAATCCGTATCCCAGAGGATGCGGAGACGGGCACAAAGTGTTATGTGACACCAGAAGAATATCAGACGATGGAAGATGTATCCGGCGCCTGGACAATTCAAAATGGGGACATTTTTGTTAAGGGATTGGTGGATGATCCTATCAAAAAAGCATCGGATATCTTTAGCAAATATCCGGAATGTTCTGGAAGAGTTTTTTCATGGTCAGATAATCGTTTTGGCGGACTTCCTCATTGGCGGATAG